>Ga0209109_10000791_pt1 | contig 17252 bp, 16 predicted proteins | sample Rifsed10ft2_FD_184004 | JGI IMG/M metagenome (GOLD analysis project Ga0209109, IMG submission 184004) | Soil microbial communities from Rifle, Colorado, USA - sediment 10ft 2 (version 2) | ecosystem: Environmental > Terrestrial > Deep subsurface > Rock core/Sediment | place: Rifle, Colorado... | reverse complement strand
CCTCGCCGACTTGCTGAGGGCCTTGGGTGAACATCATTCACGTTGACAACCTGGTCAAATATTACCGTGTCCACCATCGGGCTTGCCACCCTGCTTTTTACTCTGTCTTCTATCTTCTGGCGTTTCGCCCTCCGCTATTACACAGGCGCAAGCAGTTGAAGCGGATAAGGCCGCGTATCTCCGGTAAGCCGCAGACGGCGTCTGGTTGGGCCCAGGCCGCCGGCCTGCTTGACAGCCGCTCCAGGGTCGCGTATTCTATCTTTGCAGGATAATGGAACATTGTTCCATATATCGGAACATCCCTCATGGCCGCCGCTGACGAGAAAACCGGCTCGCTCTCCCGTGGATTGCAGATTCTGGGCATCATGGCCGAGAGCCGCGACGGCCTGCCGCTCACCGACATCGCGCGCAAAGCCGGCCTGTCCAAAAGCAGCACACACCGCCTGCTGCAGACGCTGGTGCAGGAAGGCTTTGTGGCGCAGCATGACGATACCTCACGCTATCACCTCAGCCTGAAGCTCCTTTCGCTCGCCAGCGGCCTGATCGCCAATCTCGGGCTTGACCAACTGGTCCGGCCATTGCTCGAAGAACTGTCACAGGAGACGAAGCAGACCGTTCACATGGCTTTGTGGGACTCCTATATCGCCGTCTATACCCAGAAGATTGACGCGCCCGGTTCGATTCGCATGTACTCGCAGGTGGGCAAGCGCGTGCCGATGCACTGTACTGGCCTCGGAAAGGCGCTCCTGGCCTACCTGCCCAAAGAGCGCGTCCAGGAAATCGTGGCCGCCGACGGGCTTCCCGGCCACACTCCCAACACCCTCACCAAATCCAAAGCGCTGTTCGAGCACCTCGCGCTCGTCCGCCAACGCGGCTACGCGCTCGACGAAGAGGAACACGAAGAAGGCATCCGCTGCATGGCTGCGCCCCTGCTGGATCGGCAGAATAACGTGCGCGGCGCGGTCAGCATCACCACGCTCGCCTTTCGCGTTGGCCGCGATCAATTGTTGTCCTGGTGGCCGCTGTTGAAAGAGTGCGCCAGTCAAATTGCCACCATTTTGGAGCATCATCCCTCGTGACGCCTCGACTCATGATCCCCGGCCCGGTGCCGTTGAGTGACTCCGCCGCCGAGGCGCTGGCCGCGCCCGTGCAGGCGCACTACGGCCCGGCCTGGGTGAGCGTGCACGACGAGACCTTGGGACTCTTGCGGCAGGCCTTCGCCGCCGAAGGGGACATCCTCTTGCTCGTCGGCTCGGGGAGCGCCGGGCTGGACGCGGCCATCGGCAGTCTGCTCGCGCCAGGCGAGACGGCGTTGGTCGGCGTGAATGGCTACTTCGGCCAACGGCTCGCGGCCATTGCGCGCGCTCACGGCGCAGACGTGGTGGAAGTGACGGCGGAGTGGGGCGAGCCGCTGGCGACGGAGGCGTTTGAGTCGGCAGTCCGGCAACACCCCGAGGCGAAGGCCATCGTCGCCACGCACATTGAAACTTCCACCGGGGTGGTGAACCCCGTGCACGACATTGCGCGCCTCGCCAACGCGCAGGGTGTGCCCATGATGGCCGACGCCATTTCGTCGCTGGGGGGAATCGAGTTTGCGATGGAGGCGTGGGGGGTTGACTTGTGCGTGTCGGCCTCGCAGAAATGCCTTGGGGGGCCGGCCGGGCTGGCCCCGGTGGCCGTCGGCCCGCGCGCGTGGGCGGCCATCGAAAAGCGGCTCGCCGCCGCGCCCGGGCCCGGCTGGTATCTCAATCTGCAAACGTGGCGTGAGTTTGCCCGGAGCCAGAAAGAATGGCACCCGTTCCCCGTCACGATGCCGACGCATGCGGTGCTGTCGCTGCGCGCGGGCCTGCGGGCGCTGCTGGCCGAAGGCCTCCCGAACCGCCTCCGGCGATACCGGACGCTCGCCGCGCGGCTGCGGGCCGGTTTGCAGGTGTTGGGTTTCCAGCCGCTGGCCGCCGACGCGTGCGCCGCGCCGGTCGTCACCGCCGCCCGCAGTCTGCCGGGCATACCGAGCGGCCGGGTGGTCGAGTTTCTTGAGCGGGCACACGGCCTCAAAATCGCAGGCGGGCTGGGGCCATTACAGCACACAATTTTCCGCGTCGGCCACATGGCCCCCTCGGTCGGGGAGCGAGACATTGACGACGTTCTGGCCGCGCTGGAAGACTTCAAGCATCAGGCCGCCATTGGAAAGGAGGCGGTGTGATCCGTTTCGAGTATCACCAACCCCACTCACTCGACGAGACCATCGCCCTCCTGACTCAGTATGGCAATGAGGCGGCCCTATTGGCCGGCGGCACCGCGCTGCTGATTGACATGCGACACGGGGAGCGTTCGCCTGGCCACGTGATCAGCCTGTGGGAAGTTCCGGGCCTGGCAGGATTTCGGGTCAACCGCGGGTTCCACGTCGGCGCGCTCACGACGATTTCGGATCTGGCCGGCACTGCGGCAGGCCATCCCCCGCTGAGGGCGCTGGTGGATTCGGCCTGGCTGTTCGGCGGGTGGCAGGTGCGGAATATGTGCACGGTGGGCGGCAACATCTGCAAAGCGTCGCCGGGTGCGGATATGGTCCCCCCGCTGCTCTGCCTCGACGCCGAGTTGCGGCTGGCCGCGCCGGATCCGTTCCGGGAGCGAACCGCGCCGCTCGACGGCTTTCTGACGGGGCCGGATCAAACCGCCCTTCGGCCGGCCGAAGTGCTCACCGAGATTGCCATCCCGCCGCCGCCGCCGCGCACCGGCACGGCCTTTCTCAAAGCCATGCGCCGGCACGCGATGGATTGCTCCATCGCGGCGGCCGCCGCCCGCGTCACGCTGGCCGAGGACGGGCAGACGTGCGTTGAGGCGCGGGTGGCGCTGGGCGCGGTCGCGCCCAATCCATTTCGGGCGAAGCAAGCCGAAGCGCTGCTGGCGGGCAAAAAACTCGAACCCAATCTGGTCCGCGAGGCCGCGCACCGGGCGCGTGACGAGTCCAGGCCGATAAGCGACGTGCGCGCGTCGGCGGATTACCGGCGGATGCTGGTGGAAACACTCGCCGAGCGCGCGATCCTGAAAGCCGCGGAACGCGCGACGCGAGGAGACGAGCGCCGATGAGCCGGCTATCCATTCTGCTCAACGTCAATGGTCAGGAATATCCGTTGGAAGTGGAGCCGCACCGGACGCTGCTCGACGTGTTGCGTGAAGACCTCTCGCTGACCGGGACGAAATCGAACTGTCAGGAGGGCGAGTGCGGCGCGTGCACGGTGATGGTGGATGGCCGCCCGGTTAACTCCTGCCTGTTTCTAGCCGTGCGCGCAAACGGGAAACGTATCACCACGATTGAAGGGCTGGCTGGCCGTGAGAGGTTGCACCCCGTTCAGGAGGCGTTTGTCCGGCACGGCGGAGTCCAGTGCGGTTACTGCACGCCCGGCTTTATTGTTTCGGCGGCGGCCTTGCTGGCGGCCAATCCCCGCCCCACCGATGACGAGTTGGCGCGCGCGCTGGCGGGAAACATCTGCCGCTGCACCGGCTACGTCAATATCCGCCGCGCCCTGCGCACGGTTATTGAGAAAGGGGGCGCGGCATGAGCACGCAACGCGTTGCCGGCCAGGCGCTGCCCCGGCTGGATGGCCGGGCCAAAGTGACGGGCGAGTATATCTACGGAATGGACTTCACCATGCCGGGGATGCTGCATGGCAAAGTGCTCCGCAGCCCGCAGCCCCACGCCCGCATCGTCGCGACGGATGTTCGCAAGGCCAGCGCGTTGCCCGGTGTACGGGCGATCCTCACCGGGCAAGATGTGCCGGCGCTGTTGATGCCTGGCACCGTGTGGGATCAGCCGTTGCTGGCCTACGACCGCGTCCGCTACGCCGGGGAGCCGGTGGCGCTCATCGCCGCCGACCGCCCGGAGGTCGCCGACGAGGCCGCGCGGCTGGTCGAGATCACGTACGAACCCCTGCCCGTGTTGACCGATCCCGAAACCGCGATGCAGACGGGCGCGATGCTCTTGCACGAGAACTGGGCGTCGTATCGGGCGGCCGAGGGGCTGGTGCGCGAGGGCAACGTCTGTTGCCATGCGACCCTTCGCAAGGGCAATGTGGCCCAGGGTTTCGCCGAAGCCGACCTCGTCTTCGAAGACAGTTTCTCGACCGAGAGCGTTCACCAATCCCACGTCGAGCCGCGCGTTGCCATCGGCCTCGTGGACTCGGCGGGGCAGGTGACGGTCTACAGCAACACGCAGCTGCCGTATTGGATTCGCACCAACGTGGCGCACGCCGTGGGTGCGCCGGAAAGCGACGTGCGCATCATTCCGACGGGAATCGGCGGCGGCTTCGGTTCGAAGCTGTACCCGCAGATTGAACCGTTTGTCGCGCTGTTGGCGCGCAAGGCCGGTCGCCCGGTTCGCCTCGTTATCCCTCTCGAAGAAGAGATCATGGCCGGCCTGCCCCGCCATCCCTGCCAGTTGCATCTCAAGACCGGCGTCAAAAAGGATGGCACGCTCGTCGCCCGCGAGGCGCGGATGATCCTGGACACGGGCGCGTATGCCGGCTCCGGCCCTGAGCTGGCCTCGATCGGGGTGCTGGTGCTGGGGGGGCCATATCGCACGCCGCACCTGAAACTGGATGCGTACGCCGTCCACACCAACAAAATGAATTTCGGCGCGTATCGCGGGCCGGCCGGCCCGCAGGCCGTCTTCGCGCTCGAATCGCATTTCGACGCCGTCGCCGAAAAACTCGGCCTGGACCCGCTGGATTTCCGGCTGAAGAACATCCTCGAGGAGGGTGACGAAGCGCCTAACGGCCAGGTTCTGCGCGGTGTGGGCCTGCGCGAATGCCTGGAGAAGACCGCCGCCGCGATTGAGTGGGGCAAGCCCGCCCCGCCTTCGGTGCGCGAAGCATCTTCGACCGGGCCGATGCGCGGCAAGGGCCTGTCGTGCGGCTGGTGGACGACGACCGGCGGCCTGTCCATGTCGCGGGTCAGGCTGGATGCGGGCGGCAAGGTCGTGGTCACGGTCGGTACGCAGGAGATCGGCACCGGGGCGATCATGGGCGGCGTGCCTCAGGTCGTGGCCGAGATGATGGGGGTGGGGCTTGAGGACGTCCGCCTCGTCGTCGCCGACACCGCGAGCGGCCTCTATGACTTCGGCTCGCAGGGCAGCCGGACGCTGTTCAACGTGGGACGGGCCGCGCAGTTCGCCTGCGCCGACCTGATCCGGCAGATCAAAGACCTGGCGGAGAAAATGCTGGAGGTTCCCGCCGCCGAACTGGAGCTCCGCGAGGGGGCTGTCGCCGTGAAAGGCTCACCGGGCGAACGCATTTCGCTGGCCCAACTGGCCCAACTCGACACGAAAGGCAGTTTGCAGGGCCGCGGCGAATCCTTTCCCGACCCGGCCGTCTACGATACGTCACGGCTGAGTTCCTGCCTGTATCCGGCTTTCCACTACCCGAGTTTTCACTGCCACGCCGCCGAAGTGGAAGTGGATCCGGGCACAGGTGAAGTGAGGGTGGTGCGCTACGCGGCGGCGCACGATGTCGGCTATGCGGCCAACCCGACGCTGGCCGAAGGGCAGATCCACGGCGGGGTGGCGCAGGGCATCGGCATGGCGTTGATGGAGGAGATCGTCTACCGCGATGGCCACGTGATCAACAACAACTGGACGGATTACAAGCTGCCCACGATTGCCGATGTGCCTGACGTGCAGGCCATCCTCGTGCAGCACCCGGTGGAAGGCGGGCCGTTCGGGGCCAAAGGCCTCGGCGAGTCGCCCGTCATCCATCCGCCCGCGGCGCTCGCCAATGCGATTGCGCACGCGACGGGTGTGCGCCTCACCTCGCTGCCCCTCACGGCAGAGAAGATACTCCGTGCATTGAAAGAAGAACACGGATGAGAGAGGAGGCAGGCCGGCGACGAAGACAAGGATGAACAGCGACGAACCCTGTATCCGACGGCCGGGCGATGCAGTGCCCCGGCCTAAGCCACAGAACGTGGAGGAGAAAAATGAAAGCCACACGCACGCACAATCTTTGGCGCCTGGGGCGGACGGGATTTCTGGCCCTGGCGATGATCTTGACGGCCTGCGGCCCGACACCCACGACCGCGCCGCCGCCCACGAACACGCCGGTGCCCCCCGTGGCTACCTCGGCGCCCCCCGCGGCCACGCCGCTTCCGCCCACCGCCACCTCGGTGCCAGCGACCGCCACCCGGGCCCCTCAACCCCAGATCGTCATTGCCTACGACAGCGACATTGACCACATCGAGCCGATGCAGTTCCGCAGCCTGGGCGGCTATGACGCCACGGCCAACCTGTACGAGCCGCTCATTACGCAGGTGCTTGTCGCGAACGACAAGGGCGAACTCATCGGGCAGTCCCAGTTCGAGGGCGCTGTGGCGGAAAGCTACGACGTATCGGCCGACGGCACGGTCTTCACCTTCCACCTGCGCCAGGATGCGAAGTTCGCCGACGGCACGCCCATCACGGCGAACGACTATAAGTTTACCTTTGACAGCGCCATGAAGGGGCCTGGCTACATCGGCCTGCTGACCCCGTTCATGGCCCTGGATTCGCCTGACAACGTGAAGGTGGTGGACGACTACACGCTGGAGATCAAAACCAGCCGGCCGGCCGCGCTGACCGAAACCATCATCGCCTTCCAGGTGTTCGGCGTTATCAGCGAGGCCACCGCCAAGGCGCACGCCACTGCCGACGACCCCTGGGCCGACACGTGGCTCCATACCAACGCCAACGCCAGCGGCCCCTACGCGATCAGCGAGTGGAAGCCGGGCACGGAGTACGTCTTCGAGCCTAACCCGAACTACTGGCGCGGGCCGGACTGGTTCAAGAACTCAGGGATTGTCTTCCGCGTGGTGCCCGACGCCTCGACGCGTGAGCAGCTGCTGCGCACGGGCGACGTGGATGTCGCGCTCGGTATTCCTTTCAGCGACCTCCAGACGCTGGCCGCGGATTCGAACGTCACCATTCACGCCATCCCGACCACGCGCATCTACCACCTCGGCATGAACCTCAATACGAAACCTTTCGACGATGTGCGCGTGCGGCAGGCGGTTTCGATGGCCATCCCCTACCAGGCCATCCTCGAGAACGTGGTCTACGGTTACGGCCGCCAGCCCACCAGCCCCATCCCTGAAGGCATGGCCTACCACACCGACGAATTCTGGAAATATGGGGACGGGGACCTGGATCAGGCGAAGTCGCTGCTGACGGACGCCGGCTACCCGGACGGCTTTGAGGTCGAATTGACGGTGCCCCAGGAAGACCAGACGCGGGTGGATGCCGCCACCTGGGTACAGTCTGGGCTGGCCGAGATCGGCGTCACGGTCAAGATCAATGCCCTGCCGACGGCGCAGTTTTCCGAGCTGATCAACAGCCACGAACTGCCGTTCTTCATCCAGGAGTGGTACTCGTGGGGCAACGATCCCTTCTACCAGTTGACCTGGAATTTCAAGTGCGGCTCTTTCCCCAACTTCGTCAACTACTGCAGTGAGGAGATGGACCAGATCATCGAAGAAGGCACGTTCAGCCGCGACGACACAAAACGCAAGGAACTGGCGACGCGCGCTCAGGAAATGCTCGTCAACGATGCGCCCTGGGCGCTGCTCTATCAGCCTGACTGGATCGTCGCCACGCGCTCGGACGTGACCGGGATCGCTTTGTTCCATGATCTGACCTTACGGTACGGCTTTCTCGGCAAGAAGTAATCTTGCACACTCGACTGGGGGAGGGCGGGTTTCCCTCGCCCTCCCCTTGAGGTTCTGGCCCGTGCCTCCATTCGTCGGGTACATCCTGCGCCGCCTGGCGCTGGCCGCCGTCACGCTCGCGGGGGTGGTGGTGGCCGTCTTCATCATGACGCACCTCCTGCCCAGCGACCCGGCCGCGCTGCGAGCGGGGCCGCTGGCCTCCGAAGAACTGATCGCGCAATACCGGCGCGAGATGAGGCTCGACCAGCCGCTCTACGTTCAATTCGCAGATTACGCCCGTGACCTGGTGCGGGGCGACCTCGGGAACAGCTGGCGCACGGAGCAGCCCGTGCGAGACGAACTCGGCCAGCGACTGCCCGCCACGCTGGAACTGGCCGCGACGGCGCTGGCCTTTGCCCTGCTCATCGGCCTCAGCCTGGGTATCCTGTCCGCCGTCTATTTCGGCAAATGGATTGATCATGCGGCTCGCGTCTTTGCCACTTTAGGCGCGTCGCTGGCGTTGTTCTGGCTGGCGCTGGTGGGCGTTCAGGTCTTTTACTATAACCTGCGGTGGGCGCCCCCGCCGCTGGGCCGGCTGACCGTCGGCCTGCCTGAGCCACCCGCGGTGACCGGCCTGTTCACCGTGGATGGTCTGCTCGCCGGCGACCGCGCTATCTTTGCCGACGCGCTCGGCCACTTATGGCTGCCGGCCCTGACGCTGGCGTTTGTGGTCAGCGCGCCCCTCATCAAGATTGTGCGCGCCGCCATGCTGGAGGCATTGAGCTCGGATTTTGTCCGCACGGCTCGCGCCATTGGCCTCTCGTCACGCCAGGTGGTTCTGGTGGACGGGCTGCGCAACGCCTTCATCCCGGTGCTCACGACGGTTGGCATTGTCTTTGGCTACCTGATGGCGGGCAATGTGATTATCGAGCGCGTCTTCTCCTGGCCGGGCATCGGGTATTATGCCTGGAACGCGCTCATCACCAACGATTTCAATGCGGTCCAGGGTTTCGTCCTGCTCATCGCCGTGGTCTATGTGCTGCTCAATCTGTTCATCGATCTGGCCTATGGCGGTATTGACCCGCGCATCCGGCTCGGCTGACGGCTGAGGCGCTGAAGTGGCTGAAACCACTATCCGTCAACCGGTCGTCACGGCGACCTCCCTTTCGTCAACGCTGCGGCGATTCCGGAGGCGGCCCGCTTTCGCCCTGGGCGTGGGGCTGGTGCTGTTCTACACCCTGGTGGCGTTGTTCGGCCCGGCCCTGACGCCCTACGAACCGGCGAAGACCAATCCGCGCGCCAGCCTTGAGCCACCCTCTGCCACGTTTCTCTTCGGCACGGACAAGTTCGGGCGGGATGTGTTGACGCGGGTGGTGCATGCCACGCGGCTGGACCTGGCGATTGCGGCCTCGGTGGGGCTGAGCGCCTTCGCCATCGGTTCGCTCATCGGCGGCCTGGCCGGGTACTATGGAGGCTTGCTGGACGATGTCGTCATGCGGGTGGTGGACGTGATGTTCGCCTTCCCGGCTTTCATCCTGGCCATGGCGATCACCGGCATGTTGGGCGATACGCTGCAAAACGTCGTCATCGCCATTGCGACGGCTTATACGCCCTACTTCATCCGCCTGACGCGCGCCGAGATGCTCACGGTGCGCACTCACCCGTACGCCGAGGCTGCGCTGAGCGTCGGCAATCCGCGCTGGCGCATTATGCTCGTCCACTTACTGCCTAACGCGCTGACGCCCTCGCTGGTGCAAATGGCGCTGGTCTTTGGCTGGGCCATCCTGGACACGGCCGGGCTGGCCTTTCTGGGCCTGGGCATCACGCCGCCCACGGCGGAGTGGGGTGTGCTGGTGTCCGAAGGCGCTCAGCGCATTGTCAGCGGCGAATGGTGGGTCTGGTTGTTTCCAGGTGTGGCTATTGTGCTGGCGGCCTTCGCCTTCAGCCTCGTCGGCGACGGGCTGCGTGACATCGTTGCCGGCGAGGAACGTTGATGAGCAAAGCCCTCCTGCACATCGAGGATCTCTCGTTGACCTTTCCCGCCGAAGGCGGGCGCCGCCGCGTCCTGGACCGCGTGACGCTGGACCTGTACCCCAACGAGGTCCTGGGGCTGGTGGGCGAGAGCGGGTCCGGCAAGACCATCACCTCGCTGGCGGTGATGGGGCTGTTGCCGCCAACCGCCAGGATCGGAGGGGGACACGTCTGGTTCGAGGGGCGCGATCTGTTGGCGCTGCCGGAGCGCGACCTGCGCCAGGTGCGCGGCAAACACATCGCCATGATCTTTCAAAACCCGCGCGCCGCGCTCAACCCGCTGATGCGCGCCGGAGAGCAGGTCGCCCGGGCGGTACGCCTGCATCGCGGACTGAGCGGGAAGGCCGCCTATGACACGGCCATCGAACTTCTGCGGCACGTGGGCATCTCCGACGCCGCCGCGCGGGCACGCGCCTATCCCCATCAACTCAGCGGCGGCATGGCCCAGCGCGTGCTGGTGGCGATGATGCTGGCCTGCCAGCCCCGGCTGCTCATTGCCGACGAGCCGACGACCGGCCTGGACGTGACCATCCAGGCGCAGATCTTCGAACTGATCAAGGAGGTGCAGGCTGAAACGGGCGCGACGCTGCTGCTCATCACGCACGACCTGGGCGTGGTCAGCGAGGTGTGTCAGCGCGTGGCGGTGATGTACGCCGGCCAGATCATGGAAGTGGCCCCCGTGGAGGCGCTGTTTGCCCGCCCGCAGCACCCCTACACCGAACTCCTGCTGCAAAGTCTGCTGCGCGTAGATCGCTACAGCGATCTCAACACGATACCCGCCTTGCCCCAGATCACCCTCACCTACGGATCGGGTTGCCGCTTTGCCAATCGCTGCCCGGACGTGCGAGCGGTTTGCCGGGAACACCGCCCCCCACCTTTTGCCGTGACTTCCGGCCACGCTGTCATCTGCCACAAGTACCCTGAGGAGGCACCCTGATGGAGCCGCTGTTGCGCGTCGAGAATCTGGTCAAGCATTACCGCGAGGGGCCGCACACCATCCACGCGGTTAACGGGATCAGTTTCGACGTCTATCCCGGCGAAACGGTGGGGTTGGTCGGCGAGAGCGGTTGCGGCAAGACGACCACCGCGCGCTGCCTCCTGCGACTGGAAGAACCCACGAGCGGGCGGATCGTATTCAACGGCCAGAACCTGACGGCGCTGTCCGCCAGCCAGGTGCGCGCTCTGCGACGGCACTTCCAGATGGTGTTCCAGGATGCCCACGAATCGCTCAACCCGCGCTTCAGCGTGCGCCGCACCCTGCACGAGCCGCTCCTCCTGCACGGCCTGTTCCGCGCTGAGTCCCAACTCTACGAAGCGGTGGAGCGCGTCAATCTGGAGCGCGAACACCTCGGGCGCCACCCGGCCCAACTCAGCGGCGGGCAGAAGCAACGTGTGGGAGTCGCGCGCGCGATCATGACGCATCCCCAGTTCGTCGTGCTCGACGAGCCGACCTCGTCACTGGACATGTCGCTGCGCATCCACGTGATCGCGCTGCTGCGGCGCTTGCAGCGTGAGTTGAACATGGCCTACCTGTTCATTTCGCACGACCTCAGCACGGTGCGCCACCTTTGTGATCGGGTGCTCGTGATGTACCTGGGCCGGGTCGTGGAGATGGGGCCGACGGAGGCGGTCTTTGCCCGTCCCAGGCATGTGTACACCCAGGCCCTGCTCTCGGCGATCCCCATCCCCGACCCGACCGCCAAGCGCGAGCGGATCCTATTGAAGGGCGAGACGCCCAGCCTGCGCGAGATCAAGGTGGGATGCGGCCTGCAGGACCGTTGCCCCTATGTCGCCGACGAATGCCTGCGGCCGGTGCCCTTCTACGACCTGGGCGATGGCCATCAGGCCGCCTGCCGCCTGGCGAGGCAGGAGCCTCAAGCCATGCCGACTCAGGCACGTCACGGCGACTCAGAAGGGAAACTGCGATGACAACCCGACCTCTGACGGGTAAGGTCGCCCTCGTCACCGCCTCATCTCGCTTTACCGGTGCAGCCCTGGCGGCGGCGCTGGCGCGCGCCGGCGCCCAGACGGCTATTCATTACTATCGCTCCCCGGATGAGGCCGAAGCATTGGTAGAGAAACTTCACGCCGAGGGGCTGGAGGCCAGCGCCTTTGGCGCGGACGGCGAGAAGCCGGATGAACTGCGGCACATGGCCGACGAGATCATCCAGCGCTACGGCGGCGTGGATATTCTCGTCAACAACCTCGGCCCGTATACCGACACGCCTTTCCTGAGATTGCCCGAGGCACAGTGGGACTGGATTTTGGACGCGACCCTCAAGGCCGCCTACCTGCTGACCCAGAAATTCGCGCCGGGGATGATCGAGCGAGGTTGGGGACGGGTTATCAACATCTCGGCCGCCTCGGCCTTCATCCGCTCGCACTCGATCCACGGCCTGGCGAAGGCGGCGCTGATCTACCTGACCGAGGCGCTGGCGGTCGAGCTGGCTCCCAGCGTCACCGTGAACGCCATCGCCCCCGGCCAGATCGAGGACAGCGAACTCATTGACCAGATCGACCCGACCTATAAACGCACCCTGCGAGAAGAATCGCCGCTCCGGCGGCTGGTGACGCGCCAGGAGATCGCCGAGATGATTCTCTTACTGTGCGCCGGGCCTTTTATGAGCGTGACTGGCCAGACCATTCGCATGGACGCCGGCTGGACAGTGCCGCGGTGGGAATACCGCATCGGAGCAGTGGAGTGGAAGGAGGATTCGTGAGCTATGGCTGAGACGAAACACTTCTTGGCAGATAAAGTGGTACTGATCACCGGCGCGGCGCGCAACCTGGGAGCCATCGTCGCGACCGAGTTTGCCTCTCACGGCGCCCGCCTGGCGATCGTGGATCGCCAGTTCACCGACGAAGCCGAGAAGCGGGCCGAAACGCTGAACCGTGGGCCGGGCCGGGCGGCCCACTTCGTCGGCGACGTTTCGGACCCGACTCAGATCACCGCGGTGGTCAAACGGGTGGTGGACACCTTTGGACCCGTTGACGTGCTGATCAACAACGCCGGCCCTTTCGCCCTCGATCCGTTTCTCAAGCTGCGCGTCGAGGATTGGGACTTCGTCATGAATTCCAACGTGCGCGCGATCTACCTGTTCGCCCAACAGGTGGCGCCCGGCATGAACGAGCGCGGTTGGGGGCGCATCCTCAACATCGCGGCCGGTTCCGCTTTCCTGCGCAATCATTCGGTCTACGGCCTGGCCAAGGCGGCGGTGATGTTCCTGACCGAGACACTGGCGCTGGAACTCAAGCCAGGGGTGACGGTCAATGCCATCGCGCCGGGCCAGATTGCCGAAAGCGCGCCGGACATCAGCGCCTATGATCCCACGTTTGTGGAGCGCGCTCTCCGCATCACGCCGACCGGACGCCTGGTCGCGCGCGCGGATATCGCCCGGATGATGGTCGAGCTTTGTTCCCCGGCCTTCGACATGGTGACCGGGATGACCCTTCCGATGGATGGCGGCGCGCGCCTGCCGCGCTTCTGAGCACACCCCGGCGATGAAGCCCCTCGAACGCCTCCGCCGCACGCTTGCGCGCCAGCCGATTGACCGGCTGCCGGTCGGCCCCTATCTGGCGAACTGGACTGCCTCGTTCGCCGGGATTCCCCTCTCGTCTTACTGCACCGACGCGCGGCAGATGGCCGCCGCGCAACTCGCCGCCTGGGAGCGCATCGGGCAGGACGTGATCTTCCCGGACGCCGACAACTACTATCTGGCCGAGGGGTTTGGCTGCACCTCATGCTTTTATGAAGATAATTTCCCAACGCTCGCGCGGCCGGCGCTGGAACACCCGCAGCAGGTCTTTGAATTGGAAATCCCCGACCCCTATCGGGATGGGCGGATGCCGGTCTATCTCGAAGCCACGCAGCGTATCGCAGAGCAGGTAGGAGATCAGGCCGTCATCCGTGTGCCAGGCACCGGACCGTTCGCCGTCGCCTCGTATCTGATTGGCATTGAGCAATTTCTCTTCGAAGTCGGGTGCATCCAGAAGGGCCGGGACGTGTCGAACGCGGCGGCGGTCGAGCGCATGTTGGATCTGGCGGCCGAGGCGGTCAGCCGGTTCGGGCTGGCGCAGTTGCGCGCCGGCGCACACCTCCTGCAGTGCGGCGATTCACTCGCCTCGGGCAGCGTCATCTCCCCGGCTACGTTTCGCCGCTTCGTCCTTCCCCGGCACCAGAAAATCTTCAGCACCTGGAAGCAGGCCGGGGCCATCACCGTCTTGCACGTCTGTGGGAACAACGCCCGCATGCTCGACCTGCTCGCCGAGACCGGCGCAGACATCGTCGCCATCGACTCACTGGTGGATTTGCGCCTGGCCAAAGAGACCATTGGCGACCGGGTGTGTCTCATCGGCAACATTGATCCGGTAGCGGTGATGCTCCAGGGGAGCGCCCAGCGAGTGGAGGCGGTTGCGCAGGAGTGCGCCAACGCCGCCGCGGCTGGGGGAGGCTATATTCTCGGCACGGGTTGCGAGGTGCCGCCGGGCACCCCATTGGAGAATTTGCAGACTCTCGTGCGCGTGGCGCACGAATATCGAGGGCCCTATCTATCAGCGGAGGCTGGACAATGAGCAATCTCACTCTCCCCCGCGACGATGTCGAGCCGTTGCTCGAAGGTCTCGCCGTCCTCGGCACAGGCGGCGGCGGCAGTCCGCGCTGGGGACGGCTGATTTTGGAGAACGACCTGGCCCATGGCCGGAAGTGGAGTATTGTCTCGCTCGACTCGGTGCCGGACGACTGGACCATCGTTTGTGGCGGAATGATGGGGTCGGTCAAGGCCATCGAGTCCATCGGCTTCGACAAAGTTCTCGAGGGCTGGGAGGCCGACTTCCCGCTGCTGCGCGTCACCCGCTACATGGAGGAATTGATCGGCCGCCGGATTGACGCCATGGCGCCCTTCGAGGCGGGCGGGTTGAATTCGCCCATCGTGCTGACCCTGGCGGCGCGGATGGGCATCGCCGCGATTGACGGCGACGCGCTGGGCCGTTCGGCCCCGGAGACGCAGATGACCAGTTGGCACGGACACGGCGTGGAGATCACGCCCATGCCGCTGGCCGATAGTTACGGCAATGTCGTGGTGGTGAGCAAGGCCGTCGAGCCAACGTACGTGGATGAAATCGGGCGATGGGTGGTGACTCAAGGCGGCTACCTCGGCGCGAATAACCATCACCCGATGACGGGCGCGCAACTCAAACAGACGACCGTGCCGGGCACGTTCAGCCGCGCACTGGCGTTGGGCCGGGCCGTTCACGCCGCCCGCGCCGCGGGGCGCGATCCGGTCCGCGCGGCAGCCGATTTATTGCGCGCGCGCCATCTCATCTTCGGGCGGATCGAGTCGCTGCAAGAGGAAGAGCGCACAGGTTTCTACTTCACCACGGCCCAAATCACCGGCCTGGGCACAGAGGCGGGGCGCACGGCGCGGCTGACCATCAAGAATGAAGCCATGCTGTGCGCTCTGGACGAGCAGCCGGTGACAATTTTCCCCGACCCGATCTACCTGCTCGAACCGCAGACCGGGCGCGGGTTGATGAGCATCGAACTGACTGTGGGACAGGAGATCACCCTGCTGGGGGCGCCGGCCCATCCCCGCCTGCGCGCCGCGGCGCTGACGGAGGCGGGTCGCAAGGCCTTCTCCCCGGCGCGCTTCGGCCGTCCCGACCTGATTTACCGTCCGATGGAGGCATGACTGCCTTGAAACCTCTCCACGGCGCAGGATCGGCATGATGGATCGTCACGCCGTCGTGGCCGGCCTCCTCGCCCGCCGCCTGATCGCTATCGTTCGCGTCCCCGATGCGGCGCAATTGCTGCCCGTCGCCAAAGCGCTTCACGCGGGGGGTGTGGAGGTCATCGAGTTCACGCTGACGACGCCCGGCGCGTTAGAGCAGTTGCGGGCTGCGCGAGCGCATTTCGGCGGCGCGCTGATTCTCGGGGCGGGCACGGTCCTGGACGCCGGGTTGGCGCAACAAGCCATCGAGGCCGGGGCGCAGTTCATCGTCGCGCCGAATTTTGATCCCGCCGTCGTGCGCCTGTGCCATCGCCACCGATACGACGTGCCGGTCATCCCCGGCGCACTGACCCCTACCGAAATCGTCGCCGCGTGGACGGCGGGCGCAGACTTCGTCAAAGTCTTCCCGGCCGGCCTCGGCGGGCCGAGCTACATCCGCGAGGTGCGAGCGCCGCTGCCCCAGGTCCAACTCGTGCCAACCGGCGGAGTCACCGCCGAAAATGTCGTAGAATTTCTGAGGGCCGGGGCGGTGGCCGTCGGAGTTGGCAGCAGTTTGGTGGACAAGGCCGCCGTTGCCGCCCGGGACTGGCCGGCGCTGACGAATCGCGCCCGGCGCTTCGTCGCCTTGATCTCGGAAGAAGGCGGGCGAGCCTGACTTATGCAGAAAAGATACGACGTTCTCACGCTGGGCGAGACGATGATCCGTCTCGCGCCGCCGCGCTGGCAGCGGCTGGAACAAGCCGAGTCGCTCGAGGTGGCTGTGGGCGGGGCAGAGTCGAACGTGGCCGTCGCCCTGAGCCGGTTGGGGTTGAAAACGGCGTGGGTTTCACGTCTGACGGATAACCCGTTAGGTCATCGGATTGCCCAATCGTTACGCGCGCACGGCGTGGATGTATCCCACGTGATCTGGACGCCCACCGGGCGAGTCGGCACGTACCTGGTCGAGTTCGGGCAGCCGCCCCGCGCGACGACCGTGATCTATGACCGGCGTGGCTCGGCCATGAGCGAGATGACGCCGGGCGATTTCAACCTGACACTGCTGGACAAGGCACGTCTGTTGCATGTCTCCGGCATCACCCCGGCGCTCAGCCCTGCCTGCCGCGCTCTGGCCGAGGGTGTTTTGCGAATGGCGGCTGAACGCGGCGTGTTGCGCTCCTTCGACGTCAATTACCGCGCCAAACTCTGGTCAGCCGACGAGGCGCGGGCGGCGCTGGAGCCGATGTGTGTGGGGGTAGATGTTCTCTTTGTCACCCGGCAGGACGCGCAGCGGTTGTTCGAGCGCCAGAGCGATGCGCCGGAGACACTGGGCTGGCTGCAAGCCCGGTTCAACGTGGGTGTGGCGGTGATGACGATGGGCAAAGAGGGGGCCATGGCTCTGGATCGAGATGGCTGTTTCTACAAGGGGCAGGTGGAGCCGACGCCGGAAGTTGACCCGCTGGGCAGTGGTGACGCTTTTGCCGCAGGTTTTCTGTTCGGCTATTTGACCGATGGCAATTTGGCATCTGCCCTTCAACTTGGCGCTTCGGCGGCGGCGCTCAAGCGCACCATTCCCGGGGACCTGGCGTTGATCAGCCTCGAAGACCTTCGGCAGGTGACTGACCGCAACGAGGGACAGATCAGGCGGTGACGTAAAGCGCATCTTGCTCCTACGGGGGTGCAATCAGAAATGCCCCATCTCAAAGGAGATGGGGCATTTTCGCTTCGGGCCTTCCGCGATAAGATAGGCCCTTGTGAGTCGGGGCGGGCAGATTTGAACTGCCGACCTCACGGTCCCGAACCGTGCGCTCTAACCGAGCTGAGCCACGCCCCGTCGAACGCGCGCATTAT
>Ga0209109_10000790_pt1 | contig 17291 bp, 18 predicted proteins | sample Rifsed10ft2_FD_184004 | JGI IMG/M metagenome (GOLD analysis project Ga0209109, IMG submission 184004) | Soil microbial communities from Rifle, Colorado, USA - sediment 10ft 2 (version 2) | ecosystem: Environmental > Terrestrial > Deep subsurface > Rock core/Sediment | place: Rifle, Colorado... | reverse complement strand
TGTCGATAATGCGTTTACCGTCGGGTGAGTTTTCCTCCAGCCAGTTTTGGAGCGCCGGTCCCATGACCGATTCGACAATGCTTTTTATTTCGCTGTTGCCTAACTTCGTTTTTGTCTGTCCCTCGAACTGCGGCTCCTGCACCTTGACACTAAGCACAGCCGTCAAGCCCTCGCGGAAGTCGTCGCCCACAAGCTGGAGCTTGCCTTCCTTGACTAGCCCGTTCTTGTACGCGTAATTGTTCAGTGTGCGTGTGAGCGCAGTCCGAAATCCGACGAGATGCGTGCCGCCCTCATGCGTGTTGATGTTGTTGACGTAGGTATAAACATTCTCGCTATACTGGTCGTTGAACTGGAACGCGACCTCCACTTCCACCGGGCGGTTGTTCTCGTCCTTGTCGCTGCCTTTGGCGTAGAACGATTTTTTCATGATCGAGGGCCGCGTCGCGTCGATGTACTTGATGAACTCGACCAGCCCGCCCTCGAAATGAAACACTTCCTCGTCGCCGTTTTTCGACCGAAGGTCTTCGATACGTAGCGTGACGCTCGGGTTCAGGAACGCCAGCTCGCGCAGCCGCTCGGCGAGTGTTTCAAACTTAAACGTACGATTCTTGAAAACCGTCCCATCCGGCAGAAACGTGACCTTCGTGCCGCGCTTGCCTTTCTCCGCTTTGCCGCTTTGCTTCACCGGCGCGACGGGGTCGCCTTTTTTATATTTCTGAAAAAATATTTTCCCGTCGCGGTACACTTCCACCTCCAGCCATTCGCTGAGGGCGTTCACGACCGAGACGCCGACGCCGTGCAGCCCGCCCGAGACTTTGTACGTATTCTTGTCGAACTTCCCGCCGGCATGCAGCACCGTCATCACGACTTCCAGGGCGGAGCGTTTTTCCTGCGCGTGTATCTCGGTGGGGATGCCGCGCCCGTCGTCTTCCACCGCGACTGAGCCGTCCTCGTTGATCATCACGGTGATATGCGTGCAGTATCCCGCCAGCGCCTCGTCGATGGAGTTGTCGACCACTTCATACACGAGATGGTGCAGCCCGCGCGTCGCCACGTCGCCGATATACATCGCCGGGCGGCGGCGGACAGCTTCCAGTCCCTTGAGGACTGTAATATCGTCCGCGGTGTAATCTCCTTGATCACCGCGCTTTTTCGGTGCGGGTTCGCCGTTTTTGGGCTTCTTGATTTCTTCTACAACGGTTTTGCCGTTTGCCTTCTTATTGTTTGTTTCGGTTTTTGCCATAATCCCCTTTTTAATAAGAAGCTTCACCACGAAGTCTCTAAGACACGAAGAATGCTTTTTATGGTTTCTTGGTGACTTTGTGTCTTCGTGGTAAAGCTAATCATAAAAACTTGATGTCTTTAATGACTGCTTCCCCAATCGCCTGATTCAGCTTTGCCAGAATCTCGCTTTTGCGCATCGTTAGCTCGTTGCGCCAGACGCCCGTCCGGACGCGCACGAGGAGCACGCCTTTTTCTATTTTCTGCGGCTCGGCTTCGACAGCAATACGCTGCCCTACGATCTCCGCCCATCGGGTAACCGCCTCATATTGCTTCAGTTTAGCCTGGATCCCAAGCTCTTCCACCAGTTCCCCGATGGCGGCGCCGATGGGTTTGCTAGGCTGCTTAGTGGACGAGTTTGCCCGTCTCTTCATACGAAACGACTCCCTGGCGGACGAAGAATTTTTTCGCCCCGTTGCCCCACTCGAGCGCATCCGCGAACACGTGCTCGCTCGTGCTGGTGATGAACGTCTGACCGAGTCGCCGCACCATGCCGAGCAGGCGGTGCGAGCGGTGCTCATCCAGCTCGCTGAAGACGTCGTCCAACAGCAGCAGCGGCGTTTCGCTGCACTGCTCTTTGAGATAGAAAAATTCCGCAACCTTCAGCGCGACGAGGAATGTCTTGTGCTGCCCTTGCGATGCGAACTTCCGCAAGTCTCGCCCGTTGATGGTAAACTCAATTTCATCGCGGTGCGGACCGACGAGCGTTGTTGCTGCGCGCCGCTCCTCGACAAATTGCTCCTGCAGCTGTGTGGAAAACCGGTTCTCAATTTCCGGCGCCGCGCTGCCTTCATCGAGTGTCACCGACGGTGCGTAGTGCAACGCAGGAGTTTCCTGCTCGCCGGTCAGTTGCTGGAAAGCGTCTGCGATATACGGGCTGAACTCCCGCAGAAACTCCCTGCGCTTCACGATGAGCTGCGTTCCGTGCTCAACGAGGTTTTTCGTCCACGGCTCGATAACATCCGAGTAATCTTGACGGCTCATGCGCGCGTCAAATAAAACCTTGTTCCGCTGCTTGAGCACGCGGCGGTACTCGAGCAATTCCTCGAAGTACCGTTTGTTTGCCTGCGAGATGGCAAGGTCGATGAATTTCCGCCGGTCTGCCGGCGCGCCGAATGTCACCGCTCCGCCTTCGGGCGAAAGAATCACGACCGGAAACCGCCCGATGACCGACGAGAGTGTCTCGACTTCGGCGTTGTTGACGAGAATTTTCTTCTCCGCGTTAACTGCGTCGAACGCTACGCGCACCGAAAAGTCGACGCCGCGGTCCGAGTGCAGGTCGCCTTCAACGATAAAGTACTCGTTCCCGATTCGCGTCGCAACGCGGTCGTTACCCGCGTAGAAACTTTTCGTTAAACAGAGGTACGAGACCGCTTCGAGGATGTTTGTCTTCCCCTCACCGTTATCGCCGAGGAAAATGTTCATTGTATCCCCGCACTGCAGCGCTGTTCTGCTGTGGTTGCGGAATTGTTCCAGTCGTATCCCTGTCAGGCGCATGGTCTTCTACTGCTGTTACAATGCGATAGCCCCGAATCCAGCGGGCTGGACGGGGCTATCGAGCGTTGTTGGACGCATTCGGTGCCGCGAACGCGTTGCCCTTCTGAAGCGAAGGCGCCACCGGTCAGGCATTCAGTCTCATCGGCATCACGAGCATCAGAATGTCTTCCCCCTCGCGTTGTTTCGCTGGCGAGACGATGGCTGCGCGCACCGAACTACTAAACTTGAACACGATCTCATCGGCGTCCATGTGCGACAGCATGTCAATGACGTAGGAGGAGTTGAAGCCGATCTCCAGCTCGTCGTCTTTATACTCGCACGCCACTTTTTCCTTCGCCTCTCCGCCGAAATCGATATCTTCCGCCGCAACGCGCAGCTCGTTTTTCTTCAAGGAGAACCGCACCTGACGCGTCGTCATGTTCGAATACAGCGCCACCCGGCGCACCGAGGCGAGCAACATCTCCCGGTTGACGGTAAGCGACTTGTCGTTATCGAGTGGAATAACCGACTCGTAGTTCGGGTAGTTTTCCTCGATGAGCCGCGAGGTGAGCGTTGTGTTGCCGCAAGTGAATTGCACGTGAGCCGCGTCCATGACAACCGTGCTCTCCCCTTCTTCGATCGACTTACCGACAAGACCGAGCGCTTTTGCGGGGATGATGATGTCCTTTTTCGACTTTGTTTGCGCGACCCCGCTGTACGAGATGCGTACGAGCCGGTGTCCGTCGGTGGCGACCGCGCGGAATTCCTTCGGTGCGAGTTGCAGCAGCACGCCGGTCATCGCGGGTCGCAGTTCATCCGCACTAACGGAAAAAATTGTCCGCGCAATGAGCCTCCGGAGCAATTCGCCGTTGAGTGTTATTTTTTCTTCTCCCTTGAATTGCGGGATAACGGGAAATTCTTCGCTCGATTCACCGACCAGCGCGTATTCTCCTGTTTCAGTCACCATCTTAATCTTATTCGCGGCAACATCGGCAGCGAACGCCAACTGTACATCCGGCAGCGCGCGGATCGTTTCCATAATGCGCCTTGCCGGTACGGCTATTTTACCGTCCTCGCTTCCCTTTACTTCAAGGCTTGCCGACATCGATACCTCTAAATCGGTTGCCGCGAGATGAAGAGTATTCTTCGAAAGGTCAAACAGAATGTTTTCAAGGATGGGGAGAGTCGACTTTGAGGGAACAACGCCGCTGATTTTCGTCAATGTCTTTTGGAGTTCACTGCTGGCGACTGTGAATTTCATTTTCTGTGCTCCCTTAGTACGAGTGAGGATGAAAGTGCAGGGAAGGCTTCGCTTCGGCGCTTTATAAGTCTAAAATATATCCTTAAAAATACCGAAAAATTCGCCGAAAGACAAGCAATTTTGCGCCTGAGCGACCGTCTAACTTGTTTCTGTACTTATAATTATAAAGATATTAAAAGATAGAAGATGATTTATTATAAGGATGTGGAAGAAGTGAATAATTTTACTTCGATACAAGGGAAATCCGTATCTACCAGTGATATTATTACAATAAGAAACGGATAAAAACGGTGAGCACCGTGTTGACAAGCAGACAGGTTGTCGACAATACAACTACACACGAGCACCAGAACGTAAAATTATTAAATTGTCGACAGTCCGTTAACAGCTTTTCACAAGTTATACAACATCACATCAACTTTCACGTAACTCTAAACGCCGCTTGAGCTGGTCGATACCCTGCCGGTATTTCTGGTCATCGTTAAAGCGGTCTACAACAGATTGGCACGCATGAATCACCGTGCTATGGTCCCGCCCGCCGAAGTGCAAGCCGATCGTTTTAAGCGAAGCATCAGTAAGCTGTTTGGCGAGATACATTGCGGTTTGCCGCGCAAGCACAATTTCCTGTTTGCGGGTTTTGGCGCGCAGTAAGTCTTCCGGAATGTCGTAGTAGCGGCAGACCTCTCGCTGAATGTGTTCGATAGTGATCGGCGTGCGGACACTGTTGACGACGATACGCAACACGTCCTGCGCCAGGTCGACGGTGATATCGCGACTTTCGAGCGACGCGCGGGCAAGGAGGCTAATGAGGCATCCTTCCAATTCGCGGATATTGTTCGTGACATTCGCGGCGATGTATTCCACAACGTCGGGGGATAAATCTAAGCCGTTTTCCTCGCTTTTCTTCTGCAAAATAGCGATACGGGTCTCAAGGTCCGGGGGCTGGATATCTGCCGTTAAGCCGCACTGGAAGCGCGAAATCAGCCGGTCGTCAAGCCCTTTGAGTTCTTTCGGCGGCACGTCGGAAGAGAGGACAATCTGCTTGCCGAGCTGGTAGAGCGTATTGAACGTATGGAAGAAATTATCCTGCGTTTTCTCCTTACCGGAGAAAAACTGGATATCGTCGACGATGAGCAAATCCATACTTCGGTAGTAGTGCGAAAATTCCGTCACGCGGTCCGACTGAATCGCTTCCACAAAATCAACAGTGAACTTCTCACTTGAAACGTACGCTGCGCGTTTCGCTTTGCCCGTTGCCAGCGCGTGGTTGCCGAGGGCGTGCATCAAGTGCGTTTTACCGAGTCCGGTGACTCCGTAGATCACGAGCGGGTTGAAGGACGTTCCGCCCGGGTTGTTTGCGACCGCGAGCGCTGCGGCGCGCGCAAGCTGGTTGCTATCGCCTTTAATGAAATTATCAAAGGTGTACCGGGGGTTCAAATTATTCTGGACGGGTGCAAGGCTTTCGGTCGCGCGGATTGAGACGTTCAGCGGGAACGGCGAAGAGGCGGCTTGCGCGGCAGCAGGCGCGGCGTTGCCGGCAGGGAGTTCAGCCGTGCTTGTTTGATGATCCGTCGCATCATCGGAAATAGAGTAGTACAGTTTCGCGTTCGGTCCCAACACGCCGATAATCGTTTTCCTGATGAGAGCATTATAATGCTCTTCCAGCCAGTCGTAAAAGAATTGACTGGGCACCTGAATCGTCAGCTCAGACCCCTCGAGCTTTAGAGGGACAACCGGTTGGAACCACGTTTTGAAGCTTAGCGTCGAAATCTGGCTTCGGATGCTCGTAAGGCATTCTTCCCACGCCACCTCTACGCTTATTGGTTGACTCTCAGCAACGGGGTTGCCGAGTACGGCAGCTTCTTGGTCTTGCATAGTAAACCTTTACGAAGATATACACACAAAATGAAAAGATATTCACACAGAATTCAACAGCGGTGCATAACGAGAATACAACTTCTTAGCGCAGCGAACGCAATAGTCTCCCGAAACAAGGGATAGCAAGTCCTTGAAATTCAACGGGCAAATATTCAACTGGATGAATTTATCCACACCTAAAACCTGGAGGCTGTGTTGCTTGGCAAGCCTTGCCGGACGGGAGTTCGGCAGAGAGCAGAAAAATTATCCACGCGTTGTTCACACGCTAGCGCGCTCACGTCGAGGTGCTTTATTATAGCAGGGCGAAACCCCGAGTGCAAGAGGAAAATTTACAAAATATGATGAGGCTACCAAATCTCTGCCAGAAATAGTCTCGGCGAAAAATATTTTTGAGGAATATGAACAAAAATTTTAGTGCCGCGCGCGCACTACACCAACGCGTAGATGTTGAATCAGTTAAACAACAATTTTCTATGAACGCTTGCAACGTCGCTTGTTAATCGTCTGTTATTTTTGTACATTAGGTTTCACGTCTAACCGGGAAACTGAACCAAGCGCCGCAGACGACACGAACAGAAGGAAGCCATACTATGAAGAGGACATACCAACCGCATCGCCGAAAGAGAACAAACAAGCATGGGTTCCGCTCACGCATGGCGAGCAAGAATGGCCGCAAAGTTCTGAACCGGCGCCGCGCCAAAGGGCGTCACAAATTAACCGTCAGCAGCGAGCGTTAAGCCTGAAGGCGTCCCTTGCCGGCACGAACGCACACGGCAGCAACACTGCGGGGACACGGCTCGTTCACTCGCGTTATGACGGACGGTTTGACCGTAAGCGCGGGACCCATCCGGTGCTTTTACAGACCATCTGAGAACCGGGCAGAAAACGTTACAGCAGGGTTTGCCGTTGTACGCACGATTCGGAGCGCCGTCCATCGCAACCGAGTTAAGCGACTCATGCGGGAATCGTGGAGACTGCATCGCGAAGACCTCGAAAACAGCGGACTTCAGGTCGTGTTTCTCTACAACACCCCAACACCAAAGAAAGATTTACGCCTCGAAACCATCGATGCGGCGATGCAAAGACTCATCGCGAAGCTCAATCAATTGAATCTCTCCACGAAGGACACAAAAGGACACTAAGGTAAAAAAAGCACCGCTGCCAAAGATTTCAGATAACAAATTATCAAGTTAAAGACCATTTCTTTGTGCGCTTCGTGAACATCTTTAAGAAACCATAAATGAAAACATTGCTTATTTGGCTCGTTAAAGCATACCAGCTGTTGCTGTCCCCCATGCTGCCGTTCAACCATTGCCGCTACACGCCATCGTGTTCCGAGTACGCCATCGAAGCGCTTACCAAGCACGGCTGGCTTGCCGGCTCCTGGTTGGGAATTAAGCGGATACTGCGCTGTCATCCATACCACAAGCACCCCGCGTACGACCCGGTGCCGGATAAGAGATAACGCATGGACCGCCAGCAAATCCTTGGTTTTGGGCTGATTTTCCTGCTGTTGATCGTCTGGATGATTATCAACACCCCGGCACCCCCGCCGCCGCTAACGCAACAGCAAGCTGACTCGTTAGCGCAGGTTCAAGCTGCTCAGGATTCAGCGGCAGCCCGCCGCACCGCACCGCAAGCTGAGCAAGCGCCGGTTATACCCGATACCGCTAGAAAATCGCAAGCCGACCCGTACGGTAAATTCTTCATCGCGCGGTCTACGGGAGAAGATAAAATTCTCTCTGTTGAGACCGACCTTTATACCGCTAAGATCTCAAGCAAAGGCGGGCTCATCAAGGAATGGACGCTGAAGCAGTATAACACGTGGGATGGACAGCCCGTTCAGCTAGTCGATACGAGCAAGCCCGGTGACCTCAGCTTACTGTTTGTAACCACCGACGGCAAAAAGATTAACACCCGCGACCTGTATTTTGACTTCCCCGCGACCGCCGGAGGGATGATCAGCCTTTCAGGCGAGCAGGAATATAGCCTCGCCCTTACACTCCCCACGAGCAACGGCGGCAGCCTTGTCAAGACGCTGACGTTTACGAACGGGCGGTACGACTTCAACACAACACACCAATTTAACAGGCTTTCTGAGGTCATCGCGTTCGAGTATCAGGTCGTGTGGGAAAACGGGCTGCTCTATGCCGAGCATAGCAGCACCGACGAATCGTCCTTTGCCGCCGCGTACGCCTATGCTGGCAAAGAACTGACGGAAATCGACGCGACGGATTTCCAACAACCGACGCGCAAGGATATGGCGGGTTCAGTCGACTGGGTGGCAGCGCGCAACAAGTATTTTGCCGTCGCAATTCTAGCGGAACCCGGGACGAGCGACGGCGCGTATTTGGAAGGCAGTCGCTCGCATTTGCCGGACGACGGCGCGATGGAGCACTATGGTGTTTCCGTGAAGATGCCGTTCAAAGGCGTCGATGGCGAGACGGTAAACTTCAAGGTCTACGTCGGTCCGCTCGATATCGACCTGCTGCGCTCGTATGAAGTCGGGCTGGAGAACGTTATGAGCCTTGGGTGGGTGTGGATCGTTCGCCCTATTTCCGAGTACATCATGCTGCCGCTCTTTACCGCGCTGCACTACGTGATTCCCAACTGGGGGCTGGTGATTATCGTCTTCACGTTGATCATCAAGATCGCTCTACACCCGCTCACGAAGAGCAGCATGAAGTCGATGAAAAAAATGCAGGCGCTCCAGCCGATGATGAACGAACTCCGCGAGAAGCATAAAGACGACCCGCAGAAAATGAACAGCGCCACCATGGGGCTGTACAAGGAATACGGCGTCAACCCGGCGGGCGGTTGCTTGCCGCTGCTGCTGCAATTTCCGATCCTCATCGCCCTGTTCAACGTGTTCCGCGGCGCCATCGAGCTTCGGCAGGCGGAGTTCTTCTGGTGGATTACCGACCTCTCCATACCGGATTACATCGTTACCCTGCCATTTACCATCCCCCTCTTCGGTATTACGCAACTCAGCGGGCTAGCGCTGATGATGGGCGTGACGATGTTCATCCAACAAAAAATGTCCATCAAAGACCCGCGCCAAAAAATGATGGTCTATCTGATGCCGGTCATCTTTACCCTCATGTTCAACAGCTTCCCCTCCGGGCTGAACCTGTACTATTTCGTCTTCAACATTCTCTCCATCGGTCAGCAGATGTACATCAACAAACAGCACGATAGCGAGCCACTCCGCAAAGTCGAGAAGAAGGAAAAAAAGGGCGGGCTGTTCGGGAAACTCAACCTGCCCCAACTACCAAAGCGGAAATAATCCTAAGGTTATAGTTTCGATAGTAGATGCCCCCGAAGTTTTAAAAACTTCGGGGGTCTAAACCATCGCAGAACAGTACTCTTAGCGTAGTTCTGTACAATAAACGCAAGCCCTCCTAAAATTTTTCATCCCCCGCATTTTTTCTCTTGACATTCCACGGTGCGCGTATTATATTCAACCAAAAGGTTGAATAATGTCCGAAGCTCAGTTAGACCAAACCATGATCGCCTTAGCGCACCCTGCGCGGCGGGCAATTCTCCAGCGCCTTTCGCTGGGTGAAGCGCGCGTTACCGAGATCGCCCGGCCGTTCGACATGTCCCTAAACGCCGTCTCGAAACACATCCTCATTCTCGAGCGGGCGCACCTGGTGCGGCGGCGGCGCGACGGGCGCGAGCATTTTCTCGCCGCCAACATCGACCCGCTCGGAGAGGCAGCCGATTGGATCGAACAGTATCGCCGGCTCTGGCGTGAACGGCTCGACCGCCTGAACGAGTACCTCCGCGAACTTCAATTAAACGAGAAGAAGCAGCCGAAGGAAAAAGACAATGACCGCAAACAATAGCCCCGAAACGACATCACACGAGAGCGGAGTCGTCGTCACCCGCATCTTCGATGCGCCGCGAGCGCTCGTCTGGAAAGCGTGGACAGACCCCCAGCACCTCATGAAGTGGTGGGGTCCGAAAAACTTCACGTTGCCAACTTGCAAGGTTGATTTACGCGTCGGAGGGAAGTATCTTTTTTGCATGCGATCGCCGGAGGGCAAAGATCTCTGGAGCACAGGGACATACCGCGAGGTCGTCCCGAGGGAGAAGCTCGTGTACATATACTCATTTGCAGACGAGAAGGGCAACATCGTCCCCGCATCGCACTATTGGATGGGGGTAGATTTACCCTTGGAGATGAAGGTGATTATTACATTCGAGGACCATCAGGGTAAGACGAAAATGACCCTGCGGCATATCGGTCTGCCCGCCGGCGAGATGGAGGAGATGACGAGTGTGGGCTGGAACGAGTCGTTCGACAAGCTGGCAGCAAGCCTGAAGTAAATTGAGCCGCCTGTTGTTCCTCTCTACGAGGGAGATTTGGGGGAGGTAAAAAATATTAAGGAAGCATACTCTCATGGCAAAAACGAAGGAAGCTCCAACCGCCAGACAATTTATCGAGCTATTGAAAACGTACCGGTCGGCGGCGGAACTCAAGAAATATGAGAGGTACTTTCCGGCCAAGAAACGCAAAGGCGACGCGTTTATTGGCGTGCGCATGGGGACGGTGTTTATGCTCGCCCAGGAGTTTATCGAGATGCCGCCGCGTGAAATCGAAAAATTGCTCGAAAACAGAATCCACGAGGTACGCGCCAGCGGGTGCAGCATCATGGGCAAAAAGGCGTCTCACAAGAACACGTCCGAACGTCAGCTCGAGGAATTATACGAGCTGTATCTCGGGCGCCATGACCGCATCAACAATTGGGATCTGGTGGACCTCGCCGCGCACCAGGTTGTTGGGCGCTATCTCGCCGATAAACCCCGTGGCGTTTTGTACAAGCTGGCACGCTCGAAAAACACCTGGGAACGCCGCACTGCCATCGTGAGCACCGCCCACTTTATCCGAAAGGGAGAGCTTGACGACGCGTTCAAGATTGCCGAAATATTACTGCAGGACAAGGAGGAGTTCGTCAATAAGGCGACCGGCTGGATGCTGCGCTTTGCGGGCGACAAAGACCGCCAGAGGCTTATGCGGTTTCTGGACAAACACGCCGCCGCCATGTCGCGAATTGCCCTGCGTAATGCGATTGAAAAACTCGACAGGAAGCAACGGGACCATTACTTATGCACGGAGTGAAAGGACGCTCAAATGGCCACAACGACAAAAGACCTCGTGATCACACGCGTCTTCGACGCACCGCTCCCATTGGTATGGAAAGCGTGGGTCGACCCGGAAATGATCAAACAGTGGTGGGGGCCGGACTTGTTCACCTGTCCGTTTGCGAAAATAGATTTCCGCGTGGGAGGGACGTCGCTGGTGTGCATGCGGGCACCGAAAGAATTCGGCGGTCAGGATATGTATAGCACCTGGAAATACACGAACATTGTTCCGCTGGAACGGATCGAGTACATTCACAATTTAGCCGACAAAGACGGCAACACCCTAGACCCCGCTTCGATAGGCATGCCGGCAGACTTCCCGCAGAATTTGCTCAACGCAATTACCTTTGAAGACCTCGGCAACGGCAAGACGAAGGTGACGGTCACAGAATACAACTGGCCTGTCGGTCAGATGATGAAGATGTCCGAAGTGGGAAAGGAGCAGTGTCTTAACAAGATGGCCACCATACTGGAGGAACAACGATGACGAAAAACACGTTGAAAAGCATTGGGTCGGTACTAGCCGGATTCATCTTTAACGGCAACACGCACACGGGAACCGACGCTATTCTCGAAAGCAGCGGCGTGCTTCCGAAGGGCAATCTGTGGGTCGGCACCGGGCTCATTCTCGTCGTGCTTGGCTACCGCGCCGTCTGGAGCCTGCTTGGTTGCTATTTGACCGCACGCCTTGCGCCGAATCGTCCGCTCCGGCACGCGCTTGTGCTCGGCGCCATCGGTTTTATTTTAAGCGTGGCGGGCGCTATTGCCACAGCCGACATGAATTTAGGGCCCGCGTGGTACGCATGGGCACTCGCAGTCATCGCCCTACCAGTCGCATGGCTCGGCGGGACCTTCTACGAACGGCAACGCATGAAGGCACAGCAGCAGACAAGCGCTGAAAAACAATCGGTTTAGACACGCACAGAACAAATGCAGCAAAAGAAAAAGGATGGAACGTGAACCAGACAGACCCTGAGATTACCGGAAACGGTCAAACAATAGAGCCACCCACGCAATCTCTTTGGGAGCAATTGCGCGCGGCGATACGCGGAACCGAAGCCGACTATACGCAAATCGGTATCGGCAAAGCAGTGTTTCTTCTTGCCGTGCCGATGATTTTGGAGTTGGTGATGGAGTCCACGTTTGCAGTGGTGGACATTTACTTTGTCGGCACGCTCGGCGCCTCTGCGGTGGCAACCGTCGGGCTGACGGAAACGTATATGTTCCTGTTGTATTCGGTTGCGATGGGATTATCCATGGCGGTGACCGCAATCGTTGCGCGACGAATCGGGGAAAAGGACAAAGAACAAGCCGGTATCAGCGCGGTGCAGGCGATCTTCCTTGCCGCGCTGCTCTCAGTGCCGTTTGCGCTTGCCGGCATTTTCTTCGCACGGGATCTGCTCGGATTGATGGGAGCCGACGAGTGGACTCTCGAACACGGATACCCCTACATGCAATGGATGATGGGCGGGAACGCGGTGATCGTGCTGTTGTTTACGATTAACTCCATTTTCCGGGGAGCCGGCGATGCCGCCATTGCCATGCGCGTCCTTTGGCTCGCGAACGCGTTCAATATTATTCTCGACCCGGTTCTCATATACGGTCTGGGACCTTTTCCCGAACTGGGAATTGAAGGCGCCGCCATCGCAACGAATATCGGCAGAGGGGTCGGCGTATTGACTCAATTGTGGGTGCTGTTCCACGGCGGTAAGCATATTCGCGTGCTGCGTTCGTATCTGCATCTGAACGGAAAGATTATCGCTAACATCATCCGCACATCATTGGGCGGAATCGGGCAAATGATTGTTGCGATGACATCATGGATTTTCGTCATGCGCATCCTTGCAGAGTTCGGAAGTCAGACAGTTGCCGGAGCGACCATCGCGCTGCGCATCATGATGTTTACCATGATGCCCGCATGGGGCATGTCGAATGCCGTTGCCACGCTCGTCGGGCAGAACCTCGGCGCTCAAAAACCGGACCGTGCCGAGCGCTCGGTATGGGTAACCGGTTTTTGGAATATGCTCTTTCTGGTCGGCGTCGCGGTCGTTTATTTCCTGAACAGCGAGTCGTTGATGGCGATTTTCACGGATGATGCCGACGTCATTGCGATCGGCGGGAAGTGGCTGACCATCGTTTCCTATTCCTATTTTGTGTATGGCTGGTGGATGGTAGCAGTGCAGGCGTTCAACGGCGCGGGCGATACAGCCACCCCCACGAAGATCAACCTCGTCTTTTTCTGGCTTATCCAAATCCCCCTTTCCTACGTTATGGCGAAAGTGCTTGGGCTGGGACACACCGGCGTGTTCTGGGCGATTTTTATTTCAGAGACTTCGGTGGGATTATTCACCCTCTGGTTGTTTACGAAGGGCGGGTGGAAAACCGTAAAGGTGTGAAAAAACACAAGGAGGCGATCATTATAGCTTCCTCGAGCCATCGTCAAAAAGAAAGAAAATCACTATGATGCAATACGCTGGATCTGAGGAAGCGTTTTGATGGATCGTATTTTCCAGAGGCCATATTTTGATTGCAGGTCGAGCCAAAACTGTGCTTCAACACCAAAGCCGAGTTCTAACCGTAAAGCCATTTCTACGCTGATGCCGGCAGTTTCATTGACTATTTTGGAAAGCTGCTTACGGCTCACGTGTAAGCTCTCGGCTGCTTTCGTAATGGTGAGCTTCAACTCTCTTAAAATATTCTCCCGCAGAATTGCGCCTGGGTGGACGGGTTTCATGGTGCGCTGCATAAGTGTCGACCTTTATTAGTGGTAGTCTATATAATCAACATCATAAACAGTTTCATTGACGAGTCGGAAGATAATTCGATAATTCCCCGTGACGGTGATAGACCAAAACCCCTTGAGCGCGCCAGTTAACGCTACCGGCAGCGCTGGTAACGAAAATCGTGAAAGCGCGTATCGCGGAGAACGAGAAAGCGAAACAGAAGCAACAGATCCAAAGTAGTGGCGCGTAGGGGCGACCGGTGGTCGCCCATTGAACCATAGAACAGCACACATACCCTCCGAAGCACAGAGCCGGCACGCGGTGTTCTGCATGAAGGCCCAACCTTGTAACAACCCGCATCAATTCGTAGATTGAATTTTACCGATGACTGACAACGCTTCCCAATCCGTCCATCAAGCCGTGGACGCCGTCTATCGCACCGAATCGCGCCGCATCCTTGCGACGTTGATTCGCCTGCTGGGCGACTTCGACCTTGCCGAAGAAGCGATGCACGACGCTTTTGCCGCTGCCGTGGAACAGTGGCAACGGGACGGCATACCCGCCAACCCGCGGGCGTGGCTCGTTTCAGCCGGACGCTTCAAGGCGATTGACGGGATTCGCCGGAACGCGCGGTTTAGCGCGACAACAAGGGAACTTGCCGAGCAATTAGAAGCCGATACCGAAGACCCTGCGGAACGGCTTGATGAGAGCGTTGAAGACGACCGGCTGCGGCTTATTTTTACGTGCTGCCACCCCGCGCTTGCGCCGGATGCCCGCATCGCGCTTACGTTGCGCGAGGTGTGTGGTCTTACGACCGAGGAAATCGCCCGCGCATTTCTCACCTCCCCCGCAACCCTTGCCCAGCGGATCGTGCGCGCGAAGTCGAAGATCCACAACGCGCGCATTCCATATGAAGTACCATCGCGCGATGAGTTACCCGAGCGGCTGGAGACGGTTCTGCATGTGGTCTATCTTGTGTTTAACGAAGGCTACTCAGCCTCGTCGGGCGAGTCGCTCACGCGTCCCGACCTTTCGGGCGAGGCAATTCGATTGGGGCGGTTGCTCGTTGAGTTACTACCGGAGCCGGAAGTAACTGGACTCCTCGCTCTCATGCTGCTGCAGGAATCGCGCCGCGCTGCCCGCACCTCTCCAACCGGCGAGATTATACTGCTTGATGAGCAGGACCGCTCGCTCTGGAACGGGGACCTGATCGCCGAGGGTTTGGCGCTCGTGAAACAGCCGGCATTCACGCGACAGCTTGGGCTCTACAGCCTGCAGGCGTCGATCGCCGCGGCGCATGTAGAAGCTCCCAGCGCCGGAGCGACCGACTGGGCACAAATCGTGGCGCTGTACGACCTGTTGTTGCGAGTACATCCTTCGCCCGTTGTGGAGTTGAATCGTGCAGCCGCCGTCTCGATGCGGGATGGTCCAGCAGCGGGTTTGGCGCTCATTGACGCTCTTTTGGCGCGGGGCGAGCTATCGGACTACCAGTTTGCGCATTCGGCGCGGGCGGAGCTGTACAGGCGGCTCGGTAAGAACGATGAAGCCCGGTCGGCGTACAACATGGCGCTTAGCCTTACCAGGCAAGAGCCCGAACGGCGGTTTCTCGAAAAAAGGTTGAAAACACTAGGGTAAACGAGGTAAAAGGAGATTTCAGAAAAATTATTTACGTACGGGTAGCCGCAACCGTTAGGTTGCGTTTTTCTAATAAATTCGCAGGCTTCAGCCTGCGGCTACCAAATTATTTAGATAATTCAGAAGTCTCTAAAATATTTTTTATCTACACTGTCGAATTCTGCCCCACCTGAACGACTACAGTATGAACAGGGTTTATAAACGTACCCAACATTAGGAGATACAACCATGCGATTCATGATCATCGTCAAAGCCGACAAAAACTCAGAGGCGGGAGTTCTTCCCAGTGAGAAGCTCCTTGCCGAGATGACGGCATACAACGAACAGCTGGCGAAAGCGGGCATCATGCTCGCGGGCGAGGGGCTTCAAACCAGCTCGAAAGGTGCGCGCGTGAAGTTCTCCGGAACACAGCGCACCGTGACTGATGGACCCTTTACCGAGACGAAGGAACTGATCGCCGGCTTCTGGTTGTGGCAGTGCCAGTCGAAGGAAGAGGCGGTCGAGTGGTTGAAGCGCGCACCGTTCGACGGCGGCACTGAGGTGGAGATCCGTCAGGTGTTCGAGGCAGACGACTTCGGCGAAAATTTAACTCCCGAATTGAGGGAAAAAGAGCAGAAAATCCGCGAGTCCATTGAATCGAAACAGAAGTCGTAATTGTCGCGCGGGGAGCATTACGTTTTTCGAAGCGCCGACGCGGAAAACAAGTAAACCCTAAATACTTATGAGCAATAAAAAAGTAGTCGAAACGTACATGGATGGTTTTAGAACAACCGACCATGGAAAAATTCTCTCGTGCCTGACGGACGACGTGGTTTGGGACATGCCCGGATTCTTCCATCACGAAGGCAAGGAAGCGTTTGACAAAGAGATTGAGAATCCCAATGCCGACGGCAACCCCAGCATCGCCATTGTACGGCTTGTTGAGGAGGGGAATGTTGTGGTTGCAGAAGGAACGGTAACAGCGAACATGAAGGGCGGCGCGCTGCTCGATGCCGTGTTCTGCGATGTGTTCCACTTCAGAGACGGTAAAATAAATAAACTGACAACGTATCTGATGTTCAACAAGCAGCCGGAACAGTAAGCAAAAGCAGTGTGAAAACCATGATTAAAGGATAAACAGCCATGAGAAAAATAATCGTCCTATCATTCATTACCTTAGACGGCGTCATGCAGGCTCCGGGCGGACCTGAGGAAGATACGTCAAGTGGCTTCAAATATGGTGGCTGGGTAGCGCCGTATTTTGCCGAAGCTGACGAAGCGGCTGGTGAGTTCATGGCAAAACAAATGAAGTCCGCAGACCTTCTCTTGGGTAGAAAAACATTTGAGATTTTTGCCGCCTACTGGCCTGAACATGCAGACATGTGGCCAGGCGTCAACGATGTCACCAAATATGTCATGTCCAACACTATGAATAAGAATAAGACAGATTGGAAAAACATAGTTTTCCTTAAAAGCGTCGATGACATCAAAAAGCTCAAGAATTCAGAAGGTTCTGACATTCAAGTTCATGGCAGTGGTAATCTGACCCAGACACTACTCAAACATGATCTGGTTGATGAGCTATGGCTCAAAACTTTCCCAATCACACTTGGACAAGGAAAAAAATTGTTTGACGACGGCACTATTCCCGCAGCCTTTACATTGACAGACAGTTTGGTTACGCCAAACGGTGTGATTTTCGCCAATTACAAGCGAGCCGGAGAAGTGAAGACAGGTACTATTGGAGCTTAAGGAGAAGTAAAAACAGGCTGTCGATTTTCGACTTCCTCAAACGACTACTTAATAAATCCAATACCCAAGATATTATTTCGGGCTAATGTTACAAATTTTTTATAAGGAGATACAGCCATGCGATTCATGATGTTTATGATCCCAGCAGTTTACCAAGG
>Ga0209109_10000788_pt1 | contig 17310 bp, 16 predicted proteins | sample Rifsed10ft2_FD_184004 | JGI IMG/M metagenome (GOLD analysis project Ga0209109, IMG submission 184004) | Soil microbial communities from Rifle, Colorado, USA - sediment 10ft 2 (version 2) | ecosystem: Environmental > Terrestrial > Deep subsurface > Rock core/Sediment | place: Rifle, Colorado... | reverse complement strand
CATGGAGTTCTATGCTCAGGGCCGCGAGAGTGGGAGCTTCGACAGCGGCATCGAGACGGCGTTGCAGCGCATGCTTGCCGATCCGAAATTCATTTACCGCATCGAGACGCAGCCGTCCGACCTTCCGCCGGGTGAGCCTTACATGCTCGGCGACCTCGAGCTCGCCTCGCGTTTGTCGTTTTTCCTGTGGAGCAGCATCCCCGACGACGAGCTGTTGGCGCTCGCGGAAGAGGGCCGTCTCAGCGAGCCCGCCGTGCTTGAGGCGCAAGTCATGAGAATGCTCGACGACCCGCGATCGACCGCGCTCACGGAGAATTTCGCGGGGCAATGGTTGGCGCTGCGCAACCTCGAGGGGCACGCCCCGGTCGTGGACCAGTTTCCCGACTTCGACGACAACTTGCGGCAGGCGTTTCGCCGCGAGACCGAGTTGTTCTTCGACAGCATTCTGCGCGAGGATCGCAGCGTGCTCGACCTCCTGACGGCCGACTACACGTTCGTCAACGATCGGCTCGCCGAGCATTACGGCATCCCCGGCATACAGGGCAGTCGCTTCCGGCGCATCGAGCTCGGAGAGGAGTTCGACGTTCGCCGCGGGTTGCTCGGCAAAGGCAGCATGCTGACCGTATCGTCGCAGCCGGGCCGGACGGCGCCCGTCATGCGCGGCAGCTGGATACTGTCGACGCTGATCGGCATTCCGCCGCCGGATCCACCGCCTGACGTGCCGGATCTCGCGCCCACCGAAGCGGATGCGGCGGGCAACACGCGGCAGCCGACGATTCGGGAGCAGTACGAGCAGCATCGGCAGAACCCCGCGTGTCGGGGATGCCACAAGCTCATGGATCCGTTCGGCTTCGCGCTCGAGCCGTTCGATGCGACGGGCCGCCTGCGCGTTACGGACAACGGCAGCCCGATCAACTCCGAGGACGTCATGTACGACGGCACGCCGGTCTCGGGGCCGTCGGACGTGCGCGAGTTCTTGCTCAAATATTCCGACCAGTTCGTGCGTAATCTCACCGAGAATCTGTTGACCTATGCCACGGGCCGCGGCGTCGAGTACTACGACATGCCGGTGGTGCGGTCCATCGTTCGCGAAGCGGAACAGGACGATTACCGGTTCGAGTCTCTCATTCTCGAGGTCGTCAAGAGCGAGCCGTTCAGAATGAGCACGGTGCCCGGCGACGATGCAACCGTAGTCGCGCAAGCCAGGGATTAGAGGAGGCGGTTGGGTCATGATCATCACGAAGCGATATCTGCCGCGTAGAACGTTTCTTCGCGGCGTCGGCGCGACCGTCGCTTTGCCGTTTCTCGATGCGATGCTGCCGGCATTGTCTTCGGTCGCGCATGCGCAAGCGATCACGCCGACACGGTTCGCCGGAATGTTCATTCCGCACGGCGCGGCTCCCGGCTACTGGATTCCCGAGACCTCCGACCGGAATTTCGCGTTCCCGCACATTTGGCAGCCTCTCGAGCGGTTCCGCGAGCACGTGGTCCTGACGAGCGGACTGTGGGCGCAGTCGGCCGAGAATCCTCCGGGCGTGACCGGCGCGGATCACTTCGTCGCGGCCGCTTACTTGTGCGCTGTGAAGCCGAAGAAAACGACGGGCGCCGACATCGAGGCCGGCCAGACCATCGATCAAGTCATCGCCGAGCACATCGGCCAGGAAACGCTGCTGCCGTCCCTGCAGCTCGCGGTCGAGGATCCGGGCGCGAACTCGAGCAATTGCGGCGAGGGATATAGCTGCGTATATACGAACACGATCTCTTGGGCGGGACCGACGCGTCCGTTGCCGATGGAGATCAACCCGCAAGTCGTTTTCGAGCGCATGTTCGGTGACGGCGGAACGGCGGAAGTGCGTGCCGCAAGGCGCGAGCAGCAACGCAGTATTTTGGATTCCGTGTCCGAGAGTCTCGCGAAGCTCGAGCAGAAGGTGGGCCATGGCGACCGCGTGCGTCTCGAGCAATACCTCGATGACGTCAGGGAAATCGAGCGCCGGCTCGACGTCGCCGCGAAAGCCTCGACCGAGATGCCCAATGTCAGCGTGCCGTATGGCGTGCCCGAGTCGTTCGACGAGCACATCAAGCTACAATTCGATCTTCTGTCGCTCGCTTTCCAGGGCGACATCACGCGCGTCGCGAGCGTGCTGTATGCGCGCGATTTGACGGGGCGCGTGTATCCCGAGAGCGGCACGGACATCAGCTTCCACGGCGGATCGCATCACGCCGAGGACCCGGGCCGGATCGCGCAATACGCGGGCTTGAACCGCTATCACGTCGCGACGCTCGCGTACTTGGCCGAGAAGCTCGAGGCTATCCCTGAGGGCGACGGAACTCTGCTCGATCACTCGCTGCTCTTGTACGGATCCAACATGGGGAACTCGAACCAGCACTTGCATTACGACGTCCCGCACGTGCTCGTCGGCGGTGCATCCGGAAGGTTGCGCGGCAATCGCCATTTGGCCTATGCATCGAAGACCGTGCCGACGGGCAATCTGCTGCTCAGCATTCTCGACATGTACGATATCCATTACGATCAGTTCGGCGACAGCACGGGCCGGCTCGCGAATATCTAGCCGGCGGAGTGAGATAGGTGACATCGAGACGTTTGGCCGCGATTGTCCTATTGGCCGCCGGCATCATCGGCGCCGGCGCGGCGAACGCCGCGAGCGAGCTCGCGGATGCCGCGATGTACGGCGACGCCACTAAGCTGCAGAGCCTCCTCGAGCTCGACGGCGACGTGGACGCGGCTCAGCCAGACGGCTCGACGGCGCTGCATTGGGCCGTTTACCGCGATGACGTCGACACCGCGCGCCTGCTGCTCGATGCCGGGGCCGACCCGACCGTCGCGACTCGCGAAGGCATGACGCCGCTGTCGCTCGCGGCCGTCAACGGCAACGCAGCCATGATTGAGATGCTGCTCGACGTGGGCGCGGACGCCAATGTGCCGTTACGCAACGGCGAGACGCCGCTCATGATGGCGGCGCGCACGGGGAGCGTCGCAGCCATCGAGGTGTTGCTCGATCGCGGCGCGGACATCGATGCACGCGAGAGCCTGCGCGGCACCACGGCGCTCATGTGGGCCGCCGCCTACAGCAATCCCCCGGCCGTCGAGGCGCTCGTCGATCGCGGCGCAGACGTGAGCTTGAAATCCGCTGCGATTCCGCGCGGACGGCGCCCGTATCTCGCGCCTTCGGCGAAGTCGCGCATCGAGGCGTTCAATCGCGGCGTGGGGCAGGCCGGGCGCGCCATCCCGGTGGACGTGGACGATGGCGACGATACGGGATTCACTGACGAGAACTTGGACGACGTGGACGATGACGGCGATTTCGACGAGACCGCTTTCGACGAAGCGCGCCGGCGGCCGCCATCGGCGGATCCGACGCCGTCCGCTCAAGGCCCCGTCCAGCCCGGCGAGCAGGCGACGGGAACGGGCGAGGTGACGCAGCCGAACCAGGCGGAATGGGGAGGGCTGACGCCGCTCGTGTTCGCGGCGCGCGAAGGCGACCTCGAGTCCGTGCGCATTCTCGTGGAAGCGGGCGCCGACGTGAACCAGACGACCGAGTACGGTTGGACGCCGCTGTTGACCGCCACTCAAAATCGCTATTACTTGCTCGGCAAGTACCTGCTCGACCACGGCGCCGACCCAGAGATAGCCAACGACGGCATGTGGTCGCCGCTCTACATCGCCACCGACAACCGCAACATCGAGGGCGGCGACTATCCGACGCGCAAGCCCGACATGGATCACCTCGAGTTCATCGAGCTCTTGCTCGAGCGTGGCGCGGATCCCAACGTGCGCATGAATTCGAGCACGGAAACGCGGACGATCTTCACGCACCAATGGCTCTTCGAAGAAGGCGCGACGCCGTTCCTGCGCGCGGCGCAATCCGGCGACCTGACGCTCATAAAGCTCCTGCTCGAGCACGGCGCCGACCCGTCCATTGCCACTTTCGACGACGTCACGCCGCTCATGGTCGCGGCAGGGATAGGCTGGGTCGAAGGCGTGACGCACGAATGGTCGCCTGAGGAAACGTATCAAGCGGTCGAGCTCTTGCTCGAATTGGGCGCCGACGTCAACACGCAAGATACCGTCGACCACCGTACGGCACTGATGGGCGCCGCGCACAAGGGCCGCAACGATATCGTGCAACTGCTCGTCGATCACGGCGCCGACTTATCACTGCGCGACATCGGCAGCCGTGACAGCATCCACAACCTCGCGGGCGTCACTTGGCAGGCCATCGACTACGCCGACGGGCTCGTGCGCGTCGGCGTGCAATCATCGATCGCGCATCCCGAAACGGCCGCTCTGATCCGCAAGCTCATGCAAGAGCGCGGCCTGCCGGTCCCGCCCGAAGGCCGCACGCTCGATTCAATCTGCATCACCGATATCTGCAGATGAGATGGCGCGCATAGTCCTTGGTTTGTGGACCACTCACGGTCCGCAACTCAACACCACGCCTGAAGAGTGGATGTTGCGCGTGCCCGCCGACAAGGCGCGTAATCACTGGTTCAAAGGCCGTTCCTACCCGTTCGACGAGCTCGCGCGTCTGCGCAGCGCCGAAAACTTGGGCGCTCATGCTTCGCTCGAAGCGCGAACCCGGCATCATGCCGCGTGCCAAGCCGCGATCGCCAAGGTCGCGAAGATCTGGGCCGAGGTGAATCCCGAGGCTTGCGTGATTTTCGGCAACGACCAACGCGAGCTCATGCTGCCGTCGTTGCAGCCGGCCTACACGGTGTACTACGGCGATACATTCTGGAACGGCCCGATACCTCTGCGCCGGAGCTCGCAACTTCCGCCGGGAATCCGCGAGTCCGAGTGGGCCAACCGGCCCGCGGAGCGCACCGAGTACAAGGGTCTTCCCGATCTCGCTGAGAGGCTGCTCGCGGCCGGTATCGACGCGGGGTGGGACTTCGCGGCTTCGAACGAATGGCCCGAGCACGAGCCGGACCACCATCATGCGGGCACACCGCACGCGTTTGCATACATTCTGCGGCGTGTGATGCAAGACCGCGCCGTGCCGACATTGCCGATCATCACGAATACGTTCTTTCCTCCGAATCAACCGCGGCCGTGGCGCTGCTTCGATCTCGGCAAGCTCGTGCACCGCGTCGTCGGCGAGTGGGACGAGGACGTGCGCGTCGCTGTCGTCGGCTCCGGAGGAATGACGCATTTCGTCATCAACGAGGAGTTCGATCGGGATCTTCTGCAAGCCGTGCAGAGCCGCGACGAACGGTTCATGCGCGCCATCGATCCCAAGCTCATGAAAGACGGCACTTCGGAGCTCTTGAATTGGGTATCGGCCTCGGGGTGCCTGTTTCAAACGGAGCTTCGCGGCGACGTCATCGACTACGTGCCGTGCTACCGCACGGAAGCCGGCACCGGCACCGCGCAGGGCTTCGTCACCTGGACTTAGGGTAGGAGCGAGCTTCGCTCGCGATCCTTCTGCGGAGAAAGATCGCGAGCAAAGCTCGTTCCTACATAAGAAAATCACGACGACTTGTCGAGCATCTCCTCGTAGTCGCGGCCGACGACTTCGGTGATGCGGTCGCCGTTGCGCAGCGCGTGAACCATGAGCCGCTCGCGCTCGGCGATGTGCTCGCCGCGGCGCACGACCTCCTCGAGCCGCGCGCGCGGAATGAAGACGACGCCGCTCCCATCCGCCAACGCAAAATCGCCGGGCGCCACGGCAACGCCGCCGATCATTACGGGTGCATTGCAGCGGTCTTCGTATACGCGCCCGCGCGCCGTCCGCGCGATCGCCGAGCGGCCATACACCGGAAAACCGAGCGCGCGAGCCTCGTCGATATCGCGTGCCGGGCCGTCGATGATGATTCCCGCGACGCCGTTGACTTGCGCGCCGGCGGATAGCACGCCGCCCCAGCCCGCGCATTGCACACCCGACGAATGCTCGAGCACGATGATGTCACCCGGTTTCGCGGCTTCGATGGCCGCCGTGCCGAGGTGCCGCGCGGTGCCGCCGGGCGGCCTGCCCGGTGCGAGCTTGACGGTGATGACGGGACCAGCGATGCGTTCCGCGACGGAAAGCGGCACGAGCCCGACGACTGCGGGCGGCAGCTCGAGTGAATCCAAGGCATCCGACAGCGCGCAGCTGTCGAGCGAGGCGAGACGCGCAAGCAGTGGAGTGGTAGTCACTTTTCCTTGCTCTGCAGCCGGTGGTAGCGCATTTTCTCGCGCGCCTCCTTGAGGCTCTTGCCCGACGCGACCAGATCGCGGATGCGCTGTTCCGCTTCTTCGATGGTCTCGGCGACCGATAATACTTCGTTCTCGCGCACACGCGGAATCACCACGACGCCGTCCGCGTCGCCGCGCATGAGATCGCCGGGCTGCACGCGCGCATGGCCGATGGTGACGGGCACCTGCAGGGCGTCGACTTGCACGCGGTCCTTGCCCGTGCGCATCGAGTAGCTGCGGCTGAATATCGGATAGCCAAGCTCGAGGCACAAGTGCGTATCGCGGTTCGCGCCGTCGATGACGGTTCCCGCAAGCCCCATATGGTGCGCGACGCCGGTCAGGATATCGCCCCAGACGGTCGCGTCCTCGCGCCCGCCGTTCGCGAGCACGACGACGGTGCCGGGCTCAAGATCATCGATGTAGTCGCCGACCGTGCCCGGCTCGTTCGCATCCACGGGACCGTAGAGCACCGTGTAGGCGCGACCTGTCATGCGGAAGGCGTGATCGCGGGGCTTGATGCCGAGACACTGACCCGCAATGCCGAGCTTGTCGAGCGCGTCGCTCAACGTCGCCGTATCGAGCCGCGACGCACGCTCAACGTTCTTGTCTGCCATGCGAGTAGGTGCCCGCGCGGCTACAGCTTGAACAGTTTGCGCGCATTGTTCTCGAGTATTTTCGCCTTGTCCGCATCGGACAGCCAGTCGAAGCCCTTGATGTAGGGCACGATGTTGTCGAAGGTCAGCCCCGTGTCGGGATTGATCGCCGACCCGACGCCGGGACACTCGGCGCCGTACAGCACGTGGTCGACTCCAACGGTCTTGATCAGCAATTCGAGCGCGCCTTCCGTGTACAGCACGGTATCGTAATAGAGCTTGCGCATGCGGTCGCGGAACCGACCCCGCGTGCCCCGCGCGGAGGCCGAATCGAAGCGGCCGAGCTGAAAGGGCATCGCACCGCCGCCATGCGAGACGAGTATCTTCAAGTCGGGAAAGTCGTCGAGCACGGCCGAGTTCACGAGGCCGTAGACGGCCGTCGTCTCTTCGTTGATGAAGTGCAACGTATACGGCTCGCGCTCGGGCTCGTGCGAGCCCGTCGCGTGGATGTGCCCGACCACGTCGAGCTCACTGAGCTTCTCGTACAGCGGGTACCAATAGCGATCGCCGAGCGGCGGCGCTTTCGTGCCGCCGTTCTCGTAGGGGTCCGGGTTGATGACGCAGCCCTTGAAGTCGAGCTCCTTGACGCAGCGCTCGAGCTCGGGGAGCGCATTCTCGATGGGCTCGCCGGCCGCCTGCGGCAGCCCGGCGACGCCGTAGAACTTGTCGGGCATGAGCTTACAGCTCCGGTGGATGACCTGGTTGGTCTCCTCGGTCCAATAGTGGACGATCTTGGCGGGCTTCTCGGAATGCATCATCTGAAACGGGCGCGGCGAAATGCACTGCCGGTCGATGCCGCAGGCGCGGATGTGATCGAGGTGGCCGGTCGGCGCCATTTCTTTGGCGTTCCAGGCGTGTAGGATGTCCTCGTCGCTCATGTGGAGCCCCCCGCGGCCGTGCGATCCGCGGTGGGAAACGAGGCCCGCCTTGTACGCCCAATAGGCTTTCGGCGCCGACACGTGCGCGTGACAGTCGATGATCAAGGTTCTTCCCCCGGTCTTGTTTTGCGCCATTATAGCCCGGGGTTAATATCGGTCTCCCAGCTGGGAGGGGTTATCGTGAAATACAGCCGATTAGTCGCTACCGCCGCGTGCGTCGGCCTCTGCTCGTTCGCGAAATACGCGGCCGCGCATCACGCCTTCAGCGCGCAATACGACAGCAACAAGCAGGTGACCTTCACGGGTGTCGTGACCAAAATCGAGTGGCTGAACCCGCACGCCTACTTCTTCATCGACGTCACCGACGAGAAAACCGGCGGGATTGCCAGTTGGGCGTGCGAGCTCACGTCGCCCGTGGGACTCATGCGTCAGGGTTGGACGCGGAACTCCATGAAGATCGGCGACGTCGTCGTGGTCGGCGGTATCCTGGCCCGCGACGGCAGCCCGTCGCTGAATGCGCAATCGGTCGTCTTGACGAGCACGGGGCAGAAGCTTTTCGGCCGCGCGCCGAACGAAGAGCGCTTGAGTCAAGACAACGGCCGCTGAACAAGCCGATGTCGCAAAAGGGATTTCGGCATCACTCGGCGTTCGAGCTCGACGCAGCCTTCTTGGTTGTACTGCTCTTTGCCGGAGGCGCGGCCGCGCAAGACACGGCAAGTCGCGAGCCGGCACCGCCGGCGCCACGGCTGCCGGACGGCACGCCGAATCTCGGCCCGCTCGAGGACGGTCTCGGTTTTTGGGATCGGGGATCGGGACCCATGGTCGGCGGTGCCGCGTATCCGCCGCCCGATGAGATTCCGTTCAAGCCTTGGGCGAGGGCCCTATACGACTATCGTCAAGAGACGCTCGCGCGCGACGACCCGCACGTGCGCTGCGTGCCGCCCGGCGGTCCGAGGCAGTTCGCCGTTCCTTTTGGGTTGCAGATTCTGCAGATGCCGTCGATCAAGAGAATTTTCATTCTGTCGGGCGGCTCGACGCGGCCGTGGCGCGAGATCTACATGGACGGCCGGCCGCATCCCGAGGGCGACTACTTGAATCCCACTTATTTCGGCCACTCCGTCGGTCATTGGGACGGCGATACGCTCGTCATCGACACAGTCGGGTTCAACGAGCGCTTTTGGATCCACCGCGACGGCTTCCCGCACACGGAAGCGCTGCACCTCATCGAGCGTATCTCACGCCCGGATCGCCATACGCTCAAGTACGAGATTACGATCGACGACCCGCTCGCGTACGAAAAGCCGTGGACGACGTCGTGGAGCAAAGAATGGACGGCCGACGAAGAGTTCATCGAGTACTTTTGCCACGACAACAATCGTGACCAGTATCACATGGTCGGGCGGTAATCCTCGCGGCTAGCTCGCTGCGGCGGCGCGTGCCGTCGCCGTCGCCGGCGACCGCTCGCGCTCGGCCGGCGAGACCCAGTAGCGCGGTTTGACCGGCAACAGCGTGAGCGTCGCGACGGCCGCGACCGAGCCGTAGACGATCATGCCGACCGTGAAGCTGCCGCCATTCACGTCCGCGAGCCAGCCGAACACCGGCGGCCCCGCGGCGAAGCCGAGATTCACGCACACCGACATGATGCCCATCGTGAGGCCTATGCGCTCCATGCCGAAGTAGTGACGCGTGAGAATCGGCACGTCGACGATCATGCCGCCGTGCGCTACGCCGCGCACGAGCACGAATAGCAGCAACGAAGCCGCGCCGGCCACCGGCAGGCCGAGGAAGATCGAGATCGAGAGCAGCACGTAGAAGTACATGATGCCGCGGATCGAGTATTGGTCGTAGAACCAACCCGACCCGATTTTAGCGAGCACGCCGACGATCGCGATGAGGCTCGCGGCCCACGCGATCGTCGTGCCCATGTCCATGCCTTTGTCGACGCGCAAAAACTGCACGGTATTCTGCATGAGCGCTTGATCGACGCCCGAGACGAGGAAGATGCCGGCCGCGATGAGCCAGAAATTGCGCTCGCGGCTGATCATCTTGAAATGCGCCCACACGCCCAAGTTGTTCTTGACGACGGTCGGCGCATCGATGACCGGCCCCATGCGCCGGCTGCTGCGGACGAACAGGAGCCACAGCGGCACGGCGATCAAGAACGGCCCGAGGCTCAAGAGCGCAAAAATGTGCCGCCAGTTCATGACCTCGAGCGCAGGCACCCAGATCCACGGCATCACGACGCCGCCCGTGCTCGTCGCCGTGAGCACGATGCCCATCGCGAGACCCTGACGCACCGTATATAAGCGCGCGATGATGACTTTCATGGCGGCGACGATCGACGACGCCGAGAAGCCGAGCAGGGCGCCGGCCAGGTAGTACACGGGCAGGTTGGTCGCGAACAGGAACAGGGCCATGGCGACGCCGCCGGTCGCCGCGCCGACGAGCACTGCCCAACGTCCGCCGACCTTGTCGACGAGGATGCCCATGCCGAGCGCGGCCACGGCGCCGATCAGGAATTTGGCCGTCGACAACAGATTGACCTGCGCGTTCGACCAGCCGAATTCCTCCATGGCCGCGCCGTAGATGAACTGCAGCGAATAGGTCGGGATGCCGAAGGCTAAGAAGACGAGCACGAATGCCACGGCGAGCATCGGCCAGTTCTCTTTGAGCTCTTGACGCGCGCTGGTCATATCGCCATCTCCCCGCGTGTTATCGACATCTTACTCCCGTGGGCCGACCATGCGTCCGACGTCGAGGTTGTTTTCCTGGCAGAGATAGTCGAACGGCTCGTTGCCGGGAATCCACGGAATGAGCCATCCGCCCGACCAGGTCTCGGTGTAGGCGCCCGGATCGTCGATCGTGATCTCGTATCTCAACGTGTCGAAGTCTGGACGCGACAGGCGCTCGATCGTGTGCAGTTGCGAGGTGTGCGGCAGACCCTCGCGCGATATCCAAAACCCCTCGTTGAAGCCGACCGTATCGATGACGAGCGTGTCGCCCTCCCAGTGCCCGACCGAGTGTCCGAACCATGTGGGCTCGGGGTTCTTGGGATGCGCTCGACCGTCCATGTGCACGACGCGCCACGAATGCGGTGCGCCGACGCTCAAGAAGATGATCTCTGCCGTGTCGGGCAGCGCAAGAATCTCGAAGCCGTAGGGCGTGTGGAACATGCGCGCCCCGCCTGAGGGCTTGCAGCGCGTGTGCGGATCGTCCTTCGTGAAGGTTGCCTGGCGGTAGTCGTAGAGCGCGCGCGCCCAAGGCTTGAACGGAATCTCGTCGATGCGAAGATTCGTCGGCAAGTTGAACTCGCTGACGTCGAGCGCGTCTTCGAACACGTTGGCGCCGAGCGTCGAACCGGGCCGGCCGTCCCAGTTGCCGATCTCGCCGGGTGGGCCCGTAAAGCTCAACGTGCCGTCGGGCCAACGCGGAGCGGGGCGCACATCCGTGCTATTCGTGTCCTGCGAGCTCCCCGACGACGCTGCGAGCGCCGCGACGAGCACGGCGGCTGGCGTCACGGCGCTCCGCCAACGTCTCGCGTGCTCGCTCACTATTCTCGGACGCTCTACCGGGCCGGTTCGCCGGTCGTGATCGTTTGACTTTCGCTCGATGCGGCGCCCAAGACCTCCCCCGTGGCTTTGAGCATCACGCGCCGCGCGTTGGCCGTGAAGCTCCCGTCGCGGGCGCGCGTACCGTGGACCTCGAGCTCATCGCCGATCTGCATCGAGTTGCGCTTCCATCCACGCCGCTCGAGCATGTGCGGCGGCCCCATCTCGAAGCCCCAATTATCGGCTTCTCCGGTCTCGGCATCGACGACGTCGATGTAAAAGTACACGTGCGGGTTCATCCAGTCGATTTTCGTCACGTAGCCCGTCAACGTCACGGGTTGATCGGCATCGTATTGGGAACGAAACGAGTGGTGCGCAAGCGCGGGTGATGCGATGACCGCCAAGCTTCCGAAACCGACAGCCCATGCGATTCCCTTGCAGAACATACCGTGCCTCCCGAAATCAGCCTGTTTGCTCGCAGAACTGTTCCTTGATCTCGCCGCCTTCGACCCAGTCGACGGTCCATTCGGCCGTCCATGGGCGCGTGTAAGTCAGCGGGTCGTCGACCGTGACTTCGTAACGCAGCGTCGCGAAATCCGGTCGCGAAAATCGTTCCGTCAGGCGCAGGGCTTCCGTGTGGGGCAAGCCGCCGTTCGAGAACCAGAACCTCGCGTTGAACCCGCTCGACTCGACGACCAGCGTATCGTCCTCCCAACCGCCCGTCGAGTGACCATAATAGGTGCCCGAGACTTCTTCGGGATTCGGCGGCTCGCGTCCGTCCATGTGAATGAGCCGCCAGTTACGGTTCCCGCCGCCGAACAGAATGTAGACACGGTCGTAGTTGCGCTCCTGAATGATGCGGAACCCGCCCGGCGCATGGAGGTGGCGCGGACCGGCCGGCGACAAGCAGAATCGTACGGGGTCGTCCTTAAGGCCGTTGCTTTGCCGATATTTGTAAAGCGCGAGCGCCCAGGGCTGAAACGGCGCCACGCGCGGGGCATCCTCGATGTTGTCGAGCAGCCCCTGGTCGCTCATGGCGACCACGACACCGCGTTCGAAGAGCGAGCTCACGCTCGCCCGGCCCCAATAACCCTTCTCGCCGGGGGGGCTGTCGAAGCGCAGTAAGCCGTCCGGATAACGCGGCGCCGGCCGCGGCGTGTCGCTGCACGCGGCGACGATGCAGGCGCAGCCGATCAGAAGACCGAGCACGAGCTCGCGTGCCGAGCCGCTCATTCGCGCGCGATATTGAAGCGGTAATCGACGCCGGCCTGGCGCCACGTTCCGGCGAGCGTGCGGTTGTAGGAACCGATGTTGTCGAGCTTGGCGTCAATGACGATAGGCTCGCCGTCGCGGCTCCGTGCTTCGATATGCACGGTCCAATCACTGGGCTCGAGGGCGGCGCTCCCGAATGGAATCGAATTGGGACCGGGATTGATCGTGCCGGTGATGTTCTCGCCGTCCCATTTCATGACCATGACGACCGTCGTGCCGACGCCCCCCTCGGGGCCGAAAGTGCCGCGCCAAGTCCCATCGAGCGGAAAGCCCTCTTGCGCTTGCAGGCAGGTCGCGGTCAACAGCGACCCGAGCAGCGCGGTTGTCCTGATCCAAGATCGCATCGTCCCCCCAGTTTCCTCAAACCATCGACAGCAGCGTGCCGTAACCGTCGACGCGCGCGCTCAAGCCGAGCAGTCGCGCGCCGGCCCGGAGCGCGTGCGGCGTGCTCGAGACCGCCGGCACACCGCACCGCGATTCCAGCGGCGCGAGAATCTCGAGCGTGCGCAAGCCGCCGCAGGACACGAGGATCGAATCCGCGCCGCGCGCCGCGGCAAAAACGACGGTGCCGAAATCGACGAGCTCTGCCTGCGTGACGCTCGTGATGTCCTCGACCTTTTCGATGCCGAGACCGCGGATTGCGAGCGCCTCGAATCCGTGCTCGGCCAGATAGGCTTCGAGCCGGCCGTTCACCTCGTCATTGTAGGCCGTGGCGACCGCGAGGCGGCCGCCGCGCACCGAGCGCAATCCTTCGATGACTGCCGTGCTCATCGTGACCGCGGGCAGCCCGGTCGCCGTGCTCATGGCATCCGTGAGGCGTCGATTGAAGGCTTCGCCCTTGTAGAAGGAGAGCGACGTGCCCATCAGCACGATAGCCTGTGCCCCGCGCTCGGCGAGCAGCTCCGCGGTCGGCGCAATTCTGTCGATGACGGCCTCATAGCCGGCCGGCGTCATCGTCGCGAGGCCGAGCCCCTCGACGAGAAACTCGACTTCCCCGCCGTACATGGTGAGCCCTTCCTCGGGTACGCCGCGACCCGCCGGCGGAAAGATGAGCCCGAGCCTGGCCTTTTCCGCCGCGTGCGCCGGCAGCGAAGGCAAAGCAAGAGAGGACGTCAATGCGGTCGCGAGCTCGATGAGCTCACGTCGTGACAAAGGCATGGCGCGCTCTCCCAAGCGGGGTACCTCGTGCTGCCGAGATTATAGGGTGACGCCCGAGGGTCTGCGAGTTAGGCTTCGGGCATTCGACTTGAGCGGAGCAGGCGCGTGACGAAGCTGATCCTCGGGCTCGCCATTTTTCTCGGCATGCATTCGATCTCGATTTTCGCCGACAGGTGGCGCAATCGAATGGTGGAGACACTCGGCGCCCCGGTATGGCGCTCCACGTACTCGCTGCTCAGCATCGTCGGGCTCGTCGTCATCGTGCAAGGATATGCGGCCGCCCGCGCCGCGCCCGTCATTCTTTACGTACCGCCGCCCTGGCTCAAGTACGCGGCGATGCTGCTCATGATGTTCGTTTTCCCGTTGTTGCTCGCGACTTACTTGCCGGGGCGCATCAACACGGCGCTCAAGCATCCCATGCTCGTGGCTGTCAAAACGTGGGCATTCGCGCACCTGCTGGCGAATGGCGCGCTGGCAGACGTGGTGTTGTTCGGGGCGGTTCTCGTCTGGGCGGTCCTGGACCGGATTTCGCTGCGCTCGCGTATGCCGCGTCCCACGCCTTTGACGCCGCCGTCACGTTGGAATGATGCGATCGTCGTGATCGCCGGGCTCGCCATCTACGCGGCCTTCTTCTTCGGTCTGCATGCCTGGCTCACGGGCATGCCGCTGGTGCTGTGAGGTTCGGCGCGGATAGATGCGCCGTTGCTCTCCCGATCCAGCCTAGGTTCCCGCCCGATGTTTTGCCGGGAGGCCCAACGCTTCGTCGTCGTCGTCGTCGTCCGTGAGGGAGCCGGTCGCGAGCGCGAGCGTCGCGGCCAACTGATCGAGCTCGGCGTCACCGAACAGGGTTTCGGCCATCGAGTTGCTGATGTCCTCGAGCGCTTTGGCGTGCGAGAGCGCTTCGAGATTGACGAGCTTGCGCTGAGTCTCCTCGTCGAGCGCGAGGCGCATCGACAAGTCCACGGCGGCATCTGCGCCCGAGACCTCGACCGAATCCATCAACACGGGCACCTCGGACATCTCGGTGCGCAATGCCTCGTCGATTTGCGCGGCGCTCATGTCGAAATCGAGGTCGAACGGGTCCTCGTTCTGCTCGAGGTCGAGCGTCAACATCGGAATGGAGTCATCACGTGATGCCGGTGACGAGGACGCCGCCGGGCGGGATAGCCGTTGCTCCGTTGGCGAGGGCGGAGCGGCGTAGCGCGTGGCGGGCGCGGACATCAGGCCGGCTTTCGGCGGATCGGATCTGGGCGCGACCGGCGCGACCGGCGCGGGCGCGACGGGCGCTACCGACGGTTTAGCTGCGACCGGCGATCCTGCGGTCGGCGGTGCGGGTTGTGGCTTGGGCGTCGGGGCGATTGCTGACGTCGACTGTGATTTGGCGGCTATCGCGGCGCGCAAGCGCTGACTCGGCGTCGGTTTAGTCGTAACAGTTGCGAGCCCGGGCAAAGTCGCCGGCTTCGCGCTCGGCGGTTGCGGCGCCGTCGCCGCGGCGGCGACAGTGGGCGCTCGCGGCGGGGCCGCCGGAGCGACGGAAGGCTGCATCGCCGGCGCGGCGGTGGCGCGCGGCATCGCGGCCGGACGGGCTACTGCGGGCGTGGCCTCGGCCGAAGCCGACGGAGCGCGTGGGGTTGCCGCCGGCATTGGTTTCGCAACGACCGGCATAACCGGGGCCGGAGCTGCGGGTCTTGGTGCCGGCGTCATGGATCCCATCGCGGCCGGCGCGACAGGAGGCTGCGTCGGCGTCACAATGGGCGCCGGCGTCGGCGTCATCGTACCGTGCGCGGCCGGAGCGGGCGCGGTGGGCTGAGAGGCGGGTGCAGCGGCCGGTGCAAATGGCGCCGCTGCCGCTGCCGCCGACGGTGCCGTCGCCGACGGCGCTGCAATGCCGAAGACGTCGCTTGCGACATGCGCGACGAGATTCGCTTCGAGCCGGCGTGCCTGTTGGGCTGCCGCCATCGTGAAGGCCGTCACGCAAAGGTTGTTCGCGACACGAACAATGCCGCCCGAGTAGCGGTAGAGCGCGTCGATCGCTTCGGCCGTCATGAGCTCGCGAGGCTCGCCGCCGGCCGCGGTCACGCGGTGCGCGAGGTAGTCGCGAAGCTCGTCGCGACTCAACGGCGCGAGCTTGCATTGCATGCGCGTGCGTTGCTTGAGGGCGGCCAGAGCCGGCAGCCCGAAAAGCTCCGACATCGGCCCGCGCGCGGTGAGCACGATATTGGCGCCCGGGCAACCATTTGGATCGGCGGCCGTCAAAGATTCGAGCGCCGCGAGGATCTCGGGTTGAAATCCATCGGCATTCTCGACGAGCACGCAAACGCACGTGTCCGTGGCGCGCATTTCGTTCAAGAACTGGCGCCATATTTGCAGCCGCTCGACGCGACTGTTCTTGTAGGCACTGAAGCCGAATTCGGCGAGCAGCATCTCGAGCAGCTCGTGACTCGTCACGGGAATGTTGCCGACCCAGCCCAGAGCCAGCCGCGTCGTCATCGCGCGGAGCGTGTGGGACGCGAGCGTCGTCTTGCCGACGCCGGCGGGGCCCGTCAATACGGCCACGGAGTCGCGCAGCGTCAACGCGACGGCAAGGTTCGCGGCCACCTGGTTCTGGGCGGTGGTCATGAACACCTGAGCGTCTTGGGCGATGCCGTCTTCGAATAGCGGCTGCCGCAGGCGGAAATGCTCGCGATACATGGTATTAGTGTCGTCCATGCCCGGCGCTGTTTCCGCTAGCTCCGTCACAGATCTGGCGGGCGTTTGTTGGCTCCCGCTGCGGAAAGCCTGTAAACTTGCCTTCTCACCGGACGAGCCGCGCGCGCCGGGCCGCAGCAGAATGGAGCATTCTGAGGCCGGCAGCAATGAGAAATTCGCCAGCGCGCGGTAACAAGAGGTAGTCGACGATCATGGGATTTCTTGATGGGTTGCTGGATTTGTCTGCGTGGGGCTACGTGGGCGTCACGCTGCTGCTCACGCAGGTCACGATTGCGAGTGTGACGATTTTCTTGCACCGGCATCAAGCGCATCGGGCGCTCACGTTGCACCCCATAGCGAGTCACTTTTTCCGCTTCTGGCTCTGGTTGACCACGGGCATGGTCACGCGCGAATGGGCCGCCATTCACCGCAAGCACCACGCGAAGTGCGAGACCGAGGACGATCCGCACAGCCCGCAACAGACGAGCATTGCCACAGTGCTGTTCGGCGGCGTATTACTCTACCGCCGCGAAGCGTTGAAGCCCGAGACGATCGAGAGCTACGGTCATGGCACACCCGACGATTGGCTCGAGAAGCACGTCTACAGCGCTCACCGCTTCACGGGCATCGGTATCATGTTGCTCGTAGACTTCCTGCTGTTCGGTGCCGTCGGCTTGCCGATCTGGCTCGTGCAAATGGTGTGGATTCCATTCTGGGCAGCCGGCGTCGTTAACGGTGTCGGACACTATTGGGGGTATCGCAACTTCGAAACGCAAGATGCTTCCCGCAACATCGTGCCGTGGGGCATTTTCATCGGCGGCGAGGAGCTGCACAACAATCACCACGCCTACGGCGTCTCGGCCAAATTCTCGAACAAGTGGTGGGAATTCGATACCGGCTGGCTCTACATTCGCGTGCTC
>Ga0209109_10000787_pt1 | contig 17312 bp, 14 predicted proteins | sample Rifsed10ft2_FD_184004 | JGI IMG/M metagenome (GOLD analysis project Ga0209109, IMG submission 184004) | Soil microbial communities from Rifle, Colorado, USA - sediment 10ft 2 (version 2) | ecosystem: Environmental > Terrestrial > Deep subsurface > Rock core/Sediment | place: Rifle, Colorado... | reverse complement strand
CAAGGACCTGGAGAAGGTGGATACGAGTGGCTGGCTGACCTACAAGAACGACAAGTGGGGCTACAGCTTCCAGTATCCGCCCAGCTGGGAACTCCATGAATTCGAGGCCCCGGAAGGCTTCGTGCCTCCGCACTGGATCCGCGTGACCAACCCTGTCGAGAAGCGCGGTGAGAACATACCGGGCGTTAATTGCTCAGGAGTGGTCTGTGAAGCAACCCGGCCGAAGACACTCAACTTCGGCATTAGTATCGATAACGCAAGGTGCAGCACTCCGGGCGCGCTAGTCGCGGACGATTCCATCAGTCTGAAAGCGCAGAATGCTCAGCGCTGCGTGGTCCGCCACCCCTCTGGAGATCATGTTCTGAGCCTTGCTCTCTCAACGAGCAATACTGGTGACAAGTTCGTCCTGAAAATCCTTTTGGAGAAGGGGCGCGAGACAACGCGCGAGGAGCAAGCCATCTTAGAGACCATCTTGGACATGCTGAGCATCGAGCCTTGACATCAGCGCAAGTGCGAAGAGATTAGCCAGATGAGATTGCTAATTACGATGCTTCTTGCAGCGCTCATCGCGCTAGCCCTGGCTGACTGCAGCGAAGACGAGCCCTCAGTCACGCCGCTGCCGTTCTCGACGCCGCGTGTCCCGCAGACGCCGACGCCTGTGCCGAGAGCGACTCCGCCCGTCCCGGCTGTGACGCCCCGTTCCGTCGTCCCCGGCCTCGACAAGGGCGGCCTGTTCGGCGACGGCGTCAAGGACCTAGAGAAGGTGGATATCACCGGCTGGCTGACCTACAAGAACGACAAGTGGGGCTACAGCTTCCAGTATCCGCCGGGATGGGAACTCGAGGAGTCCGAGGCACCACCGGGCTCTTTTCCCTACCATTGGGTCCGGGTTCTGAACCCCTTCTCTGAACGGGGTGCCAACGTTCTCGGCGTGAATTGCTCGGGATTCGAATGCGAGGGTGCCCGCCCCCGGACGCTTAACTTCGGGATATCCGTGGATAAGGGACAGCAGTCTGCATGTGCCGAGCCAGGGCAGCTAGTTGCTGTCGACCAACTTAACGTCAGCAGCCGCAGCGCGAAGAGATGCGCAGTAATTCATCCAACCGGAACGCCTCAAGTACAGCTGACTTTCGAGCTGCGCGACGGCAAAGCCTTGGTTGTTCTCCTAGAGAAGGGAAGAAATGCGCCTCCAGATGGACAAGCCATCCTTGAAACGATTCTAGATTCTCTAGGAATCGGGCCTTGATATCGGCGCAAGTGTGACGAGACTAACGCGATGAGATTGTTAATTACGATGCTTCTTGCAGCGCTCATCGGCGCCGTGGCGCTCGCCGCCTGCGGCGATGAGGAGGAGCCCGCGCCGAGCCCAACGACTGCCAGCGTGGCAGAGGCAACGCCGGCACCGCTGTGGCCGCGGACGGACTGCCCGGAGGGCTGGCTGGCCTACCTCGATCCGAACGGCTACTTCTCCTTCTGCTATCCAGTAGGGCTTCAAGCAGCGACCGGCGACGGGGTGCCAAGCGGTGGCCAGGCAGTCACTGTTCACCTGCCCGCGGAACCAGGCTCTTCAGCCCCTAGGCCAAATACGATTGTCTTCACCATCTACTGGGATCCAAACGCCAGCCGCCCTCCCGACGACCTTTGTAGAAACGCACGCCTGTCCTTCGCGGTCGCCACTAGAGAAGAGAGTACTGCTGTGTCGGGTGAGCGCGCTGTCGCATGCCGAGGCATCGGCGACACTCCGTATCACGGAGTTGACCCTCTGGAGATCGAGGTTGTCGATCGCTTTCGGGGCGGCGTGATCCAGATTTTCGCCTTCCAGACCGGCCCTGACCTCGACTCGACATCGAGTCTCATTCGAGCCGTCCTGAATTCAGTACGGATTGGCCGCCAGCCGTGAGCGTGCTCCAGCCCGCTTGCCCCTTAGCGCCCGCGTAGTACAATCGGCGAGCCTCAGGCGGCCCGCCGAACGCCGGGGCGGCGTGAGATTTGGCAACCGAAGACCTGGAGATGCAGGCCGAGGAGCCGTTCGAGGCGCTGGAAGCGGCGCCCTCGGCCTTCCGCTCGGCGCGCGTGCCGCTGCTCGTCGTCGTCTTCGCCGTCGGGCTCATGCTCTTCCTCGCCGTGGAGCCGACGAAGCCCTGGATACTGCTCGTCGTGACGGGCATCGTGGCGCTGGGCGCGGACGGGATCATGCGCGAGCACCCGCTCGCCGCGCGCGAGACGGACGTCGCCTGGACGGCGCCCCTCCTCTTCCTGCCGACGCTGCTGGCGCTGGGCGCCGGGCTCTTCCTGGAGGACGCGCTCACGGGCTACTGGGTGCTGCCTGGCGTACTGGTCGCGGCGCTGATCCTGGCCGGCGTGCTCTACGCCCAGCACACGTCCATCGATACGCAGGGGGCGCTCTACCCGGCGGCGCGCTTCGTCCTCAACCTCGGCACGTACCTGGCGGGCTTCGCCTTCTACGCCGTCGTCTACACGTTCGACGTGTCGCTGGTACCGGCGGCGCTGACCGTCGGCCTGATCAGCGTCCTCCTCGCCGTCGAGGTTCTGCGCGAGGCGGAGGCGGACCCGGTGCGGGCGCTGGTCTACGCCGGCGCCATCGGCGTCGTCATCGCCGAGGCGCGCTGGGCGCTCTACTTCCTGCCGCTGGAGAGCTACCTGGCGGGCGTCTTCCTGCTGCTCGCCTTCTACGTTTCGAGCGGCCTCGTCCAGCACCACCTCAACGGCGACCTGCGGCGGCCGGTCATCGGCGAGTTCGTGGCGATAAGCTCCCTCGGCGTCCTCATCGTCGCCCTCGGCCGCATCTTCGAGGCCGGGACCTAGAGGCCGGCGAGGCAAGTCCTTCGTCCTTCGACAGGCTCAGGACGAACGGGTTAGGTTCCGCGAGCCTCCCGCACGCGGCGCAGCGCCTCCTCCACCTCCGGGACGCCGTCCAGCGCATCGAGGCCATAGCGAGCGCGGTGGCGCCAGTTCGCGTGCTCCGTCGTCGTCGCGGGCACGTTCTGGGAGCGTGTCTCCAGCCAGAGGTCCTCAAGGTTGACAAGGACGCGCTCGGCCGGGCTCTCGGCGAGGAGGCTCAGGACGGCGCCAAGCACCTCGGCGGGCGAGTCGTCGGCGAGGAGGCCGCGGCGGCGGGCGTAGGCGAGCAGCGCCGCCTTGCGGGCGCCGCGCTCCTCCGTCTCGCGCGCCGCGCGGTCGGGGTCGAGGACGCCGAGGCGGACGCGGTCCTCGAGGTCGCTGCCCTGCCAGAAGGCGGCGAAGGGCGCCATGTCGTGCGTGCCGAAGCTGGCGACGGCGCGGGGCGGGATGGGCCCAACGGGCTGGTCTTCGTCGCCGGTAAGCGCGCGCGACATGACGTACATGCCGGAGATGGCGTGGCGCCTGAGGCCGCGGTTGACCGCGGGCGGCACGATGCCCAGGTTCTCGCCGATGACCGCCGCCCGGTGGCGCTGCGACTCCAGGCAGTGCACGGCGTAAAGCTCCTCCGGCCGGTAGCGGACATAGACGCCGTCGCGGGCGGTGGCGCCGTGCGGCACCCAGTAGAGGCGGTGCAGCCCCATGACGTGGTCGAGGCGCAGCAGGCTGGCGGCGCCCAGGTGGTGGCGCAGGTAGGCGATGACGTAGTCGTAGCCGCTGCGCCGCAGCTCGTCCGGGCTGAGGGGCTGGAAGCCCCAGTCCTGGCCCGAGGTCGTCACGATGTCGGGCGGCGCGCCGACGCTCATGCCGGGGACGAAGAGCCGCTGATAGCGCCAGGGGTCGTAGCCGTCCGCGTGGCAGCCGACGGGCAGGTCGAAGTAGAGGCCGACGTCGCGCTCACGGGCGCGGCCGACGAGCGCCTGCATCTGCAGGCTCAGCTGCCACTGGGCAAAGGCGTAGTAGTCGGCCGCGGCGGCGGCGTAGTCGCCCGGCGAGAGGTCGCCGGCGCGCTGACGCTCCGGCCAGGCGCGCCACTGCGGGCCGAGGCGCTCGATTGCGGCGCGGAAGCGGGCATAGTCGCGCACGGCCGGGCTGGCGTCGAGAAAGCCCTCCAGCGCCTGGCGGCCGCCCGGCGCGGCGAGGAAGACGCGCGCCTGCCCTTCGAGGACCGTGCGCTTCAGGGCCATGGTCTCGCGGTAGTAGACGAGCGGCGTCTCGCTCAGGCTCTGGGCCTCGAAGACGAGGTCGTCGTCCCAGCGGCCCGCGCCCGGCACTCGCGTGACGTCGATGAAGAGCTCGTTCCAGAAGAGGCGGCTGACGGGTGCGTAGGGGCTGGGGTCGAAGGGCTCGTCCAGGAAGGAGGCGAGCAACGGCAGCGTGCCGACGAAGCTCGCCTGCTTCGCGGCCGCCCAGTCGACGAGGCCGCCGAGGTCCGTCAGGTCGCCGACGCCCCAGCTGCGGCGCGAGTGGAGGGCGTAGAGGGGGAGGAAGACGCCCCAGGTGCGGCGCCGGCGCGGCCGGAAGGCGCGGCGGGGCGCGGCGATGACTCTCGCATCGAGGCGGCGGCCGCCGGCTTCGAGGCTGAGGCGGTGGTAGCCCAGCGGCAGCGCCCCGGGCCCGGGCAGCCCGAGGGCGAGGTAGGGCTCGCCGTCGATCTCCTGGCGGGCGAGGACAGGCGACTCTTCCAGCCCCGCGCGCCAGTGGCGCGTCTCCGCCTCGTCCTCCAACTCGAGGCGCAGCTCGACGGCGCCGATGGCGTCGTGGGCGGGCAGTCGCAGCTCCAGCGCCGGCAGCACCCCGTCCCAGGCGACGAACACGGGCCCGAAGCGCCAGCCCCAGAGCTCGCGCCGGCGCTCGCGGATGGCGCCGGCGAGCTCGCGGGCGGAATCGACGGGCGCGCCGAGGGCGCGCAGCGCGGCGAGCAGCGCTTCGGGAGAGGCGGAGACGGTGCGCCCCTCCTGGTCGACGTAGGCGGGCTGGACATCGTAGAGGCGGGCGAGCCGGCGCAGGCGCGCCAGCTCAGCAGAGGAAGCGTCCCTCAAGACGGCGCCCGCAGCAGCTCGAGGATGCCCTGAAGCGGCACGAGGAGCCAGTCGGGCCGGTTGTTCAGCTCGTAGGCGACCTCGTAGACGGCCTTCTCCAGCATGTAGACGCCGAGGAGTAGCTCTGTCTCCTCGCGCGGCACGGCGAGGACGCGGGAGCGGCCTGCCTCTTCGAGATACGCGCCGAGGAAGGCGGCGCTGGACCACGCCTGCCAGAAGCGACCCCACTGCTGCGCTTGCGCCAGCGCCTCCTCGCCCAGGCCGCTCTCGCGCTGCTCCCGCAGGGCAGCCTGGACGGCGTAGCTGAAGGAGCGCAGCATTCCGGCCACGTCGCGCAGGGGCGAGCGCTTGAGACGCCGCTCGCTCAGCGTGCGGGTGGGCTCGCCCTCGAAGTCACAGATCAGGAAGTCCGAGCCGGTATGGAGCACCTGGCCCAGGTGGTAGTCGCCGTGGATGCGGATGCGGACGGAGGTGAAGGTCCGGCCGAGGAGGGCGCGAAAGCGCTCCAGGATCTCGCTCTCCAGCTTCAGGACGGCGAGGGCCTCCGGCGGGGCGTTAGCGTCCTCCGCCACCAGCTTGGCGAGGAGGGCGAGGCTGTTCGTCGTCAGGTTGCGCATGGACTGGTAGAGGCCGCGCTGGTAGTGGGGCGTGAAGGGCTCCGGCGCGAAGGCGACGTCCGTGCCCGTGGCGAGGACGGCGTGCAGCTGGGCGGTCCGCTGGCCGAGAAGACGCGCCGCCTCCAGGAAGGCCTCGATTGACTCCGCGGCGACAGGCGGCGCCTCTTCCTCCGTCAGGCGCATGAGGCCGGCCGCCGTCAGGTCGTGGCTGGGCGCCGGCTGCGTGTAGGTGAAGGCGCGGTCGAAGAAGTCGCGCAGGCAGTCGAGGGCGTACTGCCAGGCGTCGGCTTCCTTCTGGATGTACTCGTGGAGGACGGCGAGTGTGACGGGCTGCTCGCGCGGGCGCCGGTAGTCGATGAAGCCGGCGAGGCGGGGCGCGTGCGGGAAGCCCTGCTCCGTGAGGAAGCGGCCGATCTCGGCCTCCGGGTTGGGCCCCGGCTCCAGCCTGCGGAAGAGCTTCAGCAGGAGCCGGTTGCCGTAGACGACGGAGGTGTTGGACTGCTCGGCGCGGATCGGCGAGGGGCGCAGGGGCTCCTCGCCGATGAGCTGGCGGAAGACGGCGGTGCGGCTGCCGACGAGCTCGGCAGCGTCCGTGCGCAGGCGGGCGCTGCGCTCGATGGTGCGCAGGACGAAGAGCGCAAAGCTCTCGTCGTAGATTGCGTCGAAGAGGACGCCCTCCTCGCCGGTCGCCGACGAGTGCAGGCGCAGGAAGACGGCCTCCGGCGTTTGGCTCAGGCGCTGGAAGGCCTTTTCGCCGGTGTCGTAGGCGAAGGGGATGAGGTAGGTTTCGTCCGGGCCCTCGCTGAAGTGAGCGGACACGAACGCGAGGTAGACGGTGGAGCCGTCGCGGCGCAGCGGCACCGCCTCGTCGACGCTGAGGGAGCGCAGGCGGCGCCCCTTGCCGGCGAACCAGCGCTGGGCGGCGACGTAGCCGGGCAGCGCCTCCACGAGGACGGGGTTGTCCCGCTCGACGAAGAGCTCCTCCCAGCTCTGGCGCACGCCGCGCAGCGGCGCCTCCGTGCCGCCGAGCCAGGCCGGCTGACCGGCCGGCAGCCGCTGCGGCTCCAGCGCGAACCAGTAGAAGCTGTGCGGGCCGAGCGTGAAGAAGTAGGGCGAGTCGCCGACGGGCGGCATCTCGACGCGGCCGAAGATCTCGAACGGCGTCAGGCCGCGGAACTGCGAGAGGTCCAGCGACACGCCCTGGACGAAGCGCGAGAGGTTGGCGATGACGAGGATACACTCGTCCTCGTAGCGGCGGACGAAGGCAAGCACCTTGCGGTTTTCCGGCTGCAGGAACTCGAGGCTGCCCCGCCCGAAGGCCTTGTAGCGCTTGCGCAGGGCGATGAGGCGCTTCGTCCACCAGAGAAGGGAGTGCGGGTTCTCGCTCTGCGCCTCCACGTTGACGGTGGCGTAGTGGTACTGCGGGTCGATGATCGCCGGCAGGTAGAGCTCCTGCGGGTTGGCCGTCGAGAAGCCGGCGTTGCGGTCCGCCGTCCACTGCATCGGCGTGCGGACGCCGTTACGGTCGCCGAGGTAGACGTTGTCGCCCATGCCGATCTCGTCGCCGTAGTAGATGACGGGCGTGCCGGGCAGCGAGAAGAGGAGACCGTTCATCAGCTCGATGCGGCGCCGGTGGTTGCCGAGGAGCGGCGCCAGACGCCGGCGGATGCCCAGGTTGATCCGCATGCGCTGCTCGGTGGCGTAGACGCGGTACATGTAGTCGCGCTCTTCGTCCGTGACCATCTCTAGCGTCAGCTCGTCGTGGTTGCGCAAGAAGACGGCCCACTGGCAGTTGTCCGGGATGGCGGGCGTCTGGCGCAGGATATCGACGATGGGGAAGCGGTCCTCCATGTGGATGGACATGAAGAGGCGCGGCATAAGGGGAAAGTGGTAGGCCATGTGGCAGAGGTCGCCCTGGCCGAAGTAGGCGGCGGCGTCTTCCGGCCACTGGTTCGCCTCCGCCAGGAGGACGCGGCCGCTGTAGCGCTCGTCGATGTGGGCGCGCAGCTGGCGGAGGAACTCGTAGGTCTGGGGCAGGTTCTCGCAACTCGTGCCGTCGCTCTCGTAGAGGTAGGGGATGGCGTCCAAGCGCAGCCCGTCGACGCCCATCTCCAGCCAGAAGTCCATGACGCGCGTGATCGCCTCGCGGACGCGCGGGTTGTCGTAGTTGAGGTCGGGCTGGTGGCGATAGAAGCGGTGCCAGTAGTAGGCCCCGGCGACAGGATCCCATGACCAGTTTGACGACTCGAAGTCTTTGAAGATTACGCGCGCCTGCTTGTAGAGCTCCGGCGTGTCGCTCCAGACGTAGAAGTTGCGCGCGGAGCTGCCGGGCGCGGCGCGGCGGGCGCGCTGGAACCAGGGGTGCTGGTCGGACGTATGGTTGCAGACCAGCTCCGTGATGACGCGCAGGCCGCGGCGGTGCGCCTCGCGGATGAACTGGCGGGCGTCGCGCAGCGCGCCGTAGGAGGGGTGGACGTCCGTGTAGTCGGCGATGTCGTAGCCGTCATCGAGAAGGGGCGACGGGTAGAAGGGGAGGAGCCAGATGGCAGTGACGCCGAGGTCTTTGAGGTAGTCGAGCTTCTCGGTGAGGCCGGCGAAGTCGCCGACGCCGTCGCTGTCGCTATCGCAGAAGGCGCGGACGTGGACCTCGTAGATGACCGCGTCTTTGTACCAGAGGGCGTCGCCCCCCTCTAGACCGGTCACACCGCTTTCTGCCATTCCTCTCCTTAGCTTAGCCCAAGCTCAGACGGGCGGCGACGCTTCCAGCCGCCAGATCAGGGCCGGACCGACGTTTGGGTCGAGACGCACCTCGTGCCACTCGCCGCGCAGGGCCTTAGACGAGCCGTCCAGCAGGTCGTGGGCAAGAAACGGCGCCTCGGGCGCCAGGCCCAGCTCGCGGAGGGGCAGGCGCAGCCGGCCCGCCTGCGCGCCACGCGGGTCGAGGTTGACGACGACGAGCAGGACGTTCGCGCCGTCCGAGCTCGCCTTGCTGTAGGCGATGAGCTGGTCGTTATCGACCTCGTGGAAGCGCAGCGTGTCGTTGCGCTGCAGGGCGGCGTTCTCGCGCCGGACGCGGTTCATCTGGGCGATGAGGCCGCGGAGGCTGGACTCGTCCGGCAGGTCCCAGTGCTTGACCTCGTACTTCTCGGAGTCCAGGTACTCCTCGCTGCCCGGCTCCAGGGGCTTGTCGAGGCACAGCTCGTAGGCGGGGCCGTAGATGCCGTAGCTCGCTGAGAGCGTCGCCGCGAGGACGAGGCGCACGGCGAAGGCGCCGGGGCCGCCGCTCTGCAGGTAGACGCTGAGGATGTCCGGCGTGTTGGGCCAGAGGTTGGGCCGGAAGTGCTCCTTCACGGCCGAGAGGACGATCTCCTGCAGGTACTCCGTCAGCTCCTGCTTCGTGTTGCGCCAGGCGAAGTAGGTGTACGACTGGCTGAAGCCGAGCTTCGCCAGGTGGTACTTGGCCGGCGGCGCCGTGAACGCCTCCGAAAGGAAGAGCACCTCCGGATGGTCCGCCTTCACGCGGCCGATGAGCCACTCCCAGAAGGAGAAGGGTTTGGTGTGCGGGTTGTCGGCGCGGAAGATGCGCACGCCCTGCTCAACCCAGAAGCGGACGATGCTCTCCATCTCCAGCCAGAGGGCGTGCCAGTCCTCCGTCTCCATGTCGAAGGGGTAAACGTCCTCGTACTTCTTCGGCGGGTTCTCGGCGAAGCGGACGGAGCCGTCCGGCAGGTGGCGAAACCAGCGCGGGTGCTCGCGGACGTAGGGGTGGTCGGGCGAGCACTGCAACGCAAGGTCGAGGGCGATCTCGATGCCGCTCGCCTGCGCCGCGTCGACGAGGCGGCGAAAGTCGGCCAGCGTGCCCAGCGCCGGATGGACGGCTTTGTGCCCGCCCTCCTCGGAGCCGACCGCCCAGAGGCTGCCCGGGTCGCCCGGCTCGCAGGTGGAGGAGTTGTTGCGGCCCTTGCGGTTCGTGCGGCCGATGGGGTGGATGGGCGGCAGGTAGAGGACGTCGAAGCCCAGCTCGGCGATGTGGGGCAGCCAGGCGATCGTCGACTCGAAGGTGCCGTGATCGCTAGGCTTCGGCGCCGTCGAGCGCGGGAACAGCTCGTACCAGGCGCCGAAGCGCGCGCGCGCGCGGTCGACGACGACGCGCTGGCCGCGGTCGTAGACGGCGAGGGCATGGCGCGGCGCCCAGCGGTCGACGAGGTCGGCCAGGGCGTCGTCCAGGCCGGCAGTGAAGCGGGCGCTGAGCTCCGCGTCGCTGGCGAGGAAGGCGGCCCGCCGCTCCAGGGCCTCAGCCTCGCCCGCCGGCGCGGCCTCGGCGACGCGGCGCAGGAGGGCGGCGCCCACGGCCAACTCCACGGCCAGCTCGTGGCCGGCGCCGTGGCGCCTGGCGAGGTCGCGCTGCCAGGTGCGGAAGCGGTCGATCCAGGCCTCCACGCAGTAGAAGTCGACGCCGATCTCCTCAAGGACGACTTCGGCGCGGAAGCGGGTGCTGCCGATGGGCGTCATGCGCGCCTCGCGCCAGGCGGCCTCGCTCTCGTGGCGAAAAAGGACGCGGCAGGCTACCTGGTCCGTGCCGTCGGTGAAGATGTCCGCCTCGACCCGCAAGACGTCGCCGGCGATACGCTTGACGGCGAAACGGCCGCCATCGACCTCCGGGTAGACGTTCTCGATTACGACGCGGCGACGCTCGGCGGCGTCGGGAGCGGCTGAGAGGATGGCGGGGCCTCCCTTGCGTAGGCCTGCCCGCTGGCAGGCAGGCGCTCACTCCAGATAGTAGGACAAAGCGGCGCCAAGAGACAGGCGGGGTAACCCCCAATCATCGGTTGCCCGGCTCAACGCCGCAGGTTAAGTTTAGGCAAACATGACGAACTCGTCCGACCTTGGCCCGCTCATCCTCGCCGGCTCCGGCGAGTACACGCCGACAATGGAGGTCGTCGACCGCTACCTGTTGGCGGCGTGCGACGGCCGGCCCGTCCTTCTCATCGCCACAGCCTGCGCCCAGGAGGGCGATGAGCGCATGACCTGGTGGGAGGAGCTGGGCGTCGCCCACTTCCGGCGCCTGGGAGTGGAGGCGTTGCCGTTGCGCATCCGCGACCGCTCGGAGGCGGACCGGCCGGAGCACGCCGAGCGCATCGCCGCGGCGGGGCTGGTCTGGTTCTCGGGCGGCAGCGCCGTCTACCTGGCGCAGGCCTTCGAGGGCACGCGCTCCTGGCGGGCGCTGGAGGCGGCGAACCGGCGCGGCGCTGGGGTGGCCGGCGCCAGCGGCGGCCTGGGCGTGCTCAACGCGGACGCGCCCAGCCCCTGGCCGGATGCGCCGCCGGGCCCGACGGCGCTTGGGCTGGCGGCGCCCGTGCGCGCCATGGCCCACTTCAACCGGATGGAGGCACGTCGCCCCGAGTTTCTCGAGCGTATCGTCTCCAGCCTGCAGGCCGGCCAGATGGCCGTCGGCGTGGACGAAGACACGGCCGTCGTCTGGACGGAGGGCGCCTGGCGCGTCATGGGCCACAAGCGCGTCGTCGTCTTCCAGGCCGGCCAGCGGCTCGTCTTCGGGACGGGCGACCGCGTCGACGTCATGCCGCCGCCACTGCGAAGTGAGAGCGCAGAGCACAGAGTGCAGAGTGCATGAGGCGGCAGCGTGCGCTCTGGGCAGTGGGTCAGTTTGAGCACCGTTCGTCCTGAGCTTGTCGAAGGACGATCCGCTCGACGAGGAAGCGTGGTTCGACAGGCTCACCACGAACGTGTGGCTAGGTGCAGCCGACTAGAATGACCCACTACCGCACGCTGTTCTGAATTGACAGCGAAGCTGGCAAACCGATAGAGTGGGTAGGCCCTTTGGGAGGCTTTCGATAGACGCTGTAATCCGTACCGGCGGAAAGCAATATCGCGTGCGCGCGGGCAGCGTGCTGAGCGTGGCGACACTCGACGCCGCGCCGGGCAGCCGCGTGGAGCTGCGCGACGTGCTCCTCGTCTCGGACGGGGAGAAGGTGACGGTAGGCAGCCCGACCGTGCCGGACGCGATGGTCGTCGCCGAGGTCGTCGAGCACGGCAAAGGGCGCAAGGTAGTCAGCTTCAAATACAAGGCGAAGGTCCGCTCGCGGCGCAAGCGCGGCCACCGCCAGGGCTTCACGAAGCTCGCGGTGCAGGAGATCCACCACGCCGGCGCCGTGGCGAAGGCGCCAGAGCGGCGCCCAGCCGTCGCCGAGGCCGTCGCGGAGCCGGAGGCGCCGGCGCCGCGGCGACGCGCCCGCGCTCGAGCTGCCGAAGAGCCGGTCGCGGCGGCGCCCGAGAACGTCGAGGAGGCGCCGGCGCCTGCACGACGGCGCCGGGCAGCCGCTCCGCCGGCGGCGGAGCCGGAGGCGAGCGAGTCGGCGCAGCCGGCGCCGCGTCGGCGGCGGCCGCGGGCCGAGCCCAAGGAATAGACGATGGCGCACAAGAAAGCAGGCAGCAGCACAAAGAACGGCCGCGACAGCAACGCGAAGCGGCTGGGCGTCAAGCGCTTCGACGGCGAGGCCGTCCTGCCGGGCACGATCATCGTCCGGCAGCGCGGCACCCACATCCATCCCGGCAACAACGTCGGCCTGGGGCGCGATTTCACCATCTTCTCGCTCCTGGCAGGCCGCGTGAAGTTCGAGCCCTACGCGAAGGGCCGTCGCAAGCAGGTGAGCGTCTACATGCCTGCCACCGAAGAGGCGAAGGCGGGAATCTGAGATTGACTAAAGCATCAGAGTCGATCGAGCTCCATAAACGCCACCCTGGCTTACTCGGAAAGCGGAGATATCGAAACAGGTGCACATCGTGCAGGCAGCTATTCAGCAATCTCCAGTGTCCAGAGTGCGGGCGCTGGCTCACGAAGTGCCCGGACTGCTATCGGAAAGAGTCGGTTCCGTCCTATGCAAATTGGAATAACAGGTGCCGAACGTGTTACCGTGCCTTCCGCGGCACGAGGGCTGTTTCGTAGATGAAGGAGAAGATCCACCCGCCGTACGTGGAGTCGACCATCGTCTGCGCCTGCGGCAACACCTGGAAGACGCGCTCGACGAAGGAGACGGTGCACCTCGATCTCTGCAGCCGCTGCCACCCCTACTTCACGGGCGAGCAGCGCATCGTCGACACGGCGGGCCGGGTCGAGCGCTTCCGCAAGCGCTACGAAAAGGCGGCGCCGCGCCGCTAGCCACCGCCGACACATGTGAGGAAGGCCGGGCTCAAGCCTGGCCTTCGCTGCTTGTGGGCATGGTGCTGTCCCGCCTGCCCTTCAGCCTATCGACGAGCAGCCAGGCGCTGGGCAGCACCATCGCCGCGAGCAGCAGCTTCATCAGGTCGCCGACGATGAAGGGGTAGAGGCCGCCGGTCAACGTCTTGTCCAGGGTGTTGGAGCCGGAGATGAGCTCCCCCAGGGGCTTGCCCGCGCCGGGCACGATCCAGTTCGTCTCCAGAAGGTAGGCGAGCCAGAGCAGGCCGGGAAGGTAGAGGGCGACGTTGCCCAGGAGCATAGCGACATGCACCCAGGGGCCGCGGTCCCAACGCCGCTCCGCCAAGTAGCCGACGAGGGCCGCGGCCAGGATAAAGCCGACGATGTAGCCGCCGCTGGAGATGTCCCAGACGTAGCCCTCACTGCCCCGCCACGGCAGGACGAAGTGGACGTCCCACGCGCCGGCGGTGGCGCCGCTGCCCGGCGCGAAGACGGGCACGCCGAGCATGCCGAGGAGCATGTAGACCGTCAGGCAGCCGGCGCCGCGCCGGGCGCCCAGGGCGCCGCCCGTGACGAGCACGGCGAACGTCTGGCCGGTGATCGGCACGGTTGTCCAGGGGAGGCGGATAGCGATCTGGGCGAAGAGAGCGACGACAGCGGCGAACCCGAACATCAGCGTCAGGTCGCGCACCAGGGCGACGAGGCGGCCCTCGCTCCCAAAGCGGGGGAAGATGGCGTCCGCCAGCGTCCTTGCCTGCGGGTAATCCACGTGCGAACCTCCTGCCGGTCTTGCCGTGGCCGGGAGCATGATCGCCGAAAGCGGCGCCTAGGAGAAGGCCCGCAGGCAAAGTCCGTTCGTGGTGAGCTTGTCGAACCACGAACGCGTTCGTCCTTCGACAGGCTCAGGACGAACGGAAAGAGCTGTTCAGTCCGTGACGAATAGCGGCGCCACCATGCCGTTGCGGTAGTGACCCTCCGGCGACTCGCCGGGGAGCACCTCGACGACATTGCAGATGAGCAGGTACTTGCCGGGCGAGAGCTGCAGCGTCGCCCGCGCCGTCTCGCCGGCCGCGAAGGGCTCGATCTCGCCGATTATGTTAACTCGCTCCTCGTCGACCTTGCCATCGACCACCGACAGCTCCTGCGGCGGCAGGTCGCTCTTGATGACGACGAGCTGGTGCGGCTTCGTGCCGCCGTTCCTGGCGATGACCCGGACGTCGCCCGCCTCGATCTCGCTGCGCCCGTCCGTCAGCTCGATGCTCCACTCCTTGAGCGACACGTTCACCTCGACGGCGCCGTCGCCGCCGCAGGCCAACACGAGCAGCGCCGTCGCGACGACGAGGGCCAACGCGAGGTTGCGCTTCACGCTCCCGATCCTACTCCTGAGCAAGGCTAAGCCATGGTGTAGACTGCGCTCCAAAAGGCAGGGCGTAGACCGTGGCCAAACTGAAGCTTGGCGTCCACACCGGCCAGCAGGACATCGAGCTGGACGAGTTGCGCAAGCTCTGGCGTCACCTGGATGCCGCCGGCATGGACCGGGTGACGGTTTGGGACCACTTCTACGAGTCGCCGCCGCGCGACGGCAACGGCCGCGCCTACGAGTCGGTCGCCCTCCTTTCGGCGCTCGCGCTGGAGACGCAGCGCTGCCAGATCGGCTGCTTCGTCTTCGGCATGGGCTATCGCAACCCGGCGATGCTGGCGAAGTCGCTGACGACCATCGACCACTTGAGCCACGGCCGCCTCGTCGCCGCCCTCGGCGCCGGCTGGCACGTGCCGGAGCACGAGGGCTACGGCTTCGAGTTCCCGCCCGTGAAGGACCGCATGGACCGCCTCTCCGAGGGCGTGCGCATCGTCCGGGCGATGCTGACGCAAGAGCGCAGCAGCTTCGAGGGCAAACACTTCCACACGAAAGACGCGGCGAACATCCCCCAGCCGGTGCAGGCGCGCGTGCCCATCGCCATCGGCGGCGGCGGCGAGAAGCGGACGATGGCGATCGCGGCGCGGCGGGCGGACGAGTGGAACGGCGGCTACATGTCGCCGGAGACGTACAGGCACAAGATCAGTGTGCTGGAGGAGTGGTGCGGGCGCTTCGGCCGCGACCCGAAGGAGATCACGCGCAGCCTCATCATCCACTTCTACATGTCGTCGACGGGCAAGCCGCCCGGCCCGGCGCGCGAGGGGTCGATCTACGGCGAGCCGCAGCAGGTGATCGACCGGCTGGGTGAGTACGCCGACGCCGGCGCCGAGATCGTCAGCGTCGCCATGCGCCCGCCGATCGACTGGGACGCGGTGCAGTCGTACATAGAGGACGTCGTGCCGGCGTTCCGGTAGGACCCCCTGTCATTGCGAGCCGAAGGCGAAGCAATCTTTGACCTCCCGTCAAGGATTGCCACGGCTCGCCTGCGGCGAGCCTCGCAATGACAGAATCATGAACCGCATCGAGCTGAGCGTAGACATCGCCGCGCCTGTTGGGCGCGTCTGGCGGGCGCTCTGCGACCCCGCCGAGGTCGCAAGTTGGGACCCGGGGCTAGTCGAAGCGCTGGACGCGCCGGCGGACTACCCGCAGCCGGGCCAACGCGTCCGCTGGCAGATGCGCTCCGGCCCGTACGACACCCTCGCCGACAGCCCCCAGGAGGTGCTGCTGGAGCGCCGCCTGCGCACCTTGCTGGAGCTCGGCCCCATCCACATGGACGAGACGTACGAGCTGACGCCACTCGACGGCGGCTGCCGCGTCGAGCTGGTCGTCGAGTGGAGCGCACCGCCGCTGATCGCCGGCCTGGCCGGACGCTCGCTGCGCGAGGGCTTCGAGGCGTCGCTGGCGGGCCTGAAGCGCTGGTGCGAGAGCGTCAACGACCCCGCGGGTTGAAACCCGCGGCTAAGCAGGAAGCGAAGGGGGCCGAGATCGACATGTCATTCTGAGCGAAGCGAAGAATCCAAGCGGTGCGCTCCCAATGAGGGGAACGAACTGCTTTGACCCTTCGCTTTCGCTCAGGGTGACAGGCGCCCTCGTATAATCGCCTCGAATCGTCCTCGGAGGAACGCTATGCCCCTCGCCCCCGGACCGCTCGCCGACGTCAAAGTGCTCGACCTCACCTGGGTGCTCTCCGGGCCCTACGCCTCTATGGTCCTCTGCGACCTCGGCGCCGAGGTGATCAAGGTCGAGCGGCCGCCCTACGGCGACGTCGCGCGGACGACGGGCCCACACATCGACGGCGAGAGCAGCTACTTCTTCAGCATCAACCGCGGCAAGAAGAGCATCGTCCTCGACCTCAAGAAGACGGAAGGGCGCGACCTCTTCCTGCGCCTTGTCGAGAAGGTGGACGTGGTCATGGAGAACTTCACGCCGGGGACGATGGAGGGGCTGGGCCTCAGCTACGAGGCGCTCTCGGCGCGCAACCCGCGCCTGATCTACGCGGCGACCTCCGGCTTCGGCCGGACGGGCCCGGACCGCTTGAAGCCGGCGCTGGACATCGTCGTGCAGGGGATGGGCGGCATGATGAGCATCACCGGCGAGGAGGGCAGCGGCCGGCCGGTGCGGCCCGGCCTCTCGCTGGGCGACATCGCCGCCGGGCTCTTCGCCGCCATCGGCATCCTCGCCGCCCTGCACGAGCGCGAGCGCAGCGGCCGTGGCCAGCTGGTCGACGTCTCGATGCTCGACTGCCAGATCGCGGTCCTGGAGAACGCTTTCGCGCGCTACTCGGCGACGGGCGTGCCGCCGAAGCCGATCGGCACGCGCCACCCGCTTTCGACGCCGTTCCAGGCCTTCCCGACGCAGGACGGCTACATGGTCATCGCCCTCGGCTTCGGCACGGAGAACGTCTGGGAGCTGTTCTGCGCGCTCGTCGGCCACCCGGAGCTGATCGACGACCCGCGCTTCGCGACGCCTGGCCTGCGGACGCGGAACCACGCGGCGCTGGAGCCGATTCTGAACGAGGCGCTGCGCCAGCGGACGACGGCGGCGTGGCTGGCGGAGTTCGAGCCGCTGGCGATGCCCTGCGGCCCGCTGCACACCATCCCGCAGGCAGCGGAGTACGAGCAGGTGAAGGCGCGGCAGATGCTGGTCCAGGTGGAGAGCGAGCGGGGCAACCGGCTGACGATCTCGAACTCGCCTTTGAAGCTGTCGCGGACGCCGGCTGGCATCCGGGGCGGGCCGCCGCCCATCGGCCGGCACACACGCGAGGTGCTGTCGGCGCTGCTGGGCCTGGACGACGCGGAGGTCGAGGCCGAGTTCGCGCGCGGCGCCGCCGTGGCGGGACAGGACATCCCAGCGGAGCTGACGCAGAGCTGACCGCCTCCTCCCGTCCTCCGGCCGGTCACGGCTGACATCTCCGCCTGCCGACGAAGCTCCCGCGCGGGGCGCAGAAGAAGTCGAATTGACGATGGGATGCCTGCGGCCTAGAATCGATTGGGAACGCGGCCCCGTGGTGTAGCGGTCAAACATGCCACCCTGTCACGGTGGAGATCGGGGGTTCGAATCCCCTCGGGGTCGCCAGAAGCGATACTAAGCGCCGTCTCGGACGAGGCGGCGCTTCTTCGTCC
>Ga0209109_10000778_pt1 | contig 17405 bp, 26 predicted proteins | sample Rifsed10ft2_FD_184004 | JGI IMG/M metagenome (GOLD analysis project Ga0209109, IMG submission 184004) | Soil microbial communities from Rifle, Colorado, USA - sediment 10ft 2 (version 2) | ecosystem: Environmental > Terrestrial > Deep subsurface > Rock core/Sediment | place: Rifle, Colorado... | reverse complement strand
CTTGCCGTGATCCGGGCAATTCCTTAAGAAACGGGGGTATCACTAGCGCACACTCGCGTTAGACTTCACTGCATACCCTCATGCACCATCGGTGTGCCGGTAACCGCATCCACATACCCGCTGCCACCACACGCGCGACAGCTACGCTGTAGCGGTACGGGATCATGCCCAGCGCGCTCAGCATCCCGCAATTCGCGTGCCCTCTGTCGCCTCTCATCCTTAGTCATTGGACCCCTACCCCGACCGTCCCCCTTGCATGTCTTGCATGGTCGGATATCCCATGACGCTTTCATTGTGGACGCTCGCACTCGGGATCGTGGTCCTGCCCGCACTGGACACACGCACCACACCACGGACAACGATCATGCACCACGGTTTCAGTCAAAGCGACTTGGATATGGTGACGCTCCAACCACAGCATGATTGCCCCTCCGGCTATTACACGCCACATGCGCCGCGCGTAGGTTGCTATCCGCATCGCTCCCACCCTTGCTACGCGGGATGACGTGATCCGCACTGGTAGCACCGGGCATACTACACAACCAGCAGACCCCACCATCCCGCGCAACGATCCGCTTAACCGTTCGCTTCCAACCCGGTATATTCTGACGCTTGCTCACTAACCACCAACGTTACAACCACCCCTGTATGCGTATCGTATTCCTTGCTTGCAACGATCTGTGTTACCTGTCCGTCATCCCGCCACACAACCCCCGTGAGAGCGTCTAGGATCGCCCGTACCAGCTTATCCAGATCGGGCTGCACCGATGGTTGCTCCCACCGATAGCGAGGCTTGACGGTACCCCGTAGGTCCGCGTAGTGCGATTTCGGACGCTGCATCAGGAATTGCAAGCCGATGGTAAACGGCCCGCCATACACCGTTTCCCCCCAAGCTTCACGCGCAGCGGAAGCGACTTGATTGCGCCATGCCGCCAAACCGCTTCCCGCTGCGTAGTGAATGCTGGCCCGTCCGCCCTTCATGTGAGCTACAACCGATCCCTGTGGAACGGGTCTACCACTAACCTCAAAGCGGACGGTTGTCATGCTACTTGCTCGACTTCCCTCTAGGCGGTGCAGGAAGCACCGCATCCACGCGCGAATACTGCTGCTCGGACACGATCACCACAACCTGACAATCTCGACCCTTTAGCGCGTCAAAATCAATCTCGTCATCAACCTCAATGCGAACACCCAGCCCTTCGAGCCAGCGTGCCGACTTAGTACGCGGAGTGATCCGTGGGCTGCTCGTGGCAGTCAGGGGGATAACCGCATCCTCATCCCCGTACTGCTCTGTATCCGTGATCGCACTTCCCGGCACCGCCAGTGAGAACGTCCAGAGCCAAAACGTACCTTGATCGTTCGTTTCCTCGCGCACGCCATCAAAGCGTCCCTGATACACACCCGGCGCAATAGCAGGAATGGTATCCTTCACAACCGCCTTAACCATGATGCTTGCTCCTAACCTGCAACCGTAACTTTCCGCACTTGCGGAATTTCGACAGCCGGTGGACGAATGCCCGCCAGCATATCCCGAAAGAACATGTCCACCGTCTCTAGCATAAACCTCTCTTTCGTGGCATCCCGTACCACCGGGATTGCGTAGAATTTGGACCCAACCAAGGCAGCAACGATGCACACGTCCCGATCCGTACATGCCAGCTGTGCACGTGCCTGCCATTCGTAATGCGGTGCTAGCTCTGTCTCATTCCATCCATACATGATGCTCGACAGCTTGCACTCCACCAGCATGCGTAACCCCAACGGATGCTTCCGCAATACGTAGTAATCAGGCGTGGCAGCCAATGGGTAGTGAGGATGGGGGATCGTGCGAGAGCATGCCCGCAGACGCAGCCCAAGCTTATGCGCTGCGTACTGCGCTATACGCTTCTCAAAGAACACACCAAGATACATCGACTCGGTTTGCGTGCCGTGATCATATGGCGTGCCGTGGTAGTGTGCCGCCAAGCGGTCGAAGATACGTTGTGGGTCGGTGTACGGATGCGGACCCATCAATGCAGCTACCTCCGATGCAGTCACGTTAACCGCGCGGATTGCATCGTTAGCGGGAGTTAATGCAGGACTCACCGGGAGTCTCCGAGAGCGCGGGCGAGGGCGCGGAGAGCGTCGTAGTACGCGACCGATGACGGCGTATAGAACGGCTCACCACCCTTCCAGCGGACCGAGTCACAGACGGCTCGTGCCGCTTCTCGCAGCCCCTCCTCCGGTGTCAGCAGTGCGGCGGTTTCGCGGTCAGTCCGGGGTGTCGGAGCCGGTCCGGTCACGACCTCATGCTCGTTGCACCCGCGCCGCTCGCAGGGTCCACAGTGATCGCAGAACACGATGCGGTCAGTCCAGGGTGTCATGGCGCAGTATCCGTAGGCGGAAGGCTCGGCAGGATCACAACCAGCGGTTCGGCAACCTCACCCTCGCACAACGGAACATCGGGAACCACGTCCAGCGGTCCGGGTCCCCAATGGTCCCCCGGTTCCCACCCCTCAATACGGCACGGCCATGACAAATCGTCGCTTGCGCGTGTCGAACCAACCAGCACCGCAGCTGCGATCATTACCACAACCACAGCACAAGCAACCGCAAACACGACCAGCAACCGATGACGCATCGTGCGCATGTGCGCCATATCCTCTAGCTCTGCCTCCATCGCCGCACGCAATAGCTCACGCTCGACCGGAGTTAGATCATCCTTACCACGCTCAAATTCGCTGTTCGTACGTGGCGTAACCTCTCGCCAACCCTTCATTTTGCCTTACCTTCTTTTTGCCGATCCTGATAGACCATATCGCCCAGCATCGCCAGAGCCGTTTGCAGCGTGATCGTATCGAGCAATCCGCGCAACATGCCGCGAACCGGCTCCGATGCCTTGTCCGTTCGCCCACCGTAAATCTGCTCGACAGCCCTACGCAGCTGCACCCCTTCCGCATCGCGGTGCTTATCGCACACCGAAATCGCGCCCATGATTTCGAGCATATCGAGATCGCCAACGATTTCGATATTGGTCCCACGCTCAGTGCATCCACCAGCGCAGCACGGCTGCTGCTCAATCTTGATTGCCGCCATCGTAATACTCGCTTTCCGCAATTGCGGAAAGCTAGCAGGGAAATCTCTCGCCCCTGCTAGCTTCCGCTCGGTCTATGCGCTCTGCGCCTCGCCCGCCGTGTCGCGGGTCGGACTGATTTCCTCCGCTGTCTCAACGATAGGCTCGGGGTAGCGATCTGCCCACTTATGCAGTGCCTCGCCCATCGACTTGACTAGCGCATCGTAAGCGTTGACGAACTTCACATCGTCAATCGCCCGATCCCGGATATCGCCGGCGCGATCCAGAAACGCGTCCCACTTGGACACGATGCGCTGCGCAGCCTGCCAAGAGGCAAGCGGTTGTGGAGTACGCTCGGCGTTATCCTTCGCTCGCGCTGCGCCTTCGGTCAATGCCTCAGGATTGCGCGTCGCAGCCTTTGCCAGATCGTAGGCATAGGTTTTCTTGAACCCAAACCGCGCTTCCGCATAGGCTGCGAAAGAGGGGTAAGGATCGCCGTCGGCATCCTTTGCCTTGCGCCAGAGCTTGTGAGTCTTGATCTGCAAGAGCGCATCGGCAGCCAACCGCCAGAACGATGCGCCACGCGCTGCGTTCTTCTCAACGATCGTTTCGTACTGCCTTAGGGTCTTAGGCTTCTCATCAGCCATCGCCTTCTCCACGTTCTCAACGTGGGTCGAGACTGCCGTATCGGTAACGTTTGTATCCGCCATCGTGCTTCTCTCCAATCCTCAATCACTGACTGGTTGGTGATCGCTTATCCGCCGCCTCCATGCTCTCGACTTGATGTACCCACAATATTCCGCAATTGCGGAAAACGCAATACCCAAGGCGATTTGTCCCACCTGACGCAACACACGATCTGCGTTACGCATGCGGTTACGCGCTGTGCCGCTGCTCGGTCGGTTTCACGCTCAAACAGAGGCATAACCTGCGCGTAACTGCACACCCCCCTTAGGGGGTGCAGGTTACGCATGCCTCCCAACCTTCACTTTCCACCCCTCGGCGGAACGCTCGAAACGATCCCCCTTGTCATTCCGCAACAGTGATCCAATGTGCTGCACCGTCATGTCATCCGGCAGCACCCCCAGCTGCACCATCAACGTATAAATCGCAGCAGGCATCAACCATGCTTTCTGACCACGTAACACTGACGCAATCAAATCCCCACGAGACATAAGCACTTCCCGATCCACCACCAGCCGCCTTTCCGTGTAGGTAAACGTATACCTACGCGGCAGATCGCGCGGACGATCATTCGCCTTTTGATTACGTAGCTCTACCGTCAGTGGGTCGCCATCATCAGACAACCTAGCAATACTCCAAGTCATACGCGCATAACTGTGGACAAACACAGACCCATATGGATGCGGTTGATGATCCCCACCTGACTTCGTAACATGCGCAAGCATCAACGTCGGAACACCCACCACAGCCAACGCACGAAACATATCACGCGGAGTATCCGCCTGCTCTGCATGCACGCGCCCATCCGGTGTACCAGCCTGATAGCTGTCCACCACCATCGACAATGCCCCTATCTCACGCACCATATCCCGCAGAGCTACTGCCGATTTCGGTAGCTGCGCCTCCGGCACCACATATGCCACACGCTCTAATTGCTCAACCGACAGCATCAACCGCAACCGCTTACGCCACTCTGATCGGTGCGCCTCGTAGTCCACGATCAACACCGGACCATCAAGCACCAAATGGCGTATCGCCTCGCACGCCACATGTCCCTTACCCACACCCCCGGGACCATACAACACCGTTACTCCCTCAGGCACCATCAACCCATCCGCAAGCATGCTACCCAGTTCACTATCAATACCCTCAGACAGATACTCATACGCTCGCGTAACCGATGGCGGTTCGCTTTTCGGTTCCGGCTGCGCCGGGCCGACGATCTGTGAGAAGGGAATAATCCTATCGGCCGGGTCACGTGTCCCGAGCGGTAGATCGTCCAAATCCCACTCGGAACCATCGCTAGACAACCGTAGCAGCCCACGCGTCAAGCTCCATATCTGCAAGCCATCGACGCTGCGGGTACCCCTGCGCCATCCACACTTCCCCCGCCAACGCGTTGACAACGCATAGCGTACCTGGGGGAATGCTCAGCACATCAATTCCGGTCGGGCCAGATCGGACTAACGCCCCTACCTCGCCATCCAGCGGGGAAGCCTCTACCGTCACTTTCCGCATTTGCGGAAAACCTCACGCTTACGGCACAGCGGGCAAAGCTCCCCTCCCCCGCTCCGCTTTGCCAGTCCAAGCGGGAGAGGGTACCTACAGTCTAGGGAGCCTCCGGCGCACCGTCAAGCCAATCTGTCCAACGCTTGCGCTCAGCTGCAACCTCTTGTCCGCAATCCTCAGCATACGGCGAAAACGTCACATCACCCGACAACAGAAATTTAGCCTCAGTCGCGCGGAACAGATACCCTGTTTGCCGATCCGCACCGGGCAAGCCTCCGGGGATCGGTTGCAGCAAACGAACCGGAATTGCATCCCGAGTCATTCCCGGTTCCGGCTCAATCAGCTTACCGTCACGTAGCCGTAGATAACGAGTAGCCGGCCCGGACTTAACCGTAATACGCCCAGCCGGACCGGGAAGCCAAACGAATGACTGCATATCATCCCCACTATCACTGGTGGTATACGAAATGGGCCTGAAATATTCGCCCCCTGCGCCCCCGGTATCTAGGGGGTGGGGTACAGTGCCACTCGGACCGAAAACGGGCGACTCGGGCCGTTCCTCAGCCTCTGGCGAGCCTCTAAATGGCAGCCTAAACCCCGTTTTGCGGGTGCTACCGCCTTCGATACGCCTTGCCCATTCCTCGGCTGCGCGACGAATGTCCGCAGGCTGCACGCGCTGCCAGCTATCGCACAGCGGGTCGCTAACCACCATCCCGCTATCGTTGATAGGCTCTGGCGCAATCCCAATCGTATGCCCAATGTTGCCATTATCCTGACAACGATCCGAACGCGGGATCAACGCATACCACACATCAACAGCAACCATCCGACCCATCGCTAGGTCCGCAAGCAAGCGATCCCAACCCGACCAACGAATAGTCAACGTCTCGCTATAACCGTCGCGCCACGCTCGCAGTAAATCGCCGGGATCGGTACCTCCCTTTTGGTCGGATTGATAGCGACGCATTTTAGCGCCAGTAGACAGCTTCACACCGCGAGTGTGAAAGTCCAGCTGCGTTGAGCCAACCGCCATTCGACAATTGAACGCCTCTAGCTTAGAGCCGTCCCGTTGCGTGACGTGTTCCGCCCGGTACATTATGACGGTAGACTATCCGCAATACGGATAGCCCTAATGTCAACCAGCGTTGCAGTACCACCACTACTGCCTGTGTTCGCGCTGAATACCTCCAAGTAATCACCCGAAGTCAGTAAGCGAATACCACATGCAGTGACCCTAGCAACGGCACCGGACGCACTCGGCGCAGCAACGCCTACTTCATCCTGCGCACCATTGGTATACAACCAACCACGATATGAGCTACCGGCAGCTGCGGTCAAACCTGTGAATTCCAACGTGAATTGGATCAAATATACCCCGCCCTCACCCGATGGCACCACCAGCCTATCCTGCGAGGCATCGAGCCACCCACCGGGACTACCGGGGATGCCATCGCCAATATCACATTTCTGCACCGATGTGGTAAGGCTAAGTGTGGTACCACTCCCCGAGTAATCCCCTTTGGGATCATAAACGCGGTCATGGACATCCTGCCCCCAATCAGTAGCGATTGGTCCGCCATCTGCCGGTCGAGTAGTCATGCTACCTCTCTTTTCCGCAATTGCGGAAAATCATTCCGGTGGAACATACGTCAGCAATGTCCCACTCCACCCAGCCCTAGTATCAGCCTCTAGCGTACCACCAACCACAATAGCATCAACCACTATTTGCGGGTCAACGGCATTCACTACAATACTCACAGTCTCCGCCATCCCAGCATCAATCAACGCCGCTAACTGATCCTCGGTCTTTGGACGCAGTTTGCCCGGTAGATACTGCGTTGTGATCCTACCGCGATCCGCAACCACAGCCTGTGCCCACGCGAGACCCGATGGAACCGGACGCGTGCGCTTATAGGCAGCATCGCCTACCAACGCATACGCATCCCCACTCTTAGACGTTTGTGGTACCTCCGGGTCAAGCTCATCAAACGCAATCACACGTGCATACAACCCCTCGGCACTGGACACAATACGCAAATCGTCCATCGGAATGCCAACAGCACCGCCAAGCGTTAACCCATTATCCACCGGAGACAACCAATCGCGGAAGCGAAATGTATTGTCGTGATCCAGCCACACCGCGTACAGCACATCAAGCGCACTGGTATCAATCCATTGCCACGCAGACTTATCTGCATCCAATGGCGTTACCCCGACCACGGGATCACTCAACGGCAAAAGGATATCAACCCCGATATCCAATCCAGCCTCATGCACCGCCCACTCTGCTCGACGCGTCAGAGTTGACGGTGGGTACGTGCTTGCAACCTTAGCTGCTACAGCACGCGCAATCCCGTCAATCGCCTCCACCTTGCCAAGCTTAGTATCTAGCGAGTATTCGATAACATCAATCGTACCCTTTCGCACCACACGCGAAATGCTCGTACCCTCAAAGCGCACGCGAATAGGTGTTCCGGCATGCAGCACCGTAGCCAAATGTGAGTCAGGATTAGACGGGTCAAGCACCCTACCAGGATCATACGTTTTAATGGTGAACGGCCCAGCAACAGCATTCGATAGAATGCCATTCGCCTTGCTTGCACCCCACGCAATCTGCACATTCATCGACTCGGGGGTAACATCCTGCCACGTCAACCCGACCCAATCTGCCGCAGCATCCCCCCAATCCGGTTCAGCTGCACCCCACGCTGCAAACCCCGGTGCCGGCGCCAATACCTCAATGAATGTCTGCCCAACAGCAGGCACAGGTGGAAGCGACTGCGATCCCTCAAACACGGCAGATAGCGTAGCGGTAGCTGCGATCACGCCAGCAAGCGACGCACCCACAGCTGTAGTCAAATCACCCGCAAGCGCACCAGCAGCAGCAATCGTCCCGCCAAACGATGCAGCGGGATTAATGGTTAAGTCACCAGCAAACACCCCGGTCGCATCAATTCCGCCATCCAATACGGCTGGGGCAGCAATCGTTAGATCGCCCGCCAAGGTAGCCGCAGCATCAATCGTACCCGCCAACGGCTTGTCAGTCTCGACATTCCCAGCCAACGCAGCTGCGGCATCTATCGCGCCAGCAAGTGCTGCGCCGCTAGCAGCTGCGCCACGATACGTGACAAAGAAACCGGTATTGACTTGCGCACTACTCAGCGTACCCCGGAAACGCTGTGCCTCCGTTGCGGACACGATCCGATAGTAGACACGCAGCGTGCGAACCGTGCCAGAGGTCGATCCGCTGTCCAAATGCGTCCAGACTGGCGAAAGCGTTTCGGGAGTGAGGGATGCACTGGACGCACCATGCATGCCTACCCCGATCTGTAGCTCATCCGCGGTATCGGACGTGCCACCGGTCGGGCTAGTCAACGTGGCAGATGACGCATTCGCCTGACTGACACTGATATCAGTGCGCGATGTTGTGTCCAGACCCGATACGCTGAATGCAACCGCGCGACAAACGCCAGTGCTACTAAAGTCCAGCGAAAGCGTGTCACCAATACTCAATGCATTAGTGACAACCACGCTAGCAACGCCACCACCATGATTGGTAGTGTTTGCTAGCGTCTCATCAATCTGCCAACCGGGATTACTCTGCGAGTCTGAAACACCGACTAAGGTACGCCCACCCGCCTCCAATGTCGCAACAATCAGAACATCGCCCACTGCAACGGCAGCAGACAATGTTAAGGTATGCGGTTCGCTCGTACTAGCGTCGGAGAGCGTGCCTACAACAGTAGGCGTACCAATAGCCATATCGGGCTATCAGTCCAGCGTCAGGTCTAGATCACCAACCGCAAACTTGGGCGCACCGTCGCCACTATTGATAACACGACTGGCGGACAACGCAGCCCAGCCAAGCATATTGCCTGCCGATGCGGCATCAAAGATAGCAAAATGCGTAACCGTGCCCCAATTCGCGGTCGGTGCGGGGAACGTGATAACCGTTCCGTTTGACTTGGCACCGCCAGATGCAGCGGGGAAATTGGTTGCGTTATTGGTGACTGCCACACGAGCATACGATCCGCCGCTAACCTCTGTCCCGCCACCACTATCGGACGGCGCAGAGGTAAAGAGCGCAACATACACCGTTGCCGGTGCTGTGTACGCAGCTGCCCCAAACACATGATCCAGAATTTCGTTCTCCAAGAAGTCAGACCAACCAGCCACGTGCGCCTACCTTTCTGCTAAATCAAGTGACTCAAACCCATTGTGCCGAGTGTAGTCCTGCAACGCGCCCACTACAGCTGCGCGAATTGCGGCAGGATCGCCATAGATGTTAAACGTAACCGGAGCGGCTAGATATCCCCCGCCGGTCATCCCGCCAGTTTCCGCAAGTGCGGAAAACCCACCACCCCCGGTAGGAAAGTCACTGAAATCAAATGGCGACTGACCCGACGCTGAGAAAATAGAACGTAGCAAGCGATCTATTTCCCGCAACACATCTGCGACTCGCGCAATCGGGGTAAGCGCATCGCCAATCACACGCCCCAATTTCTGCCAACCCTGAATAGCATTCGGGATCGCATCAAGCATGTCGCTAAACCATGTCAGCAGATCGGACAACGGACCTTCCAAGTGCTGCCCAAGCTTGCCCATGAACGTTTCCCAGCGTGCGCCCAGCCCGCGCGTCGCACTCTCTACATCCGCCTCGCCCGACTCAACCGCTTTCAGCTTAGGCGCCAACCGTTCCATCACAATTTCCATGCGAGCGCCAGCTAATTCCTGATCGGTCAACGCCTCAGCATTGAGCTTACCAGTATCCTTTAACGCTCGCGCCACCACTTCCGTTTCGTCAACAGAAATACCTAATTCCTTCATCGCCTTAATACTACCACCAGCAGCCTTGCCAATCAGACTCAAAACCTCATCAGGTTTCTTATCCTGCAATAGCGAAATAGCGCCAGCTGTGGCAGCTGCATCATCCGCCAATTGTGCAATCAATGGGTCTGCAACCTTTAGGGCTGTCCCCACATCGGCAAAGGCTGCCTCTAGCTCTAGCACATCCTGTGCCGATAACCCAATATCTGCAAAATCCCCCGCCGTATCTTTCAGCGGGTCAGACAACTTACCTAGCTGTAGCTCTAGGCGTGTCGCAGCATCGCCAAGGCGATCTGCCTCAGCAATCGCATCCCCCGCAAAGTCACCAGCAATCTTAACACCGCCAAGGATCACGAGCCCGGCTACAGCCTTATTGACGCGACTACCCCAGCCCTTAATGTCGCGCTCAGACGTGGCAAGGGTGCGCTGCAACCCCTTTGGATCGCCTTCGATCCCAACCACCAACCCTGGGCCACGACCAAAGAGACTCACCGCTTACGCTTCCTTCGGCTTGCAGCAATGACCGTTGCGTATGCCTCTGCAACCTCATACGGCATAGCGCGAACCTCCTCCAAGGATCGCCCGGACATGACGGCGAGACGAACAGCATGCATCATGTTTGCTCGCCTTGCTCGCTCGCCATCGGAGTAGGGTCCGACTTTGGTTCCCTCTCAACCTCCACCTTCCAACGCTGCGCCTCCGCCCATGTAACCCCCGGTTCGTTCCTACGAACCGTAACGTAGGCAACCGCCAGAAAGAAACGCAATTTGGTATTCCCCGACAGCTGCGAAATCGCGGTTACATCAACCCCCGCCAAATCACCCGCATCCAGCAATTCACCATAGCCAAGTGACTTGATGTTGCTTGGGTCAACCTTTACAACGCGTGGTTCGGAAGCCTCGGCGCTTTCCGCGCCGCTCAATGGCACTTCCGTAGGCTCTTTCGACATCGCCTTCATGCTCCCTAAATGTCTGCTCTATCGCAAAGGTAGGTTCCACCCCGCGAGTGTTTCCAAATTCCTGCGTCAGAGCATATGGAAGCGGATTGGTGAATTCAATCCGCGTTGCCTGTGGACCTGCCCCCCAGCCTGCCGCCAACGCTCCGGTATCAACGCGCGTTTTGTGAATGATGCCGGGTAGCAAATCCCGCGCGACCTGTTTGTTAGCGTCAGACAAATCATCCAGATCATCGGACACCTTCGACAGTGCAGCAGCGGTTTCCTTTTGACCGCGTACTACAATCTCACGCGCCACGCGTAGCGGACCACTGCCGCACAGCAACGCCTACAGCAGTAAGAAATGCCGTCACAAGCGCAGCCTGACTCGCCGGGTCAGTCACATCCACCGGCTGCCCAGCAACCACAACCAGTGAAAAGAACGCACTAATCAGCGTGAACACAAACGTTTCGATCCCACGAATAGTGGTTTTCACGTCACGTACCTCCCTGCGATCCCAACCGGACCGCCTATCCCTCCACCCCATTTAAGGCGTAGTATCCAGAACAGGCTTTGCAATACACGGCAGCGTAATCTCAATCTCCGCAAACGTATTAACCTCCCCGCCATAGTCACCCGGAATGGCCCTCACCTGTCCAGTGACAGCGGGGGTATCGGCAGACTTTGCCACAGCTGCGCCATGCACCTGATAGTCAAAGTCCAGAATTTCACCCTCATTATCCCACAGGAAACGGGCCAACCCATCCGCGCTATAGTCCTGTGTACCGCGCAGCACCAGTGCATAGGTTGGTGATCCAACCTCGGACGACACCCCGCCATCGAGCGTGGGATAATCAACCTGTGCGCCGGGTGTCACCGCAATATGCGCACTAGCAAGGTGCGCATTGTATTCGACCAATGACCCAGCGCCCACCTTAAGCTTTAGACTTACATCCTTCATATAGAGGATCGTTGCCACGCTCAAACCTCCCTAATCGTTTCGATGATGCCACGAGTGGCAAGGTACTTGACCCCGCCCATATCGGTTGGCCCGGGCCGTTCCCACTCGATACTGCTCCACCCCGGCAAGGAGTCAAGTGCAATCGTTGCTGCCGACACTAATTCCTCTAGCTCTGCCAACGCTGCGCCAGAGTCAGCCCTACCAGCAACCGCCCACACTTCCCAACGCTGTGTCCGTGACCCAGCACGCAACATTGATGCACCGACCCACGGCGAAGCGGCATGCAACCGGATGCATGGTGCGGAGAATTCGCCGGTAGGATCGGGATATACACGCAGGCTCGCTGCCTCTAGCGCAGCCTGCATCGCAGCCCGCGATCCGGTCAACCCGCTTGTCATCCGATCCCCGGTCCGCTACCCCATCGGTCAATGATCGGGCGCACTCCCTCTAGATAATCCTTGGCAACCCGAACGGCTGCACCATTGATATCCGAATAGCCCGTCAAACCGAAGGTAGCTTCCTTGCGCTTATACGCCTCTGACGCACCAATCCTAGCGAGCACCGATAACTCAGAAAAGGCTGGGCTAGGGTCTACGATGGCGGCTGCCGCAGACCCTAGCCTTTGATTGATGCCGGCATTGACAGCTGCCGCACACGCATCCGCCCAATCGGTTTCCTCAGTGGTAGGTATCTTTCCGCCTAACACAAAGGCAATAACCTGATCGCCCGTCACGTAATCCACGGCAGCTGCCTTTTCCGCAATTGCGGAAACTACGTGTCAGTGTAGGTGTAGCGCCGAACCCCCTTCGGTTCCAGCACCGCGAAACCGAAGTATTGGAACACGGCAAACACCACTGACTGCGGCCCCTCTCGCTCCAAGAGGCGAACATCAAGGACAGCGGACTTCCATTGTCGCGCGTCATTGCGTCGCGCAACGATCTGATCCGTATCATCCAGCAGCGCCCATGCCGGTGTAACCATAGTCCCACCGATCACACCACTTTGGAACCCCTGCCCCTGCATGGTTCCCTGTGCATTCTGCGGATTGATAAACGGCATGAGCGGACGCCCATTACCGTCCTCACCCGCAATCAGATCGCCCCAGCTAGTAGCATTCGGGAAGATACCCTCAGCAGGTAGCATCCGCGCACCAGCCCCACCAGCAGCAGCACCAGCAAAGAATTGCCCAAGGATTTTCACAAACCCCCGATGCAAGTCCGCACCCGACTGCGCAGGATCGGTACCAACCGTGTCGGCAATCGTATCCGTCGCAGCAAGCGCAGCCAGCACTAGCTCAATCTCACGCTCGGTATCACGCATCAAAAGCTCACGCAGCTGCGTGCCAATGATGACATCAGTACCTGGCGATGCACCATCGACCGCCTGACGCGAAACGATGGTTTCCCCGCCAATGCTCTTTGGCGTCAGCGTGCGTGGCGTAGTCTCAACGTCCACATTATCAAGTGGATCATTCTCCGCTCCCTGCACATCCGTATCGCCAGTCACGGACGCAAACGCGGGGATGACGATAGGATTGGGTGCCGTGATCGGAGTAACCGCAAAGAAATCGCCAAACGGACCACTGTACGCGATATCCGGCACGTACAGATCGGGGTAATACTGCGTGGGGTATGCTCCCGCCAGATCACCCGACACAACCGCGCGACTCTCGATCTGCTGCGCCAGATCGGTAATCAACGCACGATGGCGCGTCATCCGCTCAGCAGCAGCAACGTCCCGACCCTGAATACCCACGAGGTCTGCGAAATACGAATGCCCGCGACCGGGACCATAAATCGTTTCCTCGCGTGTCACCACGGCAGGGCTACCCGGACGCGCAGATGGGAGCGCTCGACGCTCTAGCTTCGCACGCTGCGCCTCCGCCTCAGCACCAGCAATCAAAGCATCCACATTGGTCCGCCGCGCTTCCAGCGTGGTAATCTGCGTAGTTTCCTCTGCGGTCAGCTGTCGATCCTCCGTCTCAGCCAACCCCCGAATTTCCACGATATCCGACTCGATGGCGTCTCGACGCTCAGTCAGCGCCTCCACCGAAAGATTAGGCATCCGTGTTCCTCCAACGCTACGCAATGCAACCCGCGCAGTCTGATACGCGGGAGCATAGCTGCCCGCGATTGCTGCCAGCCTGACACCGGAGAAATGCTCCCGAATATCCCCCTTCATACGAGACAATCCCCGGACGAATTCGGCGGACACCCCGTTGATGCCCGCCCTAATCATGTGTGGGATGGTCTGCGCCTCTGGCACTTCCAACAGCTGCGCAGCAAAGTGCAGCCCATCCCGATCTTCCCACAACCTATCAACCGCAGCGCCAACCACCCCACCATCGGCACCATGACGCGTCAGATACGCCAAACGTTCGCCACGATTGACTGCCTCAACCTGCTCAGCAAAAGCACCCATAACGAAACGTTCGCGCCCATTCGGAACGCGAATAACCGTGTTATACGGAACGGCCAACCCTTCGATCCGCTGCGGTTCGCCATCCTGTGCGTCCCTAAGCTCAACGCGCCCAGCTACGCGATCATTCGGCATTTACCGGCACCCCTTCACTTTCCTCGGTTTGTGCGGGCAGCATCGGGGGTGGGGGAGCAACCGGGGCACCCGGTGCCAACCCCTCCGCTGCCCGCACTTCCTCAGGGTCCATCCACGGTTTGCCACAAGCAATCTGCCATGCACGATATCGCGCTTCCTGACTCCCACGCGTAATCGGGGTCATGTCAATCACCATATGGCGACTATCCGCTTCCTCGGGATCACCCGGCAGCAAATCGCTAATCGTATCCTGAATTGGGTCCACAAACGCACCCAACGTGAAACGCTCCAACGAAAGCACCTGATCGCCAAGGTTGCTGTATTCCAATGACGTACCACTAAGGGTGATCCCAAGATACGTGACCGGAACACCGAACAGCCTTGCAATATCAATCGCCTGCTCGCGTCGCGCCTCCACTGCGGATGCAGCTGCAATGTCTGCACCATACGGCTCGGCATGTGCCCCCTTACCGAACACCGCTGGATAGTCCGGCCCAAGCAAGCGACGCTCCCGCCAACGCGACGCCAACCCCTCTGTCTGTGGATCGTTTAGCTCTTGCTCAGTGGTAATAACCGTGACGGGTGATCCGCCATGCTGCCAGTACCGCGACGCATAATTGCCTGCGGACCACGCCTCCATAAGCGATTGCCGCGCCATCCGCAGGATACCCACCAAATGCGAAGGCACACCGGGCCAGAATGCAGAGCGAACCGGGATAACAGCCTCGCCACTCACCACGCCCGGTACACCGCTGATCGTGTATTGCGTCGGAGGAAATACCCCGAATGGGTCCACCAGCCCAGCAGGATTGATTGCCTCGCGCGGCAGCGGAAGTAACGATCCCGGCACCCCCTCATCATCAACCCCGCCAACCATGTAGAGGTAGGAAATATCCTCTAACGCCATCGACGCAATAACGCGCCATGTCCATTCGCGCCGACTCATAAGCGACGCGGGCCGACGGACGATCCTAGAGGGAGGGAGTTTCGTACTACCCTGCCATTCCTGCCACTCGCGGCCCGCAATCGCATTCGCAATCAAAGACACACAACGGCGAACAGCAGAAACCCCCGCAGCCTCCAAGACTGTCAGGGGGTAGGCATAGGATTGCAACGCCAGTGAGCTAATCCCATAAGGCGGGAGGATCGTACCGCTTCCGCCAATCACCCCCGATAGGGAATGCTCGTCTCGATTTTCCGCAACTGCGGAAAGAGAATGGGTAGGCACAATGGCAACCCCCTTGCGACCACCCTTGCGCTTACCCATATGTGTATTCTAGGGGGTCCTCGACATAGCGTCAAGGAAAGAAAACCTGCGCCCTAGTCGGCACTCTAGCTGCAACAGAGCTTGCCAACGTTGCAGACTGAACAGCTGTGATCGGTCCGGGAGAAGCTGTCACAGCCCATCGCCAACCACCTTCATTACCGATAAACCGACGCTGAGCATATGCCATCTGCTCATCTAGCACGGGATCATCGTGTGCCAATCTACGCGATCCTACCGCCTCTGCAAAGTCAGCACACGCAGGGGGAATACCAGCAGCAGCAAGCACCATATACGGTAGGCCGGTAAGCGCTTCATGCCGCGCAAGTGCCCCAGCAATCGCAGAGCTAGCAGGATATACGATGTTCTTAACCTCATGCTTAGCAGCAAAATCCCCGATCACCTTAGCAACATCGCTCCCCCTAATCTGCTTAGTTGGCGTGCCATCAAACATGCGATGTAGCTCAACGCCAACCCTGCCATCGGCGGGACGCATGGCAGCAACCGCAATCGTCGCTTGCGTCAGGTCCGCCGTACAATCAACCGCCAGTGTGTACGGACCGGGGACACTTTCTAGCGGACCCCTCTCCCGACATGCGCCCCACGCCTCCAAGCTAAACGCTGGTTCCACACGATCATCAGCCCATCGGTTTAGTCGCTCACGCACCCACATTGCAGGATTAGTGCGCGACGTTTCGTACTCCGATGTAATCCGCTTGCGCGATAAACGCCCATCATCCAATGCGGGATTAGCTTTCTTTAGCTGCTTCCAATCCAGCCCAACCTCATCATCGTCGGCACACCACCATGCCATGTAGAACGATGGATCGGCCCGCTCCGCTCCCGTAATCTGCCGCAGCCCGCGCTCAAATAACGCTCTCAAAACCACACTATCAGCATATCCAGCAGTGGACGTTAGCAGCATCAATGCATTGCGTATGGCAGATTGCGCCGGACTTAATGCCTCCCACATAGCCCAATTGCGTTGCGTCAGCATTTCATCCCACGCAATCAACCCCGGCGACATGCCACGCGCACTACCCGGCTGGGACGTGGCAGTGTCCAGTGTCAGCCCGTTAATCTCGATCCCAAAGTAGTCCGTAATCCGCAAGCGTTCCTGATCGCCAACGATACCGCCCTTCGGTTTCCTCCCGCCAAGGTATGTAGGCACATGCAGTTTGAGCATGTCGCGTTGCACCGCGCGATAGACAACGCGCGCCTGACCCGCATCATGCGCAGCTGCAAGCATGTCGATCCACCGTTGAAACGCGGGAAGCTTAATGCCTTCGTCCAGCATCCACCCCATGATGATGCGAACGATGGTAGTCTTACCATTCTGGCGACCCGTTGAGGCTAGCGCTTCCTGCACCAACAGATCGCCCGCATCGTCATGCATCAGCACACGCTCAATCACGTGTGCCTGCCACGGACCGGCCACCAGCCCCAGCCTCCGACGTGCCCACATGCACGCTTGCGGTCCATAGCTTCCCGCTACTCCCTCGGGTATTGGCGTCTCATATGCAGGAGTGACATATTTAACCGCCATTTAATCGCCGGTTTTCCGCAATTGCGGAATAATTATGCATGACGCAGCGCATTCTTCGGTACATTTTCGAAAAG
>Ga0209109_10000774_pt1 | contig 17442 bp, 16 predicted proteins | sample Rifsed10ft2_FD_184004 | JGI IMG/M metagenome (GOLD analysis project Ga0209109, IMG submission 184004) | Soil microbial communities from Rifle, Colorado, USA - sediment 10ft 2 (version 2) | ecosystem: Environmental > Terrestrial > Deep subsurface > Rock core/Sediment | place: Rifle, Colorado... | reverse complement strand
GGTGGCCTTCGCGCCGCAGGTGGTGGAGGTGTTCGCCTCCCTGGGGGAGATACTGGGACAAGGCCGCAATCCGCAAGCCGCGGCCCAGGCCGTGCCCCTGCTGCGCGTCACCCTGCCCGCCATCGTTTTCCTCAGCCTGTCGGGCATCCTTTCCGGTCTGCTGTTTGCACTGCGCCGCTTCACCTACCCGGCCTTCACCGCCGCCATCTTCAACCTCAGCATCGTCGCCGCCTCGCTGCTGCTGGCGCGCTGGCTGGATGTGCGCGCCGTGGCCGTGGGCCTGCTGGCCGGGGCGGTGCTGCAAGTGGCCCTGCAATTGCCCGGCCTGCGCGACGGGCTGCGCGCCCTGCGGCTCACCCTGCGCTGGCGGCACCCCGGCCTGCGCGAAATCTTCCGCCTGTATGTGCCCATCATCATCGGTCTGGTCATCACCCAGGCCTCCATCTACCTCGGGCTGGCCCTGGCCTTTGGCTTCGAGGGTGGCCTGAGCTGGATGCGCTACGCCACGACGCTCTACCAGTTTCCGCTCGGCCTGGTAGCCGTCGCCGTCTCGTCCGCCATCCTGCCCACGCTCTCCCGCCAGGCGGCGGCCCCCGAGTTCAAGCAGACCCTCGTCCACGGCCTCAACCTCGTCATCGTCCTGATCGTCCCGGCCGCCGTGGGGCTATTCGTGCTGGCGCGCCCGGTGGTGGCCTTGGCCTTCCAGCGCGGCGAGTTCACCCCGGCCGATACCCTGATGACGGCCCTGGTGCTGCGCGTCTTCCTGTTGGGCCTCGCCTTCGCCGCCGTGGACCAGATGCTCATCTTCGCCTACTACGCCCGGCAGAACACCCTCACCCCGTCCCTGGTGGGCGTGCTCAGCGTCGGCGTTTACACTGCCGTGGCCCTGTTCACCTTGCCCAGGCTGGGCCTGCTGGCCCTCATGCTGGCCGACTCGGCCAAGCAGATCACCCACGCCCTCGTCACCGGCGCGGGCCTCTCGCGCCGCCTGGGCGGTTTTCGCGGCACGGGCCTATGGCCCACCCTCGGCAAGGTGGTGCTGGCCTCGCTGGTGATGGCCGCCCTAACCGCCCTCGCCCTAGCCCTGGTGGAGCGTCTGCCCACCTGCCCCAACGACACGCAGGCGTCGTTGGGGTGCACGCCCGGCCTGCTCCAACACGCCCTCAGCGCCCTCGTGCCCGGCGCGGTTGGCGTCCTGGCCTACTTCTGGCTCGCCAGCCGCCTCGGCGTTGGCGAGGTCCGCACCGTGCTCCAACTCAGCCGCCGCCGCCTTGTCCGTGATGCGTGAAACGTGAAACGTGATGCGTGACAAGTCCTCCCTGACTTCCAGCCTCACGTTTCACGTCTTCACGTTTCAGGTCGCTTTCCGTCGCCGGTCGTCGCTGACCGCCTACCCTCTCCGCTATAATGCCGCCTGTGCCCGACCGTCCCTCCCTCCCGCCTGACCTCTACACCGAGGAATACTTCCTCAACGCCTGTGAGGGCTTCGAGGAGTTCTCCGAGTCGCAGGGCGAGCGGCTCTCGCGCCGCCTTAGCGCCGCCTTTGCCATCGCGGGGGTGAAGGCCGGGATGCAGGTGCTGGACGTGGGTTGTGGCCGGGGCGAAATCCTGCGCCACTGCGCCCGCCTCGGCGCCGACGCCTACGGCGTGGACTATGCCCCGGTGGCCGTGGAGCTCTCCCGCCGCGCCGTGGCCGGCGAGCAGCAAGCCCCCGGCAAGACCGGCGTGGCCCAGTCCGACGCCAAGCGTCTGCCGTTCCCTGACGTCTACTTCGACCGGGTGCTGATGTTCGATGTCGTCGAACACCTCTACCCGTGGGAATTGGCCCAAAGCCTGGCCGAGATTCGCCGCGTGCTCAGGCCGGGCGGCGTCTTCATCGTCCACACCGCCCCCAACGTCTGGTACGACCGCTACGCCTACCCCTTCGTCCGGCTGGCGCGCACCCTGATGAGGCAGGGGGCCAGGTATCCCAAGAACCCGCGCGCCCTCAACGTCAGCGCCAACGTCGAGGTCCACGTCAACGAGCAGAGCGCCTTCAGCCTGTGGCGTGTGCTGAGGCAGGCGGGCTTTCGCCGGGTGCGCGCCTGGCTCGAATCCCCGCCTCAGAACCGCGCCGAAGCCGCCCCCCTCGCCGCCACGCGCCTGGTCCTCTTCAGGCTGCCGCCCTTCCGCTACTTCTTCGAGCGCGAAGTCTTTGCCGTGGGCGTCAAGTAAGGAGCTAACCATGAACTTCCGCTACCTCGGCCGCACCGGCCTCCAAGTCTCCGACATCTGCCTCGGCACCATGCAGTTCCTGTGGACCACCGATGAGGCCAACTCCTTCGCCGTGCTGGATGCCTTCTTCGACGCGGGCGGTACCTTCATCGACACCGCCGATGTCTACTCGCGCTGGGCGGAGGGCTTGCAGGGCGGCGAGGCCGAGACCATCATCGGCCAGTGGTTTGCCCGCCGCCGCAACCGCGCCGAGGTGGTACTCGCCACCAAGGTGCGCGGGCGCATGTGGGCTGGCCCCAACGGCGAAGGCCTCAGCCGCGCCCACATCCTGCGCGCCGTCGAGGACTCCTTGCGCCGCCTCCAGACCGATTACATCGACCTGTACCAGACCCACGCCCCCGATCCCAACACCCCCATTGACGAGACCCTGCGCGCCCTGGACGACCTGGTCCACCAGGGCAAGGTGCGCTACATCGGCTGTTCCAACTACAACGGCTATCAGCTCATGGAGGCCACCCTCACCGCCCGCCACGCCGGCCGGCACGAGTTCGTCTCGCTCCAGCCCCACTATTCCCTGGTCGAGCGCGACAACTACGAGACCAACACCCTGCCCGTCGTGCGCCAATTTGGCCTGGGCGTCATCCCCTACAGCCCCCTCGGCCGCGGCTTCCTCACCGGCAAATATCGCCGCGGCCAACCCCCGCCCGACAGCCAGCGCCTGAACAGCGTCCGCCGCCTGCTCACCGACCGCAACTTCGACCTGCTCGACAAGCTGGAAGCAATGGCGAAAGCGCGCGGCCTCACCTCCGGCCAGATGGCCCTGGGCTGGCTGCTCACCAAGCCCCACATTTCCGCCGTCATCATCGGCGCCAACACCCCCGCCCAACTCGCCGACAGCCTGGGCGCCTCGGGCCTGACTCTCTCCGCCGAGGAAATGCAGGCCCTCGACACTCTTTCAGCGCCGGAGAAGTAGCCCCAGCGGGGCGCACTGGGGCCATGCCTGCACGGTGTCCGGCCCCGCGCGGCGCTAAAGCGACCGCGTTACACACCGGCGCCCGGTGGAACCGGGCTTGGCGCACAACCGTCGTTAGCCGGCTTGAGCCGGCGCCGATCGTAGCCCGGCGATTGATCGCCGGGCGCGGGCCTGGCGCACACCGGCGGATGACAGCCAGGCGCGGGCCGATGCAAACGGCCGGATGATCGACCGCTCGCAATGCAAACTTCGCGTCTCGACCGCTGCCTAGCCCTCCTCCTCTTCCTCCTCGCCCTCCTCCTGCGCGCCTACCGCCTGGCCGCCAACCCCCTGTGGCTGGATGAGATCGGCGGCCTTCAGCTTGCGCGCCAGGGCGTGACCGCCATCCTCAACAACAGCCGCTACGACCCCCATCCGCCCCTCTACTACCTCTGGCTGTGGCTCACCACCGGCGGCGGCGCCTGGGCCTCCGAGTGGGCCCTGCGCTGGACCTCAGTGCTTTTTGGCGCGCTGGCCGTGCCCCTCCTCTACCGCCTCGCCCGCCGCTATGCTGGGCCGATCCCCGCCGCTGCCGCCTCCCTGCTCGTCCTCGCGTCCCCCGTCCACCTCTACTTCAGCCAGGAGGCGCGCTCGCCCGCCCTCCTGTTCCTACTGGCCTCCCTCACCACCTGGCTACTTGATGCGCCCCACGAGAAACTGCGCGCCCGGTGGGCGGCTTGGGCCGCGCTCTCCCTCCTCGGCGCGTATTCTGGATACAGCTTTCTCATGGTCGTTGCAGTGCAAGGGCTGTGGGTGCTGGGCTCGGCACGCCGATCATCCGCCGCCCGCGTGGCCCTGGTCGCCGTCGTCCTCGGCCTGTTGCCGCTCGCCTTCGTGGCGGCCGGCACCCTCGCCTCCATCGCCGCCGAGGGCGCGGGCCTGGCGCTTGAACTCAATGATGTTTGGGGGGCGTTGCTGGCCGGCGACCCGGCGCGCTACGGCCTCTATTGGGGCCACGCCTGGCTGCCCATCATGTTGGGCCTCCTGGCGGCGCTGGGGGCGTGGCGTCTCGCTCGCCATCCCTCTCGCTGGTCCAACTACTACTTGCTCCAGGTGGCCTTGCCTGTCGCCGGCTACTTCCTGGTCCTCAAACCCATACTGGCCATCGAAATGCCGCTTTACCAATCTCGGCAGTTCATCCCCTTGCTGCCGGCAGGCTACGTGCTCGTCGCCGCGGGCTTCGATGCGCTCTGTGCTCCCCTCGCCAATCGTAGGGGCGAAGCATTCGCCGCCGGAGCTAGATCGCAAACTCAATCGGTTGGGCGAATGCTTCGCCCTGCCTGGTTTCCAGCGGGCGCGGCTGCCGTGCTCTTTATCATTGCGCTGCTTGCCAGTGGTGTGGGGGTGGGGCGCTACTGGGCCGCCATCAAGAGCCCCGAAGGCGACCTGGCCCGCTACCTACAGGCCCAGGGCGCGTCCGGCGAAACCATCGTCAGCCTGCACTACTCGCTCGACGCCGCCCTCAGCGCCTACGCCCCCCTCGGCCCCATCTACACCAAGCCCCTCGGCCCCTCGCCCGCCACACTGTTCTCAACCTCGCTCTCCATCGTCCGCGCCGACTGGCTCACCGTCACGCGCAATCACAGCCTGGCCGAGGTTCAGCAATCGACCCAGCGCTGGCTTATGTGGCTCGAAGACGATCATGAGGACGTCGTCGCTGACCTCAGCGCTGGTTGCAGCGTAACGGACGAGGTCACCTTCGGGCCATTCAAGGCTAGGCACCTAAGCGACTGTGCGCAACCCATGCTCCATAGGTATACCCATCATAGTAGAATGGGTACTGCCGAAGTCTGCTACGATCCGCGTTCAGGTGGGGAAAACCAGCGTGATCCTTACTCGCCTTACAGGCATCCTGCTGATTGCACTGGTGCTAACCGCCTGCAATTCGGTTGCGCCATCGCAGATTGCGGTCACTGAGACGACCAGGGCGCCAACGTCAACATCCCCACCACCGGCAACGGTCGGTCCCACGGCTTCTCGTGCCGCGCCAACAGCGTCTCCCACTTCAACGCGTACCCTGCGACCGACACAGACAGAAACGCCGACCGCAACGCTCGCGCCAACGGCCACCCCGACACCCTCAGCGAACTACAATCCGCCGGGGATTACCCGTACGCCAGCCCCAGCCGCCTTGTGCCCTGACCTTGGCGCGAATGCCAACGCGCATATTGACCTGGATACCGACGATGTCGAAGCCACTTTGCTTGCGTACTTCAACAACGGCGGCGCCCTGCCTAACTTGCGGCAGACCTTTGAAGCGGAAGGCGCAAAGACGGATCCGGCCTATATTGGAGACGCCAGGTCAGTGGACGTAACCGGGGATAGAATACCGGAAATTCTGGTCTGGCACGCGCGGCCATTAACTCTCTTTGGGGTTATTTACCAGGCAAAGACCGTCTTGCCCCAACCGGTGCAGGGCGGCAGCATCTATGTACTCGCCTGCCGCGACGCTTCGATTGTGACGGCTTTGAATTTCGAGGGCTACCCCCACGATATGCATGAAGACGCTGTAGCGATGCCCATCACCATCGACTTGAACGCGAATGGCGTTCTTGACATTGTGCAGCCCTCGTATGACTTCGCCGGGAGCGGCTATGGACTAACCCTTGAGGTCGTTGAATGGAATGGAGAGTCATTTGTCGACCTCATCACCGGCCGTCTAGCAGAAGACTACCTGTCCGCCTTCGCCAGTGCCGATCTCCGGGAGAGCCTCGTTAGGGTCTCATATGGCAGTTTTGAACTGCGAGACATCGACGCGAACGGCACGACCGAGGTCGTAATTCACAGCGACTTTCACAGAGGCCAGTCCTGCCTTCTTCTATATCGTGAAGCCCGGATGGTTCTCATGTGGAATGGATATGGCTACGGTGGATTCTATTCGCGGACACCCGCCGCGTATCGCATTCAGGCAGTCTGGGATGGCGATGACCAGACAGCATATGGGCGGCTGGACGACGCGTTAGCTTCCTACCAACGTGCCGTTTCGGACGACTCGCTCCTGTCGTGGAGTCTCGGCTTCAAGGACGAGTCGCCGCTTTGCCCATCGCCTGATTCGCTCACTCCGATCCCCACGAATACTGCTCTGGACCTCGGCGAATGGCCGCGTCTGGCTGCCTATGCGATGTTTCGTACGGCTCTGATCCACCTCCTGAGAGACGACCTTGCGACTGCACGCGCCCAAATGGACGACCTACGCGAAGGCTATGGTTCTGACCCAGCGAGCGCTATATATGTTGAGCTGGCGGAGACCTTTTGGGACGCGTATTCTGACAGCCGGGATATCGGGCAGGCTTGCCGAGAGGCCAATTCATTCGCCCTTGCGCATGAGGAATCGTGTGACTTAACCCATAACTTTGCCACGAGTGGATGCATAAGTTTGCCGTTTGAGCTCCTTTTCTGGCGGCTTAGGCATCGGACTTGCATGCCCTGGGGCCAATAGCACCCGGGCGCGGAACCATAACTTGGCCACAAGTCAGGCGCGGCGAGTGCGGCGAAGATGTCAAGCGGGTGGTCGAAACCGGGGCGCATTCGTCATCGGTTTGGCGGTTGTGGTCTCCTTTCTTGGTCCAGGCGGGTTCCATGCTCACACCTCAGGACTGGCTTCAGCTTTGCCAGCGGCTCCAACTGTCCACGCGCGCCCAACTGGTGGCGGAGGCAATCCGCGTTGCGCCTCCCGCGCGCCGCGTGCAGAGCCGCGCCGGGAACGTCAGCGGGCGCTACCCCAGCCGCAAGATGGGCGTGACCATCCAGGCGGAAAGCCATCGCAACGAACTGGCGGGCATCTTCGAGAAGGAGCATGATCCCCAGACGCTCGAGTACTATGACCAACCGCCGCCCATCAAGCTCGTCTATCCGGCCAAGAGCGGGCGGCGGGTCGGGGTCTGGCATACCCCGGATTACTTTGTCATTCGGCGCCAGGGCCTGGGGTGGGAAGACTGGAAGCTGGAAGCTGAACTGGTGCGGCTGGCCGAGGCCATGCCGCACCGCTATCAGCGGGATCCGGACAGCCACTGGCGCTGCCCGCCGGGCGAAGCCTACGCCGAGACGCTTGGGTTCTGCTATCAGGTGCGGTCATCGGCCGAGATTGATTGGGTGTTCCAACGCAATGTGCTGTTTCTGGAAGACTACCTGAGGGGCGATCACACGGCTGCGGATCGCACCCTCGCCCAGGCGCTGGTCGCGCGGGTAGTGGCGCAGCCGGGCCTCGCCTTGCAGGCCTGGTTGCGCGATGCGCCAGGGATGGCGGCGGGCGCCACCTGCGATGATGTCTATCGGTTGATTGCCACCGGGCAGGTGTACGTTGACCTGCGCGCCGCGCCCCTAGCCGAGCCGGAACGGGTGCGGGTCTTTGGCGACGCCACCCTCGCCCAGGCCCTGGCCAGCGGCCCGGCGCCGGTCTCGCCTACCCCGGTGGGTGAGGCGGGTTGCCTCGAGGTGGCCCCAGGGGTCGGGCTGGATTGGGACGGCCGGCATTGGACCATCGTCAATGTTGGCGCGACCCAGATCACTCTCCTGGCCACGGAGGGCACGCTGATGGAGTTGCCCCAGGCCGCGTTCGAAGCCCTGGTCAAACAAGGCCGGCTCACACAGCGCCGGGAAGCGACCTCCCCATCCCAGCGCTCCGCGGTTCAGGAGAGGTTGGCGCAGGCCAGCCCGGCCGATCTGGCCGAAGCCAATCGGCGCTATGCCCTGCTCCGGCCTCGGCTGGCGGGTCAGCCGGATCCCCAGGCGACCACGCCCGCGCGGACGCTCCGGCATTGGCATGCCGCCTGGCGCCAGGCTGAAGCGACGTTCGGCTGCGGCTACGTCGGACTCTTGCCGCACCGGCAGCACAGCGGCAACCGCGAGCGCAAGTTGCCCGCCAATATCCTGGCCGTCATGGAGACCTTTATCGCCAACGACTACGAGACCCTCAAACAGAAATCCCGCCTGGCGGTGTATGGCGCGTTGCTCCGCGCCTGCGAGACGGCGGCGGTCACGCCGCCCAGCTACAAGACCTTCGCCCAGGCAATCGCGGGCCGCCCCCGCTACACGCAGACGCTCAAGCGCCAGGGGCCGCGGGCGGCCTACCCTCAGGCGCCGTTCTATCACGAGCTGACCCTCACCACCCCGCGGCACGGCGACCGTCCCTTTGAGATCGGCCATATCGACCACACTGAACTGGACCTGGAGTTGGTCTGCTCGCGTACCGGGCGCCACCTGGGGCGCCCGTGGGCGACCTTCCTGAGCGATGCGTTTTCGCGCTGCCTGTTGGCCGTGTCACTCAGCTTTGACCCCCCCAGCTATCGCGCCGCGATGATGATCCTGCGCGAATGCGTGCGCCGGCATACGCGCCTGCCGCAAATCATCGTGGTGGATGGCGGGCGGGAATTCGAGAGCCTGTACTTTGAAACCTTGCTGGCGCGCTACGAGTGCACCAAGAAGACGCGCCCGGGGGCACAGCCGCGCTTTGGCTCGGTCTGCGAGCGTCTGTTCGGCGCCACCAATACCCGCTTCATCCACAACCTGCTCGGCAATACGCAGCTCATGCGCCAGGTGCGGCAGGTGACCCAGGCGGTGGATCCAGCACGGCAGGCGTGCTGGACACTGGGGCGCCTGTACCCGCGGTTGTGCGAGTGGGCCTACGAGGTTTACCCGACCCTCGACCACCCGGCGCTGGGGCAATCCCCCCAGCAGGCCTTTGCGGCCGGGTTGGCGCAGGCCGGGGCACGGCCGCAGCGCTTGGTGGCGGACGATGAAGCCTGGCGCATGTTGACGCTGCCGACGACGCGCAAGGGGACCGCTAAAGTCGTGCCGAGCCTGGGCCTCAAGATCAACGGGGTTTACTACTGGGCCGACGCCTTTCGGCGCCCCGAGATTGAGAACACCCAGGTGCCGCTGCGCTTCGATCCATTTGACGCGGGCACGGCGTATGCTTTTGTGCAAGGCCGCTGGGTGCGCTGTGTCTCCGAGCATTACGCGCAGTTGGCCGGGCATTCGCAACGCGAACTGATGTTGGCGACGGCCGAACTGCGCCGGCGCCAGCAACGCCATGGGCAACAATTGGCCGTCACCGCCCGCAAGTTAGCCGACTTCCTGGCCTCGGTGGAAGCCGAAGAGGTGCTCTTGCAACAACGGCTCCGGGATGCCGAAGCCCGCGAGATCCTGGCGCGCAACCCGGCCTGCGCTGAAACCGGCGGCGAACGGTCTTCCTGCCCAACCCAACCACCGCAACGAACTGGCCCGCCGACCACGACGGATCCGGTGGACGCGTTGAGCGTGTACGAGGATTATTGAGCATGACGACCACGGCGGCGTTCCCGCGTGAATTGCTCGCCCAACCGGCGGCCGTTCGGCTGGCGTACTTTCAGGACAAGGTCGTGGCGCACCCCTGCCTCAAGCAGACGCACCAGGCCTTGCTGCAGGCCATCCAACAGCCGGCCGGGGCCTCGCTCATCTTTGTCTTTGGCCCCACCGGCGTGGGCAAGACCACCCTGCGCTTGCGGCTAGCGCAGCAATTGCTGGCCGCCGCCGGCCCGGCGCGGGCGCAGAACCCCGGCCATATTCCGGTCGTGGCACTGGAGATCGCCGCGCCGGAGCGCGGGGATTTTCGGTGGAAGGACTACTACACGCGCGCCTTGCAGGCCTTGGATGAACCCCTCCTGGCGCGCAAGATCGACTATGGGGTGCGCCACTTTCGCCGCGACAGTGAGGGGCGGTTAGTCATCGGTCCCCACGCCCCGGCCTCCGACTTGCGTTGGGCGCTGGAGCAAGCCCTCCAGCAGCGCCGGCCGGCCGCCTTCATCGCCGATGAAGCGCAGCACTTCAAGCGGATCGCCAGCGGCCGCCGGCTGTTGGATCAAATGGATACCCTCAAATCGCTGGCCAGCCTGACCGGGACGGTGCACGTGTTGATTGGCACGTATGAACTGCTGGGGCTGGCCGACTTGAGCGCGCAGCTCAACCGGCGCAGCCTGGAACTCCACTTTCCGCGGTACCGGCCGGATGAGGCCGGGGGTCTGGCGGCCTTTCAAAGCGTGCTACTGACCTTTCAACGTCATCTGCCGCTGGCTCAGGAACCGGATCTGATCGGGCGTAGCGATTACTGCTATGAGCGCTCGGTCGGCTGTGTGGGGGTGCTCAAGAACTGGCTGGTGCGGGCCCTGGCGGCGGCGTTGGCGGACGGCGCGAAAACCCTGACGGACAAACACCTGGCCGGCGCCGCCGAACCCACCCGCAAGCTGTTGCGCATGGCGCGCGAGATCCGGGAAGGGGAGGCCGCGTTCCAGGAGCGCGAGGCGCACCAAACCGAGCTGCGCACGCTCCTGGGGATGCCCACCCCAGCCGCGCCCGAGCGTCCCGCCGCCAAGCCGGGTGGGCGGGTTGGTCAACGCAGGCCCGTGCGCGATCCGGTCGGGCAAGCGGGTCCCGTTGGCTAAGCCCTTGATCGCCTGTGACCTGTGGGACCTGACCCTGCCCACACCGCCGCCACACAGTCGTTTGTATTGCTTACCGCCGGTGGGCCTGGGGACGGCGGACGTGGAAAGCCTGACCGGCTACCTCGCCCGCCTGGCGCAGGCACACAGCGTGCGGACCCGCATCCTGGTGCTGCACGAATTGGCGCCCTTGTGGGGGCGCGGTCGTCTGTGCCAGCCAGTGAACAACGGGCTCTCGGCCTTCTGGAAGAGTGAGGCCCCCGCGCTGAATGGCACCCGCCGCTGGGCGTGCGACGGGGTGCAGGCGTTGGAGACCTTGACCGGGCGGCGCGACCTGCGCGCGCTGACTTTGTTGCCCTGGGCCGTGGGGCTGTCCAGTCATGGCTTGCTCCGCCGGCACCAGGCCTGGTGTCCCGCCTGTTACGCCGCCTGGCAGCAGTCCGGACAGACGATTTACGAGCCTCTGGTGTGGGCGCTGGAGATAGTCCAATTCTGCCCGCATCACCAGCGGCAGTTGAGTGACCGCTGCCCGCGGGCGCCCTGCCGGCAGAGGGTGCCTGTGCTGGCGCCAGGTTCCCGACCGGGCTACTGCCCGCGGTGTGACGGCTGGCTGGGGAGTGAGCCCGGGACCGACCTGCGGCCGGCTTTCGCTCCGGCCCAACTGGCCTGGCAAGCCTGGGTCGTGGAGCAGGTGGGCGCATTGTTAGCCAGCGCGGCCACCGCGACCACCTTGCCACGCTGGCAAAACCTGGCGGAGGCCATCAACCTTTACATTGAGCGCGCCTGCGGTGATCAGGCCGCGACGTTGGCCCGCCGAGTGCCCGTCTCCTGCAGCGCGGTTTCGAGTTGGAGACAAGGCCGCCACAAACCGGAACTGGAGATGCTGCTGCGGCTCGCCCATCTGTTTGGCACGTCGCCGGTGCGCCTGTTGACCGAAGGCGCAGCGGCGGTGAACTTCGCTCACCCGGCGGTTCCCCTGCCAGCGCTTGCCCCGGGCAAGGCCCGGCGGCCCCGTCGCCCCTTCAATGCGCCCGCGACCCGACAGGCGCTGGAAGCGGTCCTGGCGCGCGAGGAACAACCGCCCCCATCGCTGCGCCAGGTGGCCAGGCGTCTGGGGTACGTCGTGTCTCCCTTGTATCGTCACTGCGCGGATTTGTGTGCGGCCATTTCGGCGCGCTACATGGCTGCCGAAAAAGCCCGCGGGCAGGCGCGGCTCCACCGCCTGGCGACCGAGGTGCGCCAGGCGGTGGTTCAACTCCATGCCCAGGACAAGTACCCGAGCGCCGGTCGGGTCGCGACCCTGCTCAGTGCGCCCGGCGCGATCCGGCATCCCGTCGCGCTTGCGGCCCGGCGTGAAGCCCTGCGCCAACTGGGCTGCGAAAGTTAGTGCCGCCCACCAATAGCCACCTGGAAGCATAACCTTGCCGCCGCGGCAAAGTTATGGGTTAAGTCACACTGGCAGATGGACGCCTGGGGCCGCAACTTCCTGGGCACGCCGCCCCAAGGCCGCGCCGACTACGCCTTCTTCCAGCACATCCTGCGCAGCCTGGACCCAAAGACCGGCCGCTGCGCCATCCTGTTTCCGCATGGGGTGCTCTTCCGCAAGGAGGAGGCCGAGCTGCGCCAGAAGCTGGTGGAGGCTGACCTGGTGGAGTGCGTGCTGGGGCTGGGGCCGAACCTGTTCTACAACTCGCCGATGGAGGCCTGCGTGGTGGTCTGCCGCAGCCGCAAGCCGCCCGCGCGCCAGGGGCGCATCCAGCTGATAGACGCCGTGAGCGAGGTGGCCCGCGAACGCGCGCAGAGCTTCCTGCGGCCTTTACACCAGGCCCGCATCCTGGGCGCTTACCGCGCCTTCGCTGGTGAACCTGGTTTTTCGGCCGTCGCCACCCTGGAGCAAGTGGCCGCCCAGTCCTACAGCCTGTCCATCCCGCTCTACGTCAAGCGGACCAACGGCGCCCGCAATGGCGATAGCGGCGAGACGCCCAGCCTGCCCAAGCTGTGGGCGGCGTGGGAGCAGGAGGGCCGCGCCTTCTGGCAGCAGATGGATGACCTGGTGGTGATGTTGGATGGGTTGGTGGAGCCGCCCAACGCCGGTGAAGGCGACGCGCAACTAGGGAAGGGGTAATGCGGATGACACTTGCAAGTGAATACCACATCTACTGGCAGGGACCCTTCAGCCTTTTGTATCCCGACACCGATTCTTGCTTTGACTGCCCCGCGATTGATGAGCCAGGCGTCTACTTGTGGGCGTTCAGGTATCTCGACGGCTATCTCGTTTACCTGGCAGGCATGACGTTCAAACGATCATTTGCCCGGCGACTGCCCGAAGACCGGGGCTCCTTGTTCCGCGGTGAATGGACCACTCTGGACGCCGCCAGCGCAGAGCAGGGAATAAGGAGCGAGAAGTGGCATGGCACCGATTGGGAGGGATATGATAGCCCGGAGAGGAAGGCCGAAGCCCGGCGCCGGAAGGACGAAATCAAAGCCATGGCACTCGCCATGTTGGGCCGGATGCGCGTGTTTCTCGGGCCTCTTCCCCGCGAACGAAGGCTCATCGCCCGCGTGGAGGCCGCGATAATAGACCGGCTATACGATTGTGGCACGCCCTTCAGCAAAATACCTGACACTGGAATGCAACGGTCGTCCCGCTGGGCCAATGAGCCCAGCATTACGATCTACAGCCACGCGCCGGTGAAGTTTTATTGCATTCCAGATAGATTTGTTGTCTGATCAATGGCTTGCGCCGTCTCCGAATGTCGGGGTGGCTCTAGCGGAAGAATGCGATTTGTTGTTTTGCCTGGAACAAAATGAGTAAACCAGCATTCAAATCAGGCTGGCGGCGCGTCAAGTTTGGCGATGTGGTGCGCCAGGTCAAAACCCGGGTTGACCCAGCCACTGCCGGCATTGCCCGCTACGTGGCCGGTGAGCACATGGACACAGATGACCTGCGCATTCGGCGGTGGGGCGAAGTTGGCGATGGTTACTTGGGACCGGCGTTCCACATGCGCTTTCGACCCGGCCAGGTGCTGTATGGCTCCCGGCGAACCTATCTCCGCAAAGTCGCCGTTGCAGACTTTGAAGGAATCTGCGCCAACACAACCTACGTGTTGGAGACGAAAGATCCAAGCGTTCTGCTACCAGAATTACTCCCCTTCATCATGCAGACCAAGGGCTTCAACGACCACTCGGTCAAGCAATCCAAGGGCTCGGTCAACCCGTACATCAATTTCTCGGATCTCGAGTGGTACGAGTTCGCGCTGCCGCCGGTGGAGGAGCAGAGGCGTCTGGCCAAGCTATTGATGACAGTTGAAAGTGTAACAACTTCCCTTGAAGAAGGACAGCGCAAGGGGCAAATTGCACAGGACGCCCTGCTGGACCGGCTTATGACTGCAGGCACTGTGCCAATGCAGCTTGATTGCACCAAGACAACGCACCTTGGGCCAGTGCCAAAACAATGGCGAGTATTGCCGATTCAAGATGCCTTGGAAAGAATAATCGACTATAGGGGCAAGACGCCGGAAAAAGCGTCATCAGGAATTCCGTTGATTACCGCAAAGAACATTCGGAAAGGATACATCGATCCTGAGCCACGCGAGTATATTGCCGAAGAAACGTACAACTTGAGAATGACAAGAGGCATTCCCCAACCAGGAGATGTGTTCCTAACCACGGAGGCTCCGCTCGGAATGGTTGCTCGGGTTCCAGAATACAAGTTCTCACCAGGCCAACGTATATTGACCCTAAGACCCAAGCCCGATGTTCTGGATTCAAGCTACCTCTTCTGGTTATTGATGTGGTCTGACTCCCAAAGGCGGATCGAACAGAAATCCCACGGGTCGACGGTGGTTGGAATAAAGCAATCTGTATTTCGAGAAATCCCGTTCAGAATCCCGCCATTTTCGGAGCAACAAGCTATTGGGAGGATCCTTGATGACATGGGGTCAGGGGTTCATGAAATCCATCTTCGACGTGAGAAAGCAATCGCCAATAGAAAGCTGATAATACATGGTCTGGTAGATAGTTAGCGATGACCGCACGAATGGAGTAGCAACTTGAAGCTACGCAAGGAAGATTGCGTGACACTCATAGCCGACCTTTGGTCCGGCAAGTACCCGCTGACACGGGAGCATTTCGGCCCGTATCTTGGCCAGTTGGTCACAGCACTCTTAGCCGAACAACTCCCTGACGATGGTCACTTCGTGCGCGCAGCTTTTGAACCGGAGGCGCTGGAGAAACGGCTGCGGAAGATCAATGATTCCAAGCTGATTGGAGAAATCCTTGACGAGGTGAGAGGTGCTCAGGAGCCGGTTGAGCTCGACCGGAGACTCGTAGATGCGTGGGCCGAGATTCGAGCAATCAGCCAGCTCATGAGAGAGAGCTTTAGCAACTTTAGCAAGGTCATCGAGACAGCCGACCTTACTGCAATTCGTGGCGCACAGAAGTATGCCTTTCAAGTCAAGCGAATCAACAATTCTCTGGACAGTCACGTACAGCGCAGAAATACGCCGGAGATGCGCGACAGCAGCCCGTTTGGGGATTTAGACAGCATTCACGCCAGATTAGATGAACCCATCAGCCATTTCTTTCGGCTGGCAGTAAGAGACAAGAACCAAAAGTTTGGGAAGTGGGCGGATCGAACCTTCAAGCGATGCATCGTAATAGTCAGCAGTGATGACGACTTGCAGGATGCACTCGTACGTCAGACTGCATGCACGAAGATCCGGGAGACTATCAAGGGTTTGCCCGAGCTTAACTTCGAGGAATTGGTGTGGTTGCCTGACACTGGCAATGGGGCCTGGTTTATCGTCTATCCTGCAACAAGAGAGGTACGCTGCTTCGCTGATTGGAGCGACAACCCAGACATTCCATCAGAAGAGCGCGACCAAATTGTCAATCGGAAGGAAGTCAAGCTAGATTAGGCGGCCCCATGTTTGGGGGTAGCATGACCAATTTCACCGAAGCCAACACCGTCGAAAACCTGATCCGCGACCTTCTGGCCGGGCCCCTAGCCTGCCTGACCGCCTACGCCGCGCTCGTCCGCCCGGCTGGTCTAATATTCCGCAAGGAAATAAGCCATGATCCACTTTAACCCATCGTCGAAACATCCAGCGCGCGCAGTTCAGGCATGGCAGATCCTAGTAGGAGCTGCGATGAATCGTCAAACGCTCACGTATATAGGCCTTGCAAGAACGATGTATCACCGCAACGCACAAGGCGTGCTTGATAGCGTCCTTGGGCATATCGCCTTCTACTGTATTGACAACGACCTCCCTCCGCTTACCTCCATTGTCGTCGGCCTGGGCCGAGGCACGCCTGGTAAAGACATTCCGATGGATCTGACCAAAATAGACGCAGAACGCGAGAAGGTATACGCAACCGATTGGTATGACATTTACCCACCGAGTGCCGACGAGCTGCAAACTGCCTATCGAAACCATGCATAACACTCTCTGATCATGACTGACATCTACCTCGTCTCCACCGACAGCCACACCGCCCCCATGCAGCGCATCCGCTGCAATGACGAGGTGAAAGAGTTGCAGCACCTGCTCCACCACAACCCCAACCTGCTGCCCGGCACGCAGATGGACCCTGACGATCCGCGGCGCTGGCTGCGGGTGCAGCGCGAGATTCTGGTGCCCGACGCAGCCCTGGGCCTGGACCGCTGGAGCATTGACGTCCACTACGTGGATCAGAGCGCCAGGCCCACCTTTGTCGAGTGCAAGCGTTACCGCGACACGCGGTCGCGGCAGGCGCGGGATTTCGCAAGAGGCAATCTTGATGTCTGCGCAGTCTGAAGCGGTGAGGGCGCGAAGTGTCACGCCATCCCCCGATGGCCCTGATCCATTTCACCGGGTCAACGACGTATTGCCAATTGACCAAGAATTAGTTTCCGTTGCCTTTGACACACCAGTAACTAATGCACTCGCCACAATGAAAGCTAAAGGCTACTCACAACTTCCTGTAATGGCTGGAGGACAAGTTCTCGGAATTTTCAGCCACAGGTCATTCGCGAACAAGGTTCCTGAATTGTCGGGCAAGAAGGTGGACCCTGACCAGTTGCCAGTGGGCGAGTTCATCGAGCCGGCGAAGTTTGTTCATGTGATGGATGACTTGGGAGACACACTGAAGGTTCTTGACAAGGATGACGCGATATTGGTCGGTAGTCGCGACCGTTTGCAGGGAATACTTACAACTTGGGACCTGGTGAAGCACTTGTACAGGATTTCAAGCCCTTACATCTTGCTAAAAGAGATCGAGCTTGCTCTGAGAGAGATCATCCGAAGAAGCATCTCTTGGGAAAAGCTTCAAGAGGTAATGAAACAAGCACTCAAAGATGTATATGACCCCGACGACATGCCTACATCATTGGAGAAAATGACAGTTAGCGACTACGCACAAGTGATTGGATACGGGGATGCCCGGCAGTATTTCCAAGAGGCCTTTGGACGCGGCGACTATCAACGCAACACAACGCGCGCAAAACTCCTTGAAGTCGGACGCCTAAGAAATGATGTGTTCCATTTCAAACGGCAACTCGACAATGCCGACATAGACAAGTTAGTTGCCCATCGCGATTGGATCAGGAATGTTCTTACTGCACTCAAAGAGAAGCGGATAGAAAGGCAATTGTGACTGTGAAAACCACAGAGCCTGCGCAAAACTTGCGGCCGTTTCAATTAAGCTTTGTTGAACGGTTTGTGCAACCAAAATCACGCCCCAATCACTTACTACTTGCGCCAATCGGCAGCGGAATTACGGCCGTAACTGCAGCAGTGGTAAGTGAAATGGTGAGGCTCG
>Ga0209109_10000768_pt1 | contig 17544 bp, 12 predicted proteins | sample Rifsed10ft2_FD_184004 | JGI IMG/M metagenome (GOLD analysis project Ga0209109, IMG submission 184004) | Soil microbial communities from Rifle, Colorado, USA - sediment 10ft 2 (version 2) | ecosystem: Environmental > Terrestrial > Deep subsurface > Rock core/Sediment | place: Rifle, Colorado... | reverse complement strand
AGTGCTACATCACGGGCACGGCAGGGCAAACCTAGATATACCACGGAACCGTTCGGGCTGCCAGCCGAGTCAGGCGCGTCGGGCGATCTGCAGATGCAGCTCGCGCAGCTGCTCCGGCTCCGCCGGCGAAGGCGCGTCGCTCATCACGTCGCGCGCGGCCTGGTTCTTGGGGAAGGCGATCACCTCTCGGATATCGGGCTCGTCGAGCAGGAGCCGGCAAATCCTATCGATCCCGGGGGCGATCCCGCCATGAGGAGGCGTGCCATACTCGAAGGCCTCGAGCATGTGCCCGAAACGCTGGCGCGCCACCTCGGGCTGAAGACCGATCAGCTTGAACACCTTCTCCTGCAGCGCACGATCGTGGATCCGGATGCTCCCGCCTCCAGCCTCGATCCCATTGAGCACCAGGTCGTACTGCTGCCCGCGCGCCTTGCCGGGATCGGAGTCGAGGAGCGGAATGTCGTCTGGGATTGGAGAGGTGAACAGATGGTGGCTCGGATCCCACCGCTTCTCGTCCTCGTTCCAGTTGACGAAGGGGAAGTCGATCACCCAGCAGAAGGCCAGAACGCTTGGATCCCGCAGGCCGAGGCGGTCGCCGAGATGGTTGCGGAGCCTGGCGAGTGATTCGAAGACGACCCCGACGCGATCGGCGACGAACAGCAACAGATCGCCCGGCTCGGCTTCAAGCCGCGTTCGAATATCCTGGAGCCTCTCAGCCGAGAGGAAGCGCGAGAAGGAAGAGCGCCCTTCCCCATCGGCCAGAAGCGCATCGTACGCCAGGCCGCGGGCGCCGAACTCGCCGGCCAGGGCCGTGAGGTCTTCGATCTCTTTGCGGCTGAAGCCGGCGCAGCCCTTGGCGTTGATGGCCCTCACCTGTCCGCCTGACGCAACGGCGGATTCAAACACCTTGAACCCCGATCCCGGGGCGAGATCGGTGATGTCTTTGAGCTCCAGGCCGAATCGGATGTCGGGCTTGTCGATCCCGAAGCGATCCATCACCTCGCCGTACGTGAGTCTCGGCCAGGGTTTGGCCAGCAGTCGTCGCCCGGGCACGAGGGTCTCGGCCAAATGGGTGAAAAGATCCTCGGCCAAGGCCATTACGTCCTGGCGCTCGACGAACGACATTTCCAGGTCGAGCTGCGTGAACTCGGGTTGGCGGTCCGCGCGCAGATCTTCATCGCGGAAGCAGCGAGCGATCTGGAAGTATTTTTCGACCCCGGCCACCATCAGGAGCTGTTTGAGCTGCTGGGGCGATTGGGGGAGAGCGTAGAATTGCCCGGGGTGAACGCGGGAGGGCACGAGGTAGTCTCGAGCGCCCTCGGGCGTGGACTTGAAGAGGATCGGGGTCTCGACCTCCCAGAAGCCGCGTTCGTCGAGGTAGTCGCGGATGAACTTGACCATCCGGTGGCGCAGCTCGAGATTGCGATGCAGGCGCGGCCGGCGCAGGTCGAGGTAGCGGTACTTCAGGCGGAGCCCTTCCTCGACCTCCGTCTCCTCGTTGATCGGGAACGGAGGCGTGCGGGCCGCGTTCAGGACTTCGACCTGGGTGGCGCTGACTTCGATGTCGCCGGTGGGCAGCGCCGCGTTCTCCATCCCGGCCGGGCGGCGGCGCACCTCGCCGAACACCTGCAGCACCCACTCCGGGCGCGCTTCGGCCAACGCGCGGTGGGCCTCCGGCGCCGACTCCGGATTGGCCACCACCTGCACCAGGCCGGTCCGGTCCCGCAGGTCGATGAACGTCACTCCGCCGTGGTCTCTCCGGCGATGGAGCCACCCCGCCAGGACGACGCGTCGGCCGGCATCGCCCGCTCGAAGGTCGCCGCAGGAGTCCTCGCGATACATACTTCCTCCCCGAAAACAAGAGCCGCCCCTCCTTGCGGGAGCGGGCGGCACGTTCTCGCGTGCCGTTCCGCAGTTCTCATGCCATGGCCACGGTCATTCGGTAGGGAGGGCCAGGCGTGCAAATGTCGTATCCGGAAATCCGAGAGATGCGGCTCGAGCGAATGAGAAGGCGCGCTGGCCGGGGTCTGAAGAGCGCCTGAGCCGCAAGCCCGCCTGCCTCCGGAACGGGACGCTCTGCCAGTCCGAAGGATCAGCGCCGACGCCGGGCCGCCCGCAAGAGCTGTTGCGGATTGGCGTCCTTCGTCGGCGATCGTCGGTCGGTCATCGGTCCTTCCGCGTCGGCGGATTATAGCACGCCGCCGCGTCCTAACGCCTCCCGTGATAATCCGCCGGCGAATCGATGTCGGCATGAATCCCGGGGTCCGGCACTTCCACCGGCCGCAGCTCGGCGGCATGGAGGCGCAAGTAGCTGCGGAGACTCTCGCCCGAGGCGAGGGCCAGCACTTCCGGCCAGGCGCGGCGCGGCAGCAGCACCGGATGGCCGCGCCGTCCCTCGCAGACGGGGACGCAGATCGCATCACCTGATTCGCCCCAGGCGTCGATCAGCGCGCGCACCGTCGCCGGTCGAATCGCCGGCAGGTCCCCCGGGGTCAACAGCGCCGCCGTCGGATCGTCGCCCATCGCCCTCAGCCCGACCTGGATCGAGCCCAGCATCTCGTCATCGGCGAAGCGCGGGTTCTCGACGAACTCGACGTTCGACCCGGCCAGCGCTTGTTCGACGGCCCGCCGATCGCCGCCGACGACGACCCCGATCCGCCCCACCCCGCCGTCGCGCAAGGCCGCCACGACGGCTTCCACCACCGTCCGGCCATCCCGCCAGGGAAGCGTCAACTTGGCCGAACCCATTCGCCGCGATCGCCCCGCCGCCAACACCAGCCCGGCAACCTCGCCGGCAGAGCCGCTCATCGATCGTGCTCCAGCCTGGCCAGATCTTCCGGCCGATCGACCTCGTCGAACTCGCGGGGATCGGCCTCGATCGGCTGCCACGCCCAGCGCTCGAGCAGAGATCGTCCTCCCTGGTCACCGCTCAGGGCATGCAGATCAGGGAAGACCCGCCGGTCAAAAAGCACAGGATTGCCCCTTCGTCCGCCTCCCACCGGTGCAACGATCGCGGCAAGCGATGTGACATGCGCCTCCACCAGACGGCGGATGGTTGCTCCGTTGACGCGCGGCATATCGGCCAGGAGGAAGACGGCCGCCTCGACCTGATCCTCGACCGCCGACAGTCCGACCCGCACCGATGTGCTCTGGCCGTCGCGCCATTCGGGGTTCTCTGCGAAGACGATCTCCTCGCCGACCGCGGAACGGACGTCGTCGGAGCGGGCACCGAGGACGACCACGATGGGCGATAGGCCGCCCTCCCGCGCCGCCTGGACGGCGTAGTCCAGCAGCGGGCGTCCTTTCCAGTCGGCGAGTTGCTTCGGACCGCCGAAGCGTTCTCCCGAACCACCGGCTAACACGACCGCCGCCACTCGACCGTCCAGGCTGCGAACCGGCTCAGGCGAAGACAATTCCGCGCCCAGCACCGCCCGAATCCGTTTCGTCGCCAGAAGGCGATCTCGCAGGTCTTCGATTTCTTCCCGGGAGACGGTGTCGACGCCGGTGAGCAGGACACGTACTTCCGCCCCCTCGGGGATTCCTTTCAGGCCGCCTTCTTGAGACGAGAGCAGATCGGCCAGGAGCCGGGGAGTCAGGATGTCGCCTTCCTTCATCCCGAGCAGCCGGGCGATCCCCTCGGGACGGTGGGCCGTCTCGCCACCCAGCGGCCGACCGACGGCCGGCAAGCCAGCCACGGAGACGGCGATGTCGACCCAGGATGGGACGGCCGGCTCGTGCTCCGCCGGCGCCTTCACCCATCGCCCGCGCGCCCCGTCGGCCTCGATCGCCAAGAGCGAGCCCTCCGCCGCGCAGCGGCGCGCCACCTCGGCCAGCACGCCCTCCTCCAGCCCCAGCAGCTTGGACTCCGCCTCGTCTTCCGGTCCGCTCACCAGGACCGGCCGGTCGGCCCGGATGGGAAAGCGGTGCGCCTCTTCGACCGATCGGACGACGAGATGCTCGTCGGCCAACGATCGCTGCGCGATCCCCAGCCGTGTCGAAGTCGTCAGGACGATGGGGAGGCGGCCGCGCGACTCGCGCGCCAACGCCGCCAGGGCCGACGACTTACCGCCGGCGCCGGTGAAGGCGACGCTCATCCCCGCTCGAAGCCGAAGCGCATCGGTCAGCCGCACGTCCGTGTCCCGTCTGAGGTTCTCTTTGGGCGGCCTACCCCGCCAGCGCCCGCCGAAGGTCCGGTCGGGAGAGGATCGCTTCCAGCGCCGCGCCTCCGACCGCCAACGCCTTGTCGGAGACCTCGGTGCAGAAACGCGCTTCGCGGCGCGGATCGAGGTCGCCGACCTTCATCCCCCGTTCCACGAGCAGTCCGTCGTGCAGCAGGCCGCGCAAGGCGCCGTCGAAGGGGGCGAACACTTGGCGGCCGTTGATGGCCAACACCGCATCGCCCTGGCGCACCAGCGACCCGATCGGCAGCAGCCCGTGCATGGTGCCGCTGCGCGGCGCGCGCAAGACGCGATCGACGGCATACCCCTCCACCGCCTCGGGGACTTTCGTGTCGGCGCTGGCGGACCCTTGCCACAAGATTCGGCCCAGGTGATGGCCGCGGCGCGTCTCGATCACGGCGTGACAATCGACGCCGGCCTCGAATCCCGGCCCCAGGCCGATGATCAGCCGTGCGGCGTCGAGCGGAAGCTCGGAGGGCGCCTTGCGCATGCGTCCGTCGACGATCGCCGCCGGACGCAGGATCGCGATCGAGGCGGCCTGGGGGTCGACCAGGACCGGCAAGACGCCCGCCTGCAGCAGAGACGGGACAGCGTCCGCCGAGGCGGCCCGCCGGGCTTCGATCCCCTCGACGATGACCTGGCCGGCATAGATGGCCTCGGCCATCGCCACCAGACGTCGGACGGCCAGGGGCTTTTCCATTTCCAGGACGACGACTGGGAAGCCGGCGCGATGAAGGCGCACCGCCACGCCCGTCGCCAGGTCGCCCCCTCCCCGGATGACCACCAACGGAGGAGCCAAGGCCGACCTAGCGAACGCCGGCGGCGCGCAATCCGAAAAGGACGCGCTCCGGAGTCAGGGGGAACTCGTAGAACCACACGCCGGTGGCGTCGTGCACCGCCGCCGCCACGGCCGGGACGAAGGGGAGATACGGCATCTCGCCCATGCCGCGCGCTCCCCACGGGCCGATCGGATCGGGGTATTCCAGAATCAGCGAGCGGACTCGGTCCGGGATATCGAGCACCGTCGGAATGAGGTAGGTCGAAAGATGGGCCGTCCGCACCTTGCCGGCGTCCTGGATGAAGTTCTCCAGGATGGCGTATCCGCCTGCCTGGACGACGGCGCCTTCGATCTGGCCTTCGACCTGCTGCGGATTGATCGCCTTGCCCACGTCGTCGGCGCAGACAACGTCCAGCAGTCGCACCTGGCCGGTCTCGACGTCGACCTCCACCGTCACCGCCTCGGCCACGTACCCGTAGGCGAAGTTCGGATCGGACTTCCCCGTCTGCGGATCGAGAGGGGTCGTCGCCGGCGGACGATACTTGTAGACGCCCACCGCCGGGCGCTCCTCGAGATTCCATTTGGCCAAGGCCTGCTCGGCCGCGCCGCGGATGGCATTGCCGGCCATGAAGGTCATGCGCGAGGCCGAGGCCGAGCCGGAGTTGCCGGTGCGGGCCGTGTCCGACACGACCAGTTCGATTCTCTCCATCGGCACGCCGAGCGCCTCGGCCGCCATCTGAGCCATGACGGTGTGCGCTCCCTGACCGCATTCGGCGCCGGCGTGGTAGACAACGGCTCGCTCGATACGCGCCCCCCCGTGAATCTCGACCGTCGCCCACGAATGCTCGGGGGCTCCGAAGGAAAAGCCGACGTTCTTGAACCCGCAGGCAAACCCCAGGCCGCGCCGCAAGTGCGCCGCCGCCGGCGTTCCCAATCGTGCCCGGTTGGGTCGCACGGCGTCCCTCCCAGGCTCCTTCCACGCGACGGCCTCGGCGCACCAGTCGACGACCTTGTCGATCGTTACCCCCTTGGGCAGCGGCGTGCCGACCGACAACAAGGCGCCCTCGCGCAGCAGGTTGCGCCGCCGGATCTCGACCGGGTCGATCCCCAGGGCCTCGGCCAACAGGTTCATCTGCATTTCGGCCGAGAACGAAGCCTGGGGTCCCCCGAAGCCGCGGAAAGCGCCGCCGGGGAGGTTGTTGGTGTAGACCGAGTACGCGTCGACCGTGACGTTCGGGATTTCGTATGGACCGGTGCACAGCAAGGTCGAATTGCCCAGCACCTTGGTGGACGTGTAGGCGTAGGCTCCGCCGTCCTGCAGAATCTCCACTTCGGCCGCCAGCAGGCGCCCTTCCCGCGTGGCGCCCCATTTCGACCGGATGGTGTAGGCGTGGCGCTTGTGATGGCCGAGGATCGACTCCTCGCGCGACCAGACGGTCCGCACCGGACGGCGAATCCCCCGCTGCGACAGTCGCCAGGCCGCCAGCGCCAGCACGATCTGGACCGACATGTCCTCCCGGCCGCCGAACGCCCCGCCGATGGCCGGGTAGATCACGCGCACCTGCTCCAGGGGCAATCCGAGGGAATGGGCGATCTGCTCCTGGTCTTCATGCGTCCACTGCCCGGCGACTTCGACCGTCACCCGGCCTTCCTCGTCGATATAGGCCACGCCGGCTTCCGGCTGCAGGTAGGCGTGCTCCTGCATCGGAGTGTGATACTCGCGTTGGATGACGACGTCCGACGCGCCGAAGGCGGCCTCGGTATCGCCCTTGCGAATCCGGTAGTGGCAGAAGATGTTGCTGTCGCGATCGGGGAAGAGCAAAGGGGCGCCGGCCGTCATGGCCGCTTCGATGTCGGTCACGACCGGCAGATCTTCGAACTCGACCTCGATCTCTTTCAGCGCGCGGGCCGCCGTCGCCTCATCCTCGGCGACGACCACGGCCAGCTGGTCGCCGACGAAGCGAACGCGGTCGGCATACGGCATGGCGGAACCGGGGCCGCACAGCACCGGCTGATCGGGCAGGATCAGGCCGTACTCATTGACCGGTACGTCGCGCGCCGTGAAGACCGCGATCACGCCCGGCCGTGCCTCGGCCCGCGCCGTGTCCAGGCGGCGGACGATGGCGTGCGGCCGCCCGGCGAACAGGATCTTCACCGCCAGCGTCCCCGGCAGGTAGATGTCACCCGGGTACAACGTCTCCCCGGTGACCTTTCCCAGGGCGTCGATGCGACGGATTGACTGTCCAACCGTCGTCACGCCGTCACCTCATCGATCCGGAATCCGCATTGCGCTCTTGCCCTCACCCCCTCCCCCTGATTAGTCCAGGGAAAGGGATGGCTAGCCGACGCAGGGGGAGGGCCGTCTCGCCCCGGCGGGCTGCCGGCCGTTCGCCCCGCAGGCTGGCGCCCGCACACCTGCCCTGCCGTCTCGCACCCCGTTCGGGCCGAGAGCCCCGGTCCGCCGGGGCGAGACGGCCGGCGTGCCGCCGGTTCTCGCGGCACGAACAGTGGCGGGCGGTGCCAGGGGGGCGCCGGCCCGGACGGGGTTCTCGCGGCCCGAACGGGGGTCAGGGGTTGGAGTTCAATGCCAACGACCATACTCCCTGCCTCCTAGACTCGGCGTGAGTCGACTGCCGGATGCGGGTCGGTCTCGCTCTTGAGCCGGGCAAGCTCCGTCTTGAAAATCCTCCGCAGAATCGCCACCGCCGTGGCGTAGGTCGGGTCCATCCCGAAGTAGGAAAGCGACCCCGAACCGAGGTTGCGCCCTTTGCCGAGCGGTGTGTCGGAGGCATAGTGGAGAATCCCCACCTCGAAGGGCAGGCCGTGCAGGTCGACGATCTCGTTGTCGGGATAGCGCTTCGGCCGCGAGATCTCGTACACGGCCGAGAGAAACGGCCCGGCCTCCATCTCGATGTCGGTGTAGCCCTCGCGATAGAAGACGTCCATGTAGCGCGGGGTCTGCAGGAACGTGCCGCGCACGCTGACGCCCTTCTGATTGTCGAGCACCGTGCCGTAGGTCAGGTCGTCGGCCAGGCCCTCGGCGGTGAAGGCGTTCTCGAAGAGATAGGTCGTCTGGGAATGCTCGTCGTGCACCACGCCGGGGATCATCACGTCCCCGATGACGCCGTTGAGGGTGGCCGCTTTGCCCATGGCATACAGCCCGCGCAGCTCCCCGACGCGCGCCGCCACTTCGGTCAGCAGAAGGTAGGCAGCCAGTCCGAGGGGGTAGTCGATATTGAGCAAGAGGGCCCGGCTTTCGGCCAGCCGCTCGATGCCCGGCAGCTGCAGCCTCGGATCGAGCCAGTCCGGGCGCAGCTTCCCGAGTTCGACGACCTGGGCCTGCAAGTCGAATCCGTGCTGGCTGGGGATGCGGCGGATGCCGGCTTGCTGCTCGGCGGCCGCCCGATCGGCCGCCAGGACCGCTCCACCGGGGGTCGCCAGATACTTCTTGAGGGCGTAGTAGAGGAAGTTCTCGCGGCGGGAGGGGACGCTGCGGGCTTCGATCTCCCGCCACTCGGCCAGCAAGTCGGCATGTTCCGCCTGGCCGACGAAACCCAGGACCGCCTCCTCGTTGCGCAAGGCGAATCCCGTCAGCAGGTTGACCAGGCTGTGGGTATTGCTCGACACGAAATAGACCGGCCGCGAGACCAGCGCCGGACTCACGGCGGCGACATGGTCGAACCACCCGTGGGTCGCGCGTCGGTAGTCGTTCATCGACCCGGCCAGCAGCCGCACCGAAAGCCGCGCCTCTCTTCCGGCGATGTGTCGCAGCGTGTCCCAGAACTCGTCGCGCCAGACGAGGCGCAGACGCTCCAGATCTTCGACGGCGATGCCCATCCCGACAGCCAGCGTCGCCATCCCGTCGGCGTTGTCCACCGGCTCGCGCAGGAAGGCCCGCGTCTGTTCGCCGCGCATCCGGAGGTGCAGCTTGTTCCATTCGATCTGGTAGGCCGTCAGCAGCGGGATGACGTCGTCGATGTCGCTGCCGCTGCCGATGTAGCAGGCCAGCGTCGATCGTCCGTCGAAGAAACTGCGCCGGCGGCGCGCCGGGGCGGCGACCGGCGTCCACGATTCGACTTCGCCCACGCCGTGTTGACGGAATTGCCCGGCGCCCTGGCCCAGCACCACCCGCTCGACCTGGGCGATGCACGACGGTAGCCGCAGCGAGCAATAGATGAACGCCGACATGTCGGGCTCGAGGGCGCGGGCCCTCGGATGCAGCGACGACCCCATGCGGGCGTGGGCTTCCTCCAGGGTGCGGATGCGCACGTCGGTCGAGGCCCGCAGCAGCGAGTAGTAGGTGCGGATGTAGAGTTCGATGTCCTCCGAGCCTGTCCGCGGAACCGTCCTGTCCATCCCGGGCCTCAGCGCTTCCGCCGCCGCTCTCGCTTCAGCGGCGGGACGTCGAATTCACCGCGTTTTTCGGGGAAGACGAACGAATAGGCGATGCTGAGGAAGAGGTAGGCGAAGATCACGAAAATGAAGCCGACCGCCAGGCTGACCAGGGCGCCCGCCGGCAGCCACGGCGCGAACGACGGGAGGAGGACTTGCGGCGGAAGGTAGACCCAGCCGTAGAAGCTGTTGTTGATCAGGAACCAGTTCGAGAACAGGTACCCCCCGATTCCTAGGATCACCAGCAGCAGGCAGCCGACCCCGCGCCAGGCCGGATGGACCCGCCGGCGTTCCTCGCGCTCGAAGTCATGCTGCCGGGCTCGCCACGAATCACGTCCCATGGGGACTCTCCTTCTGTCAACCGGCGGAAGCCTCCGGCCGGTGGTTGAGGCCGGCTACGGACTCCCTGCCCCCACCCCTCTCCGCCACAGACTTCGAAGGAGACGTCCGCCTCCCCGCGGAGAGGCGTCGGGGGCTAAGCGGGATGCAAAGGCTATTCTTGATTCTAGCCTTGATTCCCAATGACAAAGACCGAGCGAGATGCGCGTTACGTGTTCGCGTCCGCCGCCTTCTCGATGGCGGAGACGATCTTATAGTACCCGGTGCAGCGGCAAAGGTTGCCGGTGATCGCCTCCCGGATCTGGGCCCCGTCGGGCCGCGGGGCCTCTTCCAAGAGTTTGGCCCCGGCCATCAGGAACCCGGGGGTGCAGTAGCCGCATTGCACCGCCCCTTCGTCCAGGAAGGCCTGCTGGACCGGGTGCAGGCGGCCGCTGTGCGCCAGGCCCTCGATGGTGACGATGTCCGCGCCGTGGGCGCGCGGGGCCGGCACCATGCAGGCCATCACGGCGGCGCCGTCGAGGAAGACCGTGCAGGCGCCGCACTCGCCCTCGGCGCAGCCTTCCTTGGTCCCGATCAGGTGGCCCTCGTCGCGCAAGAGGCGGAGCAGCGTCAGGTTCTGCCCCGAGGCAAAGCGGTAGGCGCGGCCGTTGACCGTCGTCTCGATCGGGCGCCGGCTATCGTGCTCGAAGCCGCCGGGGGTGGCCGTCAATCCGCCGCCCCACAGCATGATAGGGCGGGCAGGGAATCCGTCGTGCTCGCTCTCTTCGGCGATCGAGCGCAGGGCACGGATGACGGACACCCGCACCATCTCCCGACGGAACCCCGCCGTCCCGCGCAGGTCGTCGATCGGCTTCGCCTCGGACGCCGCCATTTCAGCGGCGCGCTCGATCTCCTCGGGCGACAGCCTGCCCCCGGCCAGGGCCGCCTCGGCCCGCGGCGTCCGGATCACGGTCGGCGCCACCGAGCCCAGGGCGATGGCCGCCCGCCGCACGCGTCCCTCGGACAGCTCGACGACCACCGCCGCGTTCACGACCGAGATCGCCTGGGCCCGCCGCAAGGCGAATTTGACGAAGGTGGTGCGGGTGCCGGCCGGCGGGGCGGGGAACGAGACCTCCGTCAGCATCTCATCCGGTTGAAGAACCGTCTTGCGCACGCCGGTGTAGAACTCGGCCAGCGGCACTTGCCGCTCGCCGCGCAAACTTCGCAACGCCGCCGAAGCCCCGAGCGCCAGGAGCGGCGGGATCGAGTCGTTGGCGGGCGAAGCCGTGATGACGTTGCCGGCGACCGTGGCCCGGTTCCGAATCTGCGGCGCGCCGACTTCCCAGCAGGCGCGCGCCAACGCCAATGCCCGTTGCTGGATCAGCGGCGAACCGGCGACGTGGTTGTGCGTCACCAGCGCGCCAAGGTGGATGCAGCCGTCGTCGCCCAGCTCGATGCGATCGAGCGCCGGCAGACGGGTGACGTCGATCAGCGTCGTTACGCCTGGGCGCTGGCCGCGCTCGAGCTCGAGGATCAGATCCGTGGCTCCCGCCACCAGGCGCGCCCGGCCCGGCGCCTGCGCCAGGGCCTGCAGCGCCTCGTCGATGGTCGCCGGGCTCAGGTAGCGTTCCCACATGGTCAGCTCGGTCGCGATTCCTTCTTGGGACGCGGGGCGTGACGCATCGACTCGCCGGTGCCTCCGCGCCGCACCAGGATGATCTCGGACAGGATACTGACGGCGATCTCCTCCGGGGTCTCGGCATTCAGTTCCAGCCCCATCGGGGAGTGGATCCGCTCGAGGCCGGCGCGCGGCACGCCGCGGCCTTCGAGTTCGGCCGACGCCGTTTCCCACCGACGCCGCGATCCGATGATCCCGATGTAAGCCGCCGGGCTGTCCAACAGCGCCGGCAAGCCTTCGACATCGATGCCCACGCCGCGGGTGGCCAGGACCAGGTACGTCATCGCGTCGATTCGGGTCCGTTGCGCCAGCTCTCCCAGAGGGCAGACGATGTGCTCATCGGCCTCGGGCGCCGACTCACGGGAGGCGTACTCGGCCCGGTCGTCGGCGATGACCGTGCGAAATCCGAGCCAATGCGCCAGGTGAACGACGGCGCGCCCAACGTGCCCGCCGCCGAAGACGACCACCGCCGGTTTGTTCCCGATCGGGTCCACGAACACCTCCACCTCTCCCCCGCAGACGCCGGGATCCCCTTGCGACGGGTCACTCAGGGAGTACGGCGTGATCCGGGCCTGCCCGTCCGCCAGGGCCTGTCGGGCGGCGGCGATGACCCGGCTTTCCATCTCGCCGCCGCCGATGGAGCCTTCGATCGATCCGTCTTCGAAGACCAGCATCTTGCTGCCGGTGTGCCGCGGCACCGAGCCCTGCGCCCGAATGACGGTGCACAAAGCCACGGGCTCGCCCTTGCGTTCGGCCTCGGCCAGGCGGTCGAAGATGCGATCAGCCATACGTTTTCCGGGGCGGTTCGTCGAACCCCCACCCCTGCCCCTCCCCCTGCATGATCCACCCAACGCATTCCAGGGTCTCGGGCAGGGGGAGGGCTGGGTTTTCAAGGAGAGGGGGGAGCAAAGCTCCCCCCCTCTCCTTGATGGTTCTTTCCCCCCTCTCCGCCCCTAGCCCATCACCGTCATGGCTCCACAACGCGGAGAGGCCCACAGGGCTGCTTCGCGAGAGGGCCAGGGGGGTGAGGCCAAGAGCTGCTTGAGGAGCAGGTGCAGTCAATGGAGGGGCCGGAGAGAACTCGCTCATTTCGCGCGCAGCGCCCGCCAAACGCGTTCGGGCGTTACCGGGGCCCGCAGCACATCGGCGCCGCAGGCGTCCAGCACGGCGTTGCCCACCGCCGGGGCCACGCCATCCATCGGGATCTCGGCGACGGCCTTCACCCCGAACGGATGACTCGGCTCGACGGTCTCGACGAAGATCGTCTGCAAGTCGGGCATCTCGTGCGCCTGGAAGATATGGTAGTCGGCGAAGCTGGTCTCGCGGGCGCGACCCTCGGCATCGTAGAGCATCTCCTCGCACACGGCGTAGCCGAGCGCCTGGGTCATCCCGCCCTCGATCTGGCCGGAGGCGGTCAGCGGATTGACGATCACGCCCGAGTCGACCGCCATCACCAGCCGATCGACGCGCACCGCCCCTGTTTCGATGTCGACCGTCACCTCGGCGAACTGGGCGGCGAACGGCGGAGGCGAAACCGGCGAGACATAGGAGCCGACCGCCATGATCTGTTCCTGATCGGTGTGGTGCAAGGCGTCCAGCGCCACCTCGGCCATCGTCACCGAGCTCCCATCCGGCGCCCAGGCCTGTCGTTCGGCCAGGCGCACCGCCGTCGGACGAACCTTCTTTCCGATTTGCGCGCTCAGCATGCGGGCGGCGCGCAGCCGGATCCGTTCGGCGACCTTTTCGGCCGCCTGGACGACCGCCGCTCCGGAAATGTAGGTCGTGCTCGAGGCATAGGCGCCCTTGTCGAACGGCGTGAAGTCGGTGTCGGACGAGTAGACGATGATGTCGTCCAGCGGCACGCCCAGCACTTCGGCCGCCATCTGCGCCAGCACCGTGTCCGAACCGGTGCCCAGGTCGGTGGCGCCGACGAGCAAGTTGAACGAGCCGTCGTCGTTGATCTTGATGCTGGCGCCGCCCATGTCGAGGTAAGGAATGGCGGTCCCTTGCATCACCGTCGCCACCCCGATGCCGCGGCGCAGGTACGGCTTGCCGGCGACGCGCCGCCAGCGGGCATTGCCGTACTTGTCATACCAGCCGATGGCGGCGGCCCCCTGCGCCACGCACTCCTCCAGCCCGCACGACTGGATCGTCTCCGGACGCGGCTGGCGCCCTTCCGACCAGGCCATGCTGAACGGGTGCAGCTCGCCGGAGCGCAGCGCGTTCTTCAGCCGGAACTCGAGCGGGTCGATCCCCAGGGCGCGGGCGATGCGTTCCATGTGCCGTTCGACCGGCCAGAATCCCTGCGGCACACCGTAGCCGCGAAAGGCGCCGGCCGGCGGCGTGTTGGTGTAAACGACGTCGGCGTGGAAGCGGATGTTGGGCGACTTGCGGAACTCGCCGTCGCCGACGTACAGCGCCATGGCCTTGTGGCCGGTGTTGCCGGTCACGGTCAGCGCGTGGCAGCCGTAGGCGCCGGTGTCGCTCAGGACGGTCATCTCGTTGGCGGTGACCGTCCCGTCCTTCTTGACGCCGGTGCGCATCCGCACGCGCATCGGATGGCGCGAGCGGGCGAAGAAGAACTCCTCCGCCCGCGTCGTCTCGAAGCGCACCGGCCGGCCGGTGGCGATGGTCAAATGGGCGGCGACGTCTTCCACCATGACTTCCTGCTTGCCGCCGAATCCGCCGCCGATGCGCGGCTTGATCACGCGGATGCGTTTCGGCGGCAGTCCCAGGACCGGCGCCAGCTGGCGGCGAACGTGAAACGGCACCTGGGTGCTGGTCCGAATCACCAGTCGGTCGTCCTCGTCCCAATAAGTGACGACGACGTGCGTCTCGATCGACGTCTGCTGGACCTTGGGGACCTCGTACGTCTCGTCGAAGACCTGGTCGGCGGCTGCCAGCCCTTTCTCGACGTCCCCGATGTCGATGTGAATGTGCGCCGCCCGGTTGTGGGCCGGGTCCGACTCGGCGAAGTCGACGTACTCCGGCTCGTCGTGGATGACCACGGCGCCCTCGACCATCGCCTGCGCCGGATCGAGGATGGCCGGCAAGATCTCGTAATCGACGTCGATCAGGGCCAGGGCTTGCTCGGCGATCGCTTCCGTCTCGGCCGCCACCAGCGCCACCCGGTCCCCCACGAAGCGCACCTTGCGGTCCAGCGAGAACATGTCGAGCGGGCCGGGGATCGGATCGGATTGGCCGGCGGTCGAGTACACGACGCGCGGCACGTCCTTCCACGTCAGGACCGCCGCCACGCCGGCCAGGGCGCGCGCCTTGGCCACCCGCACGTCCTTGATCCGCGCGTGGGCGTGCGGGCTGTGCAGGACCTTGGCCACCAGCATGCCGCGCATCTCGATATCGGCGGTGAAAGCCGGTTTGCCCTGCACCAGCTTGACGGCGTCGACCTTCGGTTCGGGCCGCCCGACGGTCGCCCAGTTGCGGGTGTCGGTCGAGACCCGGATCTGCGGCATGATCCCGGTGCGTGTCAGGACTTCCGGGATCCCGCCGATCGCAGGCGGTTCCTCGGTTTCAGGCCCACCGCGCAGATCCACCGGCCGTCCCAGAACTCCGCCGATCGGCGGGACTTCTTCGCCGCGCAGCACGGCCGCCGCGCGCAGCACCGCCTGGACCGGCTTGAGATAGCCCGTGCAGCGGCACAGCACGCCCGATAGCGCCTCGCGGACATCCTCGTCGTCGGGCTCGGGTTGTTCGGCCAGGAGCGCCCGGGCGGCCAGGATCATCGCCGGCGTGCAGAAGCCGCACTGAATCGCACCCGTCTCGACGAAGGCCTGCTGCAGCGGATCGAGTCCCGAGGTCAGACGCCACCCCTGCTCGGGGTGCTGGCCGATCGACTCGATCGTCGTGACTTCCTTGCCGTCGGCTTGCGCCGCCAGCAGGACGCAGGAGTTGACCGGCTCGCCGTCGAGCAGGACAGTGCAGGCGCCGCACTCGCCCGTCTCGCAGCCGTGCTTGACGCCGAAGACCCCGAATTCTCCGCGCAGGACCTCGAGCAACGTCGCCTCGGGGGCGATCGTCGCCGTGACTCGCTGGCCGTTGAGAGTGAGCCGCAGGCGCATCAGGACTTGTCCCTCGCTTCTCCCTCGCTCCGCTCGGGACTTCGGCTCGGGACTTTGGCCCCGGCTGCCAGGCGGCGGACGAGAACCCCGGCGGTGTGCGCCCGATACTCGGCGCTGGCCCAGGCGTCCCCGGCCTGCGCGTAGGCCTCGGCCGCCGCATCACCGGCTCCGCGCGCATCATCCGCCGCCAGGGACTTCTCGGCGCGCGGGACGCGCACCGGGCGAGCGCCAAAGCCGGCCAGCACGACGCGCGGGGCCGCCCCATCGGTGTGTCCAACGGCCGCCGCCACAATGGGACGATCGGACGGGGAGCGCGCCACCTGCTCGTAGCGCAGCGTGGCCTTCGTTTTCCATTGAAAGGCCGTCACCAGCGTCCCGGCCGCCAGCGGCCTTCGGTCGAGCAGGTCATCCAGATCGACGATCTCACCGCCGGCCAGGACGGCCCGGGCGCCGACGGCCAGGAGCGCCGTCGTGAACGGCGACCGGCCGTCGCAGGCCAGCACGGCACCGGCCAGCGTCGCCATATTGCGCAGATTCCAGGCGGCTTCGCGTCGGCATGCCTCCACCAGGGTCTCGGCCATCATTTCTTTGGCCTCGACGATCTGCTGCAGCGTGCATCCGGCGCCGGCCACGACCTTGCCGCCGGAGACCTCCAGATCGGAGAGGCCCAGGCCCTGCAGATCGACAACGGTCTCGAGCGAGTTGCGTCGCGGCGCCAGCGTCGTCCCGCCGCCAAGCGCCACGCCCGAGGCCAGCTGCTCCAGCGCCTGTTCGATCGATTCGGGCTTGAGGTATTTGAAGGGAGTCACGGCTCAGGCCGGGAACACGCGCCAGCCAAGGGCGGCCAGCGACTCGCGGCTCAGTCCAGATTGGGGATGATCCATCAGGATCGCCTCGGCTTCGGCGCCGATCGTCCCGTCCGGCAGGATGACCTCGCCTCGCGTGCGGGCTGCCCGCCGCTTGCGTTCGAGCAACGTGCCGATCACCCGGAGCGGGACCCCGATCGGTACGTTCTGGCGGAACCGAACTTCGATCTTGCCGGTCACCATCAAGTGCTCGGGCTGACCAATGACCGCCGCCCGCAGGGTGACCTCGTCGAGCAGAGCCGTGACGATCCCGCCGTGGGTCACGCCCGGATAACCCTGCAGATACTCGGGCACGACCGCCGTCGTCTCCACGGTGTCCGGCCCCGTCTCATAGAACGACAGGCGCAGCCCTTGACTGTTCTCGACGCCGCAGATGAAACACGTGCTCGAGCTGGGCTGCTTGATCCGTTCGCGCGGCACGCTGGGAGTCACGTCCATGGCGGCCGCCCTACGCGGCGAAGGTATCGATCAGCAGGCGCACGTCTCCGCCCACCGGGTACAGGATCGGGCAGGTGGCCCCGCTGCGGCGATACTCGTCGACCTTGGCGCGCGCTTCGTCCGGCGTGCCGGAGGCGGTGATATGCAGAATGAGGTCGTCCGGCACCAGGTGTTTGGCGCGCCGGATCTGCTCGTGGGTGGCCGGCCACCCCAGGATCGACTGGATCTCGGCCACGATCTCCGGCGCCACGCCGCTGGCCTGGGCGATGTGCGGCTGCTGGGCGAGGTACTGGGTCAGCAGCTCGCGCGTCGTGTCGAGCGCCTTGGCACGGTCCGTATCCACCGAACACACCACCAGCTGCGGCCGGTCGAGGTCTTCCCAGCGGCGGCCGGCGCGCTTGGCCCCGGCCTGGATCGCGGCGAGCGCCGCCTGGTTGTACTCGGGCGGGACGCAGTAGTTCAGGACGACGCCGTCGGCGATCTCGCCGGTCAGTTCCATCATCTTGAGCCCGGTGGCGCCGATGTAGATCGGGACGTGACGTGGTTCGCGCCGACCGTGAACGACGTCGAGCTCGATAGCGTCGACGTGGTGGAACTCGCCGTGGAACGTGACGCGCTCCATGGCCAGCAGACGCCGCAGCACGTCGACCGTCTCGCGCATCGCCACCAGCGGCTTGCGCCGGTCGATGCCGACGTTGCGCGCCAGCGGATCCCACCAGGCGCCGATACCGCAGATGATTCGCCCCGGCGCCAGGTCATCCAGGGTCAGGAACGTCGCCGCCAGCAGGCCGATATTGCGCGTCCAATTGTTGATGAC
>Ga0209109_10000767_pt1 | contig 17549 bp, 20 predicted proteins | sample Rifsed10ft2_FD_184004 | JGI IMG/M metagenome (GOLD analysis project Ga0209109, IMG submission 184004) | Soil microbial communities from Rifle, Colorado, USA - sediment 10ft 2 (version 2) | ecosystem: Environmental > Terrestrial > Deep subsurface > Rock core/Sediment | place: Rifle, Colorado... | reverse complement strand
CCTTGAAGCTCTCGCGTGCCGAAATGGTTGTTCCGCAGCCTGCTAAGCAGGACACACCGCTCAGCACAGGTGGTGCTCTCGTGATCGAGGAAACGATGAGAGAGGGGAGATGAGCCGCATTCCGAAAGCGATTCTCTGTTGGAGTAGTGGGAAGGACAGCGCCTGGACGCTCCACGTGCTGCGTCAGCGGCAGGAGGTAGAAGTCATCGGACTCCTGACGACCATCAATGAAGTGCATGATCGTGTGGTCATGCACGCAGTGCGTGTGACGCTGCTTCAGGCGCAGGCAGAGGCGGTGGGGTTACCCCTGTGGACCGTGCCGATCCCCAGCCCCTGCAGCAATCAGCAATATGAAATGGCCATGAGAACGGCGATAGGAAGAGCGCTTGCCGATGGTGTGACCGTGATGGCGTTCGGCGATCTCTTTCTGGAGGAGGTGCGCCAGTACCGGGAAACGCAGCTCGCGGGAACCGGTTTAACGCCGCTCTTTCCGATCTGGGGCTTGTCCACGACGCTCCTTGCGCGCGAGATGGTCTCGGCGGGCCTCCGGGCACGTATTACCTGCGTGGACCCGAAACAAATTCCCGCATCTTTCGTGGGACGCGAGTTCGATGAGGCGTTGCTGGCGGATCTTCCCGCGAGCGCCGACCCTTGCGGAGAACGAGGCGAGTTTCACACCTTCGCCTATGCCGGTCCCATGTTCCGCCATCCCGTGCCGATTCAAACCGGTGAGATCGTGACACGAGACGGGTTCGTCTTCGCGGATCTTCGTTGAGTCATCATCCCGGCAAGATCCCGCGGCGAGTGTGGATGATGACCTGTAGAAGGCTGCGAAAAAACCATTGTGGCACGGTGGAAATTCAATGGTCCGCACGTCTAGGACAACTGGAGAACCGCGGGCAGTATGCTCAAAAATCTGGATTTCTTACCCATCAAACCTTGGCGGTTATTTCACCCTCCTCACTGAGGTTGCCAAGAGAGCCTCTCGCCCTGGGACGGGCCTTGTCTCAAGCAAGGCCGCAGCTCTGCGGCTGACCCTCGTTTCACGTTTCACGGCTCCTGGAAACGAAGCAAGTTCCCGACTATTCCCCCTAGGTCTGTCTCCCCTCTGCTGATGACTGACCAGATGGAATAATTATTGCTCCATGATATCAAGTCGTTACAACTATTTCTTGTCTCCATCGCGTTGACTCTGCCCTCTCTACTCTGTATGGTGAGAAAACGACGTGAGCCACGCCGACTGTCCCATCTCTCGCACAGCACTCCCTCCTACGTTCCAGTGCGTCTGATTCTCCGGTCTCCGCCGCTTCCACGCCAGAGTGCCATTTGGTTGCCGCACGTTCTGTGGCCCACTACAGCTGTCTCTGACGAGCGCAGTAGCACGACTTGCCCAACCGATGCGACGCATCATCCTGTTTCTGGGGCCATTATTACACCACGCAAGAAAGGAGTCCCAGATGAATCAAGAGCAATTCAAAGCGTTTTGGATCCAACTCAAGGCGCCACTCAAAGCCAAATGGGAGAAGATCACGGATGCAGATCTTCTGGAGATCGATGGCAACCTGGGTACATTCACCGCCGTGCTGGAGAAGCGATATGGCGCAACTCAGAGTGGCGAGGTCAACACCTGGGCCAACCGACGCTACTCCCATTGGTCCGGGAATTATACTAGTAAGTATGCAGATCCGGCGAAGGCAGCCTGAAGAATCGCGGGCTGATCGCAGAGGGATATGGCGCTTGATACGAGGCCTGTCCAAGCAGAGCGCGATATTGAGAACCCCGACGAGGGAGAGAAAAGGATCGATCCATGAAAAAGATTGTGATCAATAAGAGCTACGACAAGTTTTCGGTAAGTCATCAGGCATTTCTACGATTGCGTGAGCTGGGCCAGCCGGACGCGCTCAAGGAAGAGGACCCCGGAGCCTACTGGCCCGAGGCGGCGACGCCGAGAGAACCGAGCCTCAATCAGTGCGGAAAACTGATCCCGCGCGATGACCTGAAGTTGGTCCAGGTTGTGGAGGAGCTCGGTGCGGCTGCGAATGGCCATGGCGCAGAGTTGCGGGTGGTCACGATCCCGGACGATGTCCAGTGGGAAATTAGCGCCGTGGGCGGGATAGAGCACGTCAGCGAAGTCCACCTGACCTGGGCGTAGCCCACATAAATTATTCACGAAGGCTTCTACTGCAACCGCCGATGTTTAGGCGAGAGGCACGGGGCCAGAGACTAGAGGTAATCAGAAGGAAGGTTTTCCCTCTCGCCTCGTGCCCCTCACCTGGCTTCTATGAGATTTCGCCACGAAACGTCATGAATAACGCGGGTTAGGCCTTCTCTAGAAGGTGCCCCTGAGGCATATCCTGTGGCCCCACCAGCAGCAACTTGGCGCGCTGAAAAGCGTTGGTCCTCGCTTCCCATTCCGTCTTGTAGCCTTTCGACGAATCCTGGCCGTGCAGACCGCCGTCAAGATGGCTGAACCCAGGAATCGAAAATTTGCACAACCATTTACCATTTTTGGTCTGGCTGGTGACCAAGATAACTTTCTGGCCTTTGGAGTAACAGGTTTCTGTCATAGGTGCCTCCTATCTCGCGCAGGTGAGAAAAAGTCCGCCAGTCTTTCGTGCGCGCGATGGGCAGGCTAAGCCACACAGGCGCGGCATACAAGCTCTGATTATGCCGATCGCGCTTTTCCCGCCAGTCGCGCATGTCTCGCGCGTCGCGGCCTGCTGCTAGGCCGGCTTGACGAAGCGATCCGGTGCCAGCACGCTGTGCAGCGTTTGTGTGACCGCGCGGCGATAGGGTGCCTTCTGTCGCAGTATGATGACGAGTTCTTCATCGTCGATCAGAATAGACAAGTCGCTCTCGGTCACAAGCTGTCGATCAGGCGCACCGATATTCATGCGATATTGCGTCTTCCCGTCCGGATTCCGGTTGGGTCCGCTGACGATCTCGGTGAGCCCATCGATGAATCCGACATGTCCTTCATGCCGGTGTTTGACTTTGGTGCCATCAGGAATGCGGACCCAGGCCGTAGCTGTTCGTGGCGGCACAGGTTTCACGGGCTTAATGGTCATGGTCTCTCCCTGTAATCCGTTATGGAGTGAAGAATAACTACCGGTTTTCCATCGCCCACCCCGCCGTTGCGGAAATGTCGAAACGCCGTTCCCCTGCGAGTGGCCTTGAGCCGAGAACGAAATGAGTCAGCACGTCGTTGACGGAGGAACGCGAAGACTACAGGAACGATCCCATTCTGGCGTCGTCAGCATGGAATAAGACGCGAGGGATAGGATAGGACCCATGGTCAGCATGGACTTATCACTATACCACATACACGTCTGCCATTGCGAACAACGCGGCGGCTGCCCCGGTCAGTCCGATCCTCGCCCGTCGACGTTAGGAGTGGCATTTTCACTCGTCCAGCCTGTCTGTTGTGTTCACTATTGTTCATTTGGTTTGTTTGGTTTTATCGGTTCATTGAGTTGCTGAACGAAACAAACGAGACAAACCCCAGACAGACCAGACAAACCAGACAGTCTCCGCCCTCACCCTTGCCTCTGGCCATCCGAGCGCCAGACGCTCCGGGGTTCTTGCCATACGCCATAAGCTCTTCACCCCATAAAGCCGGCGTGATTTCTGCTGAAGAAAAGGTTATCCTGGCCGGCAAAGAGACGTCGAAGTCACAGCGGACGCAGCCCTCTGAGCCATCGCGTGGAGCACAACACAACGAGGCGAGGCATGAAGCTCTACACAGCAACAGCAGGGATGCTGTGTTTTGCCATCCTCACCACCGGCGCCTGTGTAACGCGGAGCACCTACGACGCGGCCGTCGCCGATCTCGAAGCGACGAAAGCTGAACTCGACAACACCGGAATCCAATCACAGGTGCTCACCAAACAAGTCAGTGAACTTCAACAACTCCAGATCGACCTCGCAAGGCAACTGGAGACCGCCCAGTCGGCACTTCAGCGAGCCAAGCAGCAGATGGGAGCCGAGCATACTGTCTCGCAAGAACGGCTGAGCAAACTCACCCGCACGCTCCGTCAGCTGACCGCCCAAGAGAACAACCTGCGGTACGTCCTTAATCGTGCAACAGAAGAGCAGGTCCGGCTGCAATCAATCGTTAATAGATTTACGTCCAAAGCGGGTGAGGCAGAAGGACCAAGAGTGCCTCTGTCCCCTCCGCCGATCGCACACAGCAACGAACCGGCTGAGCCAACCTTAGCTCCACCAGCGCAAGGTGCAGCTCAAACAGATCCCCTTCCCCATCCAACAGTGACGACACCAGTAGTATCCGCAGATCAGACCGCTGCCAATCCGAAGCCCCAGCCGGCGAACAACCAGACCTCCGAACCGGTCGACGATGACTGGCTGTCCTTGCTCAAGGGATGGGCCATCTCTCTCTGGCGATCGATCTTTCCCTAGCAAGATGATGGAAAATCCCGCTAACAGCGATCAGCTGGTTCATCTGGTGTATTTGGTTTCTCTTGTGTGTCTGGTCTCTTTGGTTTCTTTGGTGTTTTGGTTTGTGTGGCTTCTCTGGTTCAAGCAACGAAGTAAACCAGATCAACCAGACGAACGAGATCAACCAGACAAACGAAACAAACCAGATAGACCAGACCAACCAACCAAACCGTCTGCGCCCCCTCCCCCTGAATTACCGCAGGACTCTTGAGAGCATAAGAGTAGACGACACAAGAGACGTGTCACGAAGTACGCACTCTGGCATCCTGGCTCCTTGCGGCACGCGCCATAACCCGCCCGGTGAACATTATAATAAGAATAGGGCAGGGCGGCATCGCCTGCGGTCGTGTTGTGCCGCCGGTCTGCTGGTCTTCCTCGCCGGCAGCTCTCTCACCCTCGCCTATCGCGATGCCGACTCGATCATCCTCTGGCAGGTCGATCGCTACTTCGATCTCACCTCAGCACAGCGCCACGATCTGCACGTCGAGTAGCGGCCATTCCGGATAGCTCGTTGACCTGGTTCATTTGGACCAATAAGTGAAATAACGGGACAGGGCAGATAAAGCAGACAGACCAGACTAACCGTCTCCGCCCTCGCCCCGGGACACTAGTCTGCCCTCACAAGCTTCTTCCAACTCGCGTATTATTCTCCTTACCGTGTGGCCTGGTTGATCCTCGAGTACCTGTGTCGAAGGAGCACAATCTTATTGTTGGATAGCCGAAAGCATCCACTTCCCATCTTGGGATCGCATGAAGGTCCACGCTTCGCCGGATTCGGTTGGCGTTTCGTCGCTGCCTTCGATGACATAGTCTGGTTCTCCGCGCTGTTTCGTCAGGGACAGATTATAGTCACGGGCACTCCAGCGAAGCCCTGCCGTCACATAGTGCGTCGCCTGTTCGGTCCAGGCTTCCAGGATCTCTGCACGGCGGAGCACCACATCATCCACATGGTTCTCGATGCCCTGACTGGTGTTATCGGACAAGGCGGCGCTGAAATAATTCAGCATCTCCGGCGTAACGAACCGACGTAATTCGGTCAGATCTTGCTTGCTCCAGGCCGTTTGAATATCGATCAGCAGTTGCTGAAAGGCTGCCTTGTCAGCGGAGGTGACGCTATCAACCGATAGGCTCTGTCTGGTTGTGGCGGACCGCCTTGTCGGCAGATTGTCACTGGACTGGTCGCGCCCTGTGATCCCGGAAAAATCAGGAAGGGAGGGTCGTTGTACTTTCAGGAAATAAAAAATCGCCCCAGCTCCCAGAAGCAGGAGGAGGAGGAGGATCCAGGCGGAGCCGGAAGCCTCGGTGGTGGTGTCGGTCACGCTGGCAGGCTCACCGGCATCATCGGTCTGCGCGCTGCTGTCCGCCGCCCCGAAGAGCAAAGGGCCAATCCATGATCCGGCGACGCCAGCTGCGAGACCAGCCAAGAGAGGAGACCGTTGCAGAAATGAGGGCTGCCTGGCAGGCGCTGGCCGAGCTGTCGGCACTGGTTGCGGTGCGATCGCTGGCTGCCTTGTTGTGACCGACTGTTGAATCGGTTTTGCACCGTTCTGGTCATAGGTGTGTGATCCGCGGCTGCCGCTACCCCCTGGCCCGCCACCGTTCCATGAACCGCTGGAGTAGTCTCCGCCAGATCCGCCTCTCGCCCCCGCAAGTGATAGAGCAGGGGCTCCGATCAGAGCCATCATGAGGAATGCGGCCATGAGTTTCGTTGTGTTCAAGGCAAGCTCCCTGTTGTCGATGTCGCCGGCTAACTAAGCGCCCGACACCATCCTAGCAGCACTGGCCCCCTGAATACGTAAGATTCGAGAACCTCCGGGTTGTACGTTGTGATGTGCACCTCTCGAGCGAGCATATTCTGCTCGTGCGCGCTCCTGGAGCAAGGGATCAGCACGGGTGTTATTCCATCCCTGGCCCTTCCATTTTTGCCTGGCCGGGATGATATGATGCAAGCTGTTCCGCAGATCGAATGTCTTATCCATACTGTTAAGAGGGAATCATGGCCATGAGTCTGGCGCGTTGCATCATCGGAATATCGTTAGGGGTCCTGCTACTATCAGGTATTGGCCTTGCGGCAGAACCGGCAGAGGTGGAAAAGTTCGTGAAGGCTCGCATTGAGATCGGCGAGATGATGACGAACTACTTTCAGGGTGGCGAGCGGTTCAAAGAGGGGCAGCGGCCGTCGCCTGAACAGATGAAGGAAATGGCCGCGGACATCCATGCGAAACTCGGCAAACTCTTGGCGAAGCATGATCTGACGGTCGAGGAGTATCGAAAGCGCAGCCCGGATGTCTTCGCCGATGAGGCGGCGCTCCAGGGCTATCTCAACGAACATCAAGACCTAAAGGCACGATACGAGGCGCTCCCGCTGGATCGGATGGGACGCGGTGGCAGCACTGGGCGGGGGTATTAGCGGTTGCTGATGTTCACGTTAAGAATGTGAAGCGTGGGCGAAGAGAGTGAGGGAAGTGGCCAGACTATCCTTCACGGCGCGCATCCATGACCGTGACGCGTGGAGCGCGAGACGTGCGAGAGATGCGGGACGGACGACGGTTCGAAGTTCTAGGTTCGAGGTTTCCTGAACTCCGAACCCCGAACTTCGGATCGCGCCTGTCTCGCGCGGCTAGATGCCATTAATTGACTCCTCCCCATCCCCTCCATATAATGCCGCTCGACAGTAGATTTTGACTGCCTTTCCACACAGTTATGACTTCTTTCTCCATGGCATCTCTCTCTGGGAAATGGGACAAGATCCGCTCGGAACTCTCCCATGCCTTCTCGACAAAATCAGGGGCTGAGGTGTTCACGATCGAAGACCTCGCGCTGCTTGAGCGGGTGGCCGATGCGGTGGTGAAACGGGGCATGACTGCTCCTGCCACGGTCTTTCTGGAATCTCTCGGTCCCATGAACTTTCTCGGCAGTCAGGCACTGTATTTCCTGGCCCCCATCGTTGAATGGGCGTTGAACGCGAAGGAAGTCGAGCAAGTGGCTCGGTTGCTTGAACGACGCGATACGATCCCCCGTCTCATTACCATCATTGACACGAAGTCTGCTCCCCAGGCTCCTCAAGGAGCCTCCGCTCGATGACCTACTGCCGTGAAACGTTAATCGTGAAACGTATCTCGTTCCGGAGTTTGGACGCGTCACGCTGCACGCTTCACGAACGACGCGGTCTTAGCCAGGCAGGCCGCTGATGGCGTCTCAAGAGCCGGCAAAGACCGTCCATCCCCTCAATGTTATCGTGGCCACCGACTGTGGCAGCACCACGACCAAAGCCATTCTGATCGAGAAGGTCGGCGACGAATACAGACAAACCTATCGCGGGGAAGCGCCGACGACGGTGGAAGCGCCGTTCGAAGATGTGACGCGCGGGGTGCTGAACGCGATTGCGGAAATTGAAGAACACTCCGGCCGGAAAATCCTCGATGGGGACAAGATTCTCACGCCCAACCGCGCGCTCCAGGGTGATCCGAAGACGGGCGTGGATATCTACATCTCTACCAGCAGCGCAGGTGGTGGGTTGCAAATGATGGTGACCGGGGTGGTGCAGAATATGACGGGTGAAAGCGCGCAACGTTGTGCGCTCGGGGCCGGCGCGATCGTCATCGATGTGTTGGCCTCGAACGACGGCCGGCTGCCGCATGAAAAGATTGAGCGCATTCGTACGATGCGACCGGACATGATCTTGATGTCCGGCGGGACGGACGGAGGGGCGGTTACCCATGTGGTCGAGATGGCGGAGTACATTTCGGCGGCGGAACCGCGTCCTCGATTCGGGGCGACATACAAGCTTCCGTTGATTTACGCGGGGAACAAAGACGCGCAGCCGCAAGTGAAGAACATCCTGGGTGAGAAAACCGCGCTGGTGCTGACCGACAACATTCGTCCGGTGTTGGAACGGGAGAATCTCACTCCTGCGCGCGACAAGATTCACGACCTGTTTCTTGAACATGTTATGCAGCAAGCGCCGGGCTACAAGAAACTGATTGAGATGGCCGGTGCGCCGATCATGCCGACGCCGGCGGCGGTCGGCCTGATCATGGAAATGATCGCCAAGCGGGAGCATCTGAATTTGATCGGGGTGGATATCGGCGGTGCGACCACAGACGTCTTCTCGGTCTTCGACGGACGCTTCAATCGGACCGTCAGCGCGAACCTCGGGATGTCGTACAGTATTTCCAATGTGCTGGCGGAAGCAGGGCTCGCCAATATCATGCGCTGGGTGCCCTTCACGATCGACGAACAGTCGCTCCGCAATCGGATCAAGAATAAAATGGTCCGGCCGACGACGATTCCACAGACCCTGGACGAGTTACAGATCGAACATGCGATTGCCCGCGAGGCGCTCCGGCTTGCATTGATTCATCATAAATCCCTCGCGACGGCCCTCAAGGGGGTGCAGCAGGAGCGCACGATCTCGGATGTGTTCGAGCAGCAGCAGTCCGGCAAGACGCTGATCGATATGCTTACGCTCGATTTGATCGTCGGGAGCGGCGGGATTCTGTCCCATGCGCCGCGCCGCATGCAATCGATGCTGATGATGGTGGATGCCTATGAACCGCTCGGAGTCACGAGGCTCTCGGTGGATAGCATCTTCATGATGCCGCATCTCGGCGTGCTCGCGACAATTAATGAGAAGGCGGCGACCGAGGTCTTTGTCCGTGATTGCATGGTCTATTTGGGGACCTGTGTCGCGCCGATCGGGCAGGGGAAGGACGGGGAACGGTGCGCGGACTATGCCATCACCTTTCCGGATGGTCGAGAGGCCAAGGGGCATCTTTCGTTCGGCGACTTGCGGCTGGTTCCACTGGCCAGCGGGCAGAAGGCCTCGATCACGGTCCAGCCGGCGAAACAGGTGAACCTCGGGGCAGGGGCAGGAGTTGCGCTCACGCGAGAGGTTGAAGGCGGTGTGGTGGGACTCTTGCTCGATGGGCGAGGGCGTCCGTTGCAGTTGCCGACCGACCATGCGGCGAGGGCAGCATTGCTGACCCGCTGGTATCAGGCCGTCGAATTGTACCCGACAGCATAAATGATGAATGTTGAATGATAAATGGTGAACAAACAATGAGGCTGAGTTTCTTTATTCATCATTCCACATTCCACATTCCACATTGAGTTGAAGAATGGCTCACTCCTATACCCCAGGCTTAACCGTCACAGAACAGGCCGTGATCCGTCGTCGACGGATGTTGTCGCTGCCTGGCAGCGTGCTGGTCACAACCGGAGCGACCGTGCGCGCGAATCAGGCAGTGGCTCGTGCGGAGTTGCCAGGGAAGGTCTATCCCATGAATCTCGCCAATCAGTTGGGCGTGGCACCTGATGAGATCAACGAATATTTGATCAAGAAGGCCGGCGACCCGGTTCAGAAGGACGAGATCCTGGCCGAGAACAAACCGCTCATGAAGTGGTTCAAGACGGAAATCCTCTCGCCGATCACCGGCGCGGTGGAATCCGTGTCCACCATCACCGGGCAGGTGCTGTTGCGGGAGCCGCCGCGCGTGCTGGAATTGCTGGGCTATGTCGACGGGCGCATTGTCGAGGTGATTCCGCAGCAGGGCGTCGTTGTCGAAACGAATTGTAGTCTCGTGCAGGGCATCTTTGGTATCGGCGGTGAAACCTGGGGCGAAATTGTGATCGCAGTGACGTCGCCGGACGAAGCGCTCTCGCCGCGTCACCTCACCGCGGACATGCAAGGCAAGGTCGTCGTGGGCGGCTCCTTCATCTCGTCGGACGCACTAGCTCGCGCGAAAGAGGTGGGAGTTGCGGGTGTGGTAATCGGCGGCATTCATGATAAGGATTTGCGCGCACTCTTGGGCTACGACCTTGGCGTGGCCATCACGGGCACGGAGCAGGTCGGCTTTACCCTGATTCTCACCGAAGGGTTCGGCACCATCCCCATGGCCGACAAAACATTTAGGCTTCTCTCCGCCCATGCAGGACAACCGGCCTCGATCTCAGGCGCCACGCAAATTCGTGCCGGCGTCATTCGACCGGAGATCATCATTCCACACAGAGCAGGAAGCGTCACAGGAACCTCCGCAACGCTTCCCGAGCGAGGCGGCATTCAAATCGGTGACCAGGTTCGTATTATTCGTGACCCGTTGTTTGGAAAAATCGGCGAAGTCGCGAATCTGCCGTCCGAGCTCCAGAAGATTCCGACTGAGAGTGAGGTGCGCGTGCTGGAAGTCCGCTTTGCCGACAGCAGCACGGCCATGATCCCGCGCGCGAATATTGAATTAATTGAAGGCTCGTAAGCGTAAAACGTGAGACGTGAATCGTGAACCGTGACAATGCTCGTTCAGCATGCGGGGCCATCCTGCCGGTAGCCATTACTCTGTGCCTGTCTGTCTCGTCAGTCTTCGCTCAAACATCACTCGCGCCACCTCAAGACCTTCGCGCATTCGATACCCCCAGCGATGGCGGCGGCAGCCTGACTGTGCTCTGGTCACCCGCTTCCTACGATAATGCCGCGACCAGGTATCAGGTTTTACTCGGCGAGGAAACCGCGGTGCCAGATCCGGCTGCGATGCAAGTCGTGGCGGAGTTCCCTGCGAACCAGCACTACGTCCGTGAATCCAAGTGGCCCTGGTGGACGAGGCCTGCGACTGGAGACCAGCACCAGTTCACGCTGAGGAATGGGAGGGGGGTTGAGCTCAAGGACGGGACCGCCTACAGCATCACGGTGGCTGCCGTTCGAAGTGATGTTCGTGAAATCGCCACGCCGGTTCAGGCTACTCCACAACCGAACTGGATAAACTGGAATCAGATGAACAATCTGATGCTGGCGCTTCTGTTCGGTGGCATCGTGTTCTATGCGATCGGTACAGCCAGAAAACGGGAGATCTTCCTCCGGCGCATTCCCGGCCTCGCTGCCGTGGACGAGGCCATCGGTCGCGCCACCGAGTTGGGCAAGCCTATCCTCTACCTGACCGGCGCCCACGACATGAGTGATCCCTCAACCATTGCCGCAGCCGTGATCCTCGGGCGCGTGGCGAAACGCACGGCCGCCTACGGAACAGACTTGCTCGTGCCGCACCGCGATCCGATTACCATGGCGGTCTGCCAGGAAATTACGAAACAGGCCTACCTGGAAGCCGGCAAGCCCGATCTCTACAAGGACGACTCGAATTTCTTCATTACGTCTGACCAATTCAGCTATACCGCGGCAGTGGACGGCATCATGCTGCGCAAAAAGCCGGCAGCGAATTTCTTTATGGGGTCGTACTTTGCCGAGGCGTTGCTATTGACAGAAACGGGCGCGAGCACCGGCGCGATCCAAATCGCCGGGACGGACTCCGATCACCAGCTCCCGTTCTTCGTCACCACCTGCGACTACACCTTGATCGGGGAGGAGCTCTACGCCGCCAGCGCCTATCTCTCCAGAGAACCGGTGCAGGTCGGCACGCTGCGCGGACAGGACATCGGCAAGGCGCTCATCCTCGGCGTGCTCGGCATCGGGACCATACTAGCCACCCTCGGGGTCATGTTCGATGCGCAGTGGCCGCAATTATTTCTGGATCTGTTCAAGGACGTGAAATGATTTTTCTCCGCAGACAGGTCCCGCTCCTGATCACGCTCATCTCTGGCCTGGTGTTCGCGGCGCAATACTATGTGCCGCACCCGGTCTCGGAGCAGATGCTGACCTCCGTCACCAAGTGGCTCCAGATCATCGGCGGGTTCGCGCTGGTGCTGGGCGTCAGCAGCCTGTTCCACGTCCATGCCGTCAAGATCCGGCGTAAAGAAGCGGGATGGGGCTATAGTTTTGTGCTCTATGTCAGCATGTTGGGCACCATTGCGGTCGGCCTCTGGTCGAACGGCAAGGAAGCCGTCGACGGTACCATGACGGCCTTTGGATGGGTCTATAACTTCATGATGGTCCCGCTGCAGGGGACGATGTTCGCCATCCTTGCGTTCTTCATCGCCTCGGCAGCCTATCGGTCGTTCCGCGCGCGAAGTCGCGAGGCGGCGGTGCTGCTCATCGCGGCGGTGATCGTCATGATGGGCCGCGTCCCGCTCGGAGAATACCTCATCCCGCTCAGCGGCGACCTGTCTCAGTGGATCTTGAACGTGCTGAATGCGTCGGTGCGGCGTGCGATCCTGATCGGCGTCAGCCTCGGCACGGTCGCGCTCTCCATCAAAATCATCTTCGGCATGGAACGATCGTATCTGGGAGGAGGGAAAGAGTAAGGAAAAAGGTAAAAGTAAAAAGGCAAAAGTAGGCTGGGGAGAGAGTAGGGAAAAAGTCGAAATTGCATAGACAAAAGTAGGATCGGGAAAGAGTTAGAGAAAAGTGAAAAGTAAAAAAACAAAAGTAGACTCACCCTTAAATAGAATCTGCTCGATCGCAGAACTTTTTCCTTTTACCCTTTTACTTTTTCCTTGTGAGGTCACCCTGTGACCTTCGCTGAACGCATGCTGAAGATCGACCGGCGGATCATCTTCCTGGTGATCGGCCTCTGCACGCTTCTCCCACTGCTCTATCCGGTCGGTTTGCCGATCAAGATTTCGCCCGAGGTACGCGGTGTGTATGACCACATCGAGTCACTCCCTGAGGGGGCCGTGTTTCTGCTCTCGTTGGACTTCGATCCGGCATCGAAACCTGAGCTGCATCCCCAGGCGATCTCGTTACTGCGACATGCCTTCAGGAAGAACCTGCGGGTGATCGCGATGACGCTCTGGGTCTCCGGCACCGGCATGGCCGACCAGGTTGTCACGCAGGTCGCCCGCGAGATGGGCAAGGAAAACGGGAAGGACTATGTGTTCCTTGGGTGGAGCCCCGGCGGAACCGCGGTCATCATCAACATGGGGCAGGACCTTTATGGGGCGTTCCCGGCCGACTACAACGGCAAATCTACGAAGGGGTTACCAGTACTGCAAGGCATCGCCAACCTGCGCGATGTGAACTATGCCGTCAGCCTGGGCGCCGGTAATCCTGGCGTGGAAGCCTGGTACGTGTTCGGTAAGGACAAGTACAAGTTCGAACTCGGTGGCGGCTGCACCGGCGTAATGGCGCCAGGGCTCTATCCGCTTCTGCGCAGCGGCCAGATCAATGGCCTCATTGGCGGCTTGCGCGGCGCAGCGGAATACGAAATCCTTATCGACCAGAAGGGAAAAGCCATTGCCGGCATGGATGCCCAATCGGCCACCCATCTCGCCATCATCGTGCTCGTGATCATCTGCAACCTGTTCTATTTTTCGATGCGGAAGCAGGCCAAGCAACAGGGCTACTCGGGAGCGTGAAGACCTATGGCGTTTGAAATCATCCTCGGTGCATGGGTGGCGACGGGGCTGACCCTCTTCATCTTCACGTTTCTCTATAAGGACAACCCGCTGTTCAAGCTGGCGGAGAACCTCTACGTCGGCGTGTCGGTCGGCTATACCATCGTCAAGACCTACGACACCGTGATCGTGCAACTCATCTGGAAGCCGATCGTCGAGAACGGGGAGTGGGCGCTGTTGGTTCCGGTCGCCATCGGGACGCTCATGCTCACGCGCTATGTGCCTAAAGCCGCCTGGCTGTCTCGTTATGCCTTTGCGTTCATCGTAGGGGTGGGGTCAGGACTCGCCATTCCTCGGACTATCTCGTCCTTTATCTTGAAACAGATCGAGGACACGGTTCGCCCTCTACTGACGTTGGTGCCGGGAGAAGGCATCACCTTTACTTGGAGCCTCCTGAATCCTTCCAGCAGCCTGAACACGATCATCATCTTGGTCGGCGTCAGCTCGGTGCTGTTCTACTTCTTTTTCTCCGTCGAGCACACGGGGCCAGGCAAGGTCGTGGCCCGGACAGGAATCCTTTTCCTGATGATCGCGTTCGGTGCGGCCTTCGGTTACACCGTGATGGCTCGCATGTCGCTCTTGATCGGGCGATTGACCGATCTTATCGAGTTCACCGATCCCTCCTACGGCAGGCCAAGCCTCTGGCTCTTGGGTTTGACCATCCTCGCCTTGGTGGTGATGGCTCGCCGGTCCAGCAGCAAACAGCCCAAAACAGAAGAATAGGTTTGTCTGGTCTTTCTGGTTCTTCTGGTCTATTTGGTTTATCTGGTTAGTTTCGTTCAACCAAACAAACGAGACAGACCGAATAGACTGAATAGACCGAACAGACCAGATAGACCAGCTGCACCGGCTCAGCCGTTGCAGCTTCGGTAATTGCTTCGTTACAATGGGCGCTCCAATAAGGAGCCTCATGGCGACTACAGCCACGAACGATCCCAAACAGTATCCCGCTCTTCGAAACCTCCAGTTTTCGCCGATTAAAGAAGGTGAAGAGCAGTACATGGTCCTCTGGGACCCCACGGGACTGAGTAAGGACAAGCTCGTGCTGCCGCTCAACTATTTTTTCATCATTCAGCATTTCGACGGCGAGCATTCGCTGGCAGAAATCGGGGCGCTCTATCTCAAACGATTCGGTGAATTTCTTGTTCCCAGCAAGATGGATCAGCTGGTCTCCGATCTGAATGAGAAACTGTTCTTGGAAGGTCAGCGTGCTGAGGACGCTCGCAGGCTGGCGCGGGAGGCCTATCGGCTGAGCCCGCTGCGTCGCGCGGCGTTTGCCGGGCGGGGCTACGAAGCAGACGGCGCGAAACTGAAGAAACAGATCGACGGGTTCTTTACGTCGAAAGAAGGACCGGACTTCAAACCATCAGAGCATGCGGGAAAAAAGATCAAAGGCCTCGTTGCACCGACCTACGACCTGAAACAAGCAGGGCCGATCTATGCCTGGGCCTATAAAGAGCTGCACGATGCAGAGCAGCCGGATCTGTTCGTCATCATCGGCACGGCCTCTGCCGGATTGGACCAGGTCTTTGCCGTGACGGATAAGGATTTCGAGACGCCTCTCGGGGTTGTGTCTGCCGACCAACCGATTCTGAGTCAGCTCAAGGCCAAGCTTCCGACCTTCTTTGAAGACGATCTTTGCCACCAAGCGGAGCAAGCCGTGGAGTTCCAGCTTCCGTTTCTTCAGGACATTGTGGGGAGCAAGAAGCCCTTCACCATCGTACCGATCTTGAGTGCCTTTTCCGCTGCGAGCCTGGGGGATCCGACCGTTCGCCAATCGGTCGATCAGTTCTTGACCGGACTTCGAGAGGTCCTTACGCAATCGGGCAGGGCCTACTGCGTGATCGCGGCGGGAGAGCTGGCGCATCTGGGCATGCGCTACGGAGACAAGGCGCCCCCGACGGACTTCTCCTTTCATCGCTGCATGCAGTGCGACCTGGAAATGTTGAAGCCGGTGGAAGAGCGACAGCCGGAAGAGTTTGCCACCTACATCAGGAAAGAGCAGGACCAGCGCCGGATCTCCGGCTTCTCACCCATCTATTCCTTGCTGCGGTTGATCGAAGCGGAGAGTGGGCAGGTGTTGCGCTACGACCGCGGGATTACCGATCAATATAATTCGACGGTGACTTATGCCAGCATGGCATTTTACGAAGATCTGCCAGGATGCCCCGCTCGGAAGAGCGGGGAGGAATGGCAGCCCGTAGCGAAGCGGAGGTAAATTCCCTCTTGGTTTACAAAAGCCCCGCCTGGAAGGGCGGGGTTCTTTACTATATGCTTGAGATCGACCCCCGCACTGGTTCGGAGCAAGCCATTGCCCACATTAATCCCATCGGCTTCCTGGAATTACGCTACGTTTTGAGCCGTTGGGGATTTCGAGTCGACGTGCTTCAAACGAATCATTTCGAAAAGAAACGCTCACTGTTCTATCAGTTGATTCGTTTACTGTTGTTCACCAAAGGAAAGAAAGCGGCCGCGTTACACTCCAGCGTGGACGAAGTTAGGCAGATGCTGCTTTCAGATGTGGTCCTATTTGGGGAAACGCTGATTATTGGCGCGACAAAGGTGGCGGATAGTGGCTAGTGAGACTTGGATCGTTGGTGAGTATTCTATAAGGCGGTGGCGATGTGAGCGGAGCCAAATCCTTCACGGGGTAGAGTGCGGTGATGGCGCCTGCGTCGTGCGGATTCGGGGGAGATAGGATCGTAGCAGCCGAAGGATGGCTTTGTGGTTGAGTGGGTGGTACTGCACCGCGCGCCAAAATGCCAGGCGGGCATCGCGAATCTGTCCCATCTTCAGATGGGACTTTCCAAGATCCCCAAAATACTGTGCCCAGTCGAGGTTCAGTGCCTGCGCTTCCGGTGTGAGGGGTTTGCACGAGGCACTATGTTTCTCCATGAACCGCCGCCGGCCGATCAATGCCCGCTCCGAGGGGATGTCCCGCGAGGCGTTATGCGCATACAGACGATGGTAGTAAAGCGGGTGAGGATGATGGAGAATCTCGTATTGTTGGAACAACCGAATGGCCAGATCGATGTCTTCCCAGAGGAACAATTGGTCATCGTAGCCGCCCACGGCATCGAAACTGGCTTTGCGAAACAGAGACCCTGAGGTGGCGACATCGTGCCCGCCACGGAGCATCTGCGTGATACTGCGTGTGTGCTTCATCGCTCCGTCGTATTCGAGAATCTCACCCGCCTCGTTCACTTGGTAGCCATCGCAATGAACCACTGCGGCGTTCGCGTGGCGTTGAAGAATTGGAATTGTTTCCTCAAGGAACGTGGGCTTCCACAGGTCGTCCTGATCCAGGAAAGCGAGGAACACGCCGGTGGCCAGTCGCGCGCCGTCGTTGCGGGCAGCGGCCTGTCCGCCATTAGTCGCACGCCGCACGTAGCGAGCTTGGGGGTAGCGCAAGACCACGCGAGCGGTCTCATCCGTGGACGCGTCGTCCACGACGATCAATTCGAGATCGTGACAGGTCTGGGCCAGCACGCTCTGGATGGCTTGGCCCAGGTAGTCGACGGCTTAACTCGAGCCTCGACGGTCGACTTCGAGAGCGCCGTGCCCGGTCTGACGGCCCTGGTGAAGGGGGCCGAGCTGCTGGGCCTCCCCCCCATCGGCACCATGCCCCACGCCCTCGTCATCCTGATGGGGGGCCTCGTCCCCGCCCTCAAGGCCTTCGACGAGGTGATCGGCCCCGAGGTCCCCCGCGTGGCCCTGGTGGACACCTTCGGGGACGAGAAGTTCGAGGCCCTGGCCGCCGCCAAGGCCCTGGCCGACCGCCTCTCCGCCGTCCGGCTCGACACCCCGGGCTCCCGTCG
>Ga0209109_10000766_pt1 | contig 17561 bp, 17 predicted proteins | sample Rifsed10ft2_FD_184004 | JGI IMG/M metagenome (GOLD analysis project Ga0209109, IMG submission 184004) | Soil microbial communities from Rifle, Colorado, USA - sediment 10ft 2 (version 2) | ecosystem: Environmental > Terrestrial > Deep subsurface > Rock core/Sediment | place: Rifle, Colorado... | reverse complement strand
AAGGTTAAGGCTCAGGTTGAGGCTGAGGCTGAGAACAAAAAGTCGGGACTTTGCTCAACCTTAACCTTGACCTCAGCCTATCTCATCTCGCTCGCTGCGGCCGCGCTGGAAGCCGTTCTCAACACCCTGCTGCCACTTTCCCATTCCAGCCATTCCAGCCTCCAATTTCCCGGAAAACTTGCATCGTGTTTTCACTCGCTGCGGCCTTGCTGGCTGGCTTTTTCGTCATTCTCCAAACAACAAATGGAGAGGGTCAATGATCCCCATCACCTCATTGTTGGGGTAGCCTTCTCAGGTCAAGGGTCCGTTTGCGATCATCAAGGCTAGCGTATACAATTCACGCCATTCTTGAGGATTTAGCAGGATGCTGAAAAAGTCCACCAGCCTGTCTTGTTCATTTGATCTGTTCGGTCTGTCTCGTATGTTTGGTTTAACGAACCTAATCAGATGAACAAGACAGACCCGATAGACCAGACAGACCGGGTTTGTCTTGTATGTGCGGGCCATCGAATTCCATCGTGCCACAATAGTTATTCCGCAGTCTGTTAGATGCCTACTTCACGCGATCAGGCTCCTGATTTGTTTGGTACTCCTGATGGAGAGAAGTCCGTTGAGGCTCCGTTAGCCGAGCGTCTGCGGCCACGAGAGTTTGCGGACTTCGTCGGGCAAGAGGACATCACTGCGCCGGATCGGCCGTTGCGGCGGGCGATCGAGGCAGATCAACTCTCCTCCGTCATCTTCTGGGGGCCGCCCGGCTCTGGCAAGACCACGCTGGCGCATCTCGTCGCGCGCCATACCAAAGCACAGTTCGTGCCCTTCTCAGCGGTCACAGGGGGTGTTCCCGAACTGCGGGCCATCATCAAGACAGCAGAGCAGCGTCAGGCGATTAACGGCCAACGGACCATCTTATTTGTCGATGAAATCCATCGGTTCAACAAGGCGCAGCAGGATGCTTTTCTCCCTCACGTCGAGCGGGGAACGGTCATCCTGGTCGGCGCGACGACGGAGAATCCGTCCTTTGAAGTGATCTCACCGCTCCTGTCCCGTTCCTTGGTCATTGTGCTCAAGCCCCTTTCTGATGAGGCGCTCGGACAGATTCTGGACCGGGCGCTCGCGGACGCTGCGATTGGGTTGGGGAAGTGGAATGCCCGCCTGTCACCCGATGCCAGGCAACGACTGATTGCCTATGGAAACGGCGATGCGAGGGCACTCCTGACGGCGCTGGATTTCGTGGTCACGCAGCAACCGGCTGAGCCTGACGGCACGCGTCTGATCGATGGAGCGGCGCTGGAAGCCGCGCTGATGAAGAAATCAATCCGGTATGACAAATCCGGCGAAGAACACTACAACGTCATCTCTGCCTACATTAAGAGTCTCCGGGATTCCGATCCGGATGGCGCCCTCTATTGGCTCGCCCGTATGTTGGAAGGGGGGGAGGACCCGAAATTTATCGCTCGGCGCCTGGTTATTTTTGCCTCCGAGGATGTGGGGAATGCCGATCCGATGGGGCTGGTGGTCGCGGCTGCGGTCGCTCAGGCCGTGCAGTTTGTCGGGCTCCCCGAGGCGCAGATCAATTTGGCCCAGGGGACGACCTATCTCGCCACCAGGCAAAAAGATAATGCCTCCTATGTCGGACTGCTAGAGGCCATGGAAGACGCAAAAACTCATGGAAATCTAGGGGTTCCGCTCCATTTGCGGAATGCCGTGACGTCGCTGATGAAGGGGCTTGGGTATGGGAAAGGGTATCGTTATGTCCATGACGATCCCCAGGCCAAAGCGCAGCAGGAGCACCTCCCGGAATCGCTCAAGGGGCGTCGCTATTACCGACCAAAAGACACCTAAGCGGAGGCCTCACAGGGTGGTGGACAAAGATTTCTAATCGGTTATACTTAGATGCATGAAGCGGCAGAGCCCGAAATCGATTGCCTCGATAGCAGCCACGAACGAACGGCGCAAGTTTGTTCGGGCGACCTTGGTTGGTTCCGCACTGATTTCACCGAAGAGTGGAGCCAAGGCGATTACGGCCGTGTTGGATAACGTCAATAGAGTCGGTGCAGGGTTGCACACGAAAGAGAAATTGGCGATGGCCCAGCCGGTGACCGTGTCGTTGGCGTTTCTCGATTCGGATCGCGCGGAACAGATGGAAAGGCTCGATGGGAAAGTCGCCTGGGTGAAGCCGTGGGAGAAGGGGTTTCTGATCGGCGTGGTCTGGGACGAGCTGGTCACGAAAGAGAAGAACCGCTGGCTGTACTACTACCTCGAAGAAACGGTCAAGTCCTCTATCTAGCAGGATGCTGAAAAAGCCCGCAGCATAAGAAGACCGTTATTAGGTTTATTCGGTTTGTCTGGTTTGTTTGGTTGCACTAAACTAACCAAATCAACCAGATAAACAAAACAAACCAGATGAACCAGATAGACCAGTCTCGCTAGGCGAATGCCGTGAGCTTTTGTTTGACGCCTTCCAGCTCAGCTGCGAGCGTTTCCCACCGGGCGGTGAGCCGCGCAAGATCCTTCTTCCACCCGTCATACTCTATCTGCAGAGCGCTCCACTTGGTGGATTCATCTTTGTAGAGAGCCGGGTCGGCTAGTTCAAGGTCCCGCGCTTTGATCTTGGTTTCACATTCGGCGATCTCCGCTTCGGCCCGCGCAACCTGCTTCTCCAGTCTGGCCTGGGTCTTGTTCAAGTCGCGGCGATCTCCGGCTGAGGATTTGGTCGGGGCTTGCGACGCCATCGCCCTGGTCGGCCCGGCGGTCTTTCCTCGATCCGCTCCCTTCAAGTGGTCACTCGATTCCTTGATGGATTCGACTTCCTGCGCTTTCTTCCACAAGTAGTACTCATAGTCGCCGGAGAAGCTACGGGCCTTGCCTTCTTCGATTTCAATGACGCGCGTGCAGACTCTGGTCAGAAAGGTAGGGTCGTGGGATATAAAGATGATCGTGCCGGGGAAGTCCGCTAGCGCATCGGTGAGCATGTCAACCGACGCCGGGTCGAGATGATTGGTCGGCTCGTCGAGTAACAAAGTATTGGCTGGTTCGACCAGCATCCGTGCGAGCGCGACGCGATTGCGTTCTCCTCCGCTCAGTGCCTTAATCGGTTTTTTTTGATCGTCTCCGGTGAACAGAAAGGCGCCGGCAATCCCGCGGAGGAAGTTCGTTTCCGCTTGGCTGGACACCTCGGAGAGGGAGTCGAGAATGGTATGTTCTGGGTTCAGGGTCTCTGCCTGGTGTTGGGCAAAGTAGTGCAGGGTGACACCATGGCCGACTGACCTGGTGCCCTTGTCCGGCTCCAGCACTCCGGCCAGCATCTTGAGCAACGTGCTTTTCCCGGCGCCGTTTTCTCCCACCAGCGCCACGCGCTGGCCCCGTTCGATCGAGCAATCGACTCTCTCGTAGACCACTTTTTCCCCATAGCGCTTGGCCGCGCCCTCGAGTTCCAGGACCTGCCGACCGCTCGCTGCCGGGAGAGGAAATTTGAACTTCACTCGTTTGGGATCGCGCTTCACCTCAATCATCTTGACCTTCTCAAGCGCCTTGATACGCGATTGGACCTGGCTGGCTTTGTTCGCCTGGTAGCGGAAACGATCTACGAAGGTTTGGACCCGCGCGACCTCTTTCGCCTGGCGCCCCGCTGCGGCCTCACGCTGAGCATCCCGCTCTGCGCGGATCTTTTGGAACGAAGTATAGTTGCCGCGATATTCTTCGATTTTATGGTGGCGGAGATCCCAGATGTGGGTGACGACACGATCGAGGAACGCCGTGTCGTGGCTGATGAGTAACAGCGTCATCTCCGAGTTCAAGAGGAATTGCTCGAACCAGCGCTGCGTCGGTTTATCCAAGTGGTTGGTTGGCTCGTCGAGCAGCAGCACGTCAGGTTTGGTCAGCAGCAGATGCGCTAAGGCCACACGCATCCGATAGCCGCCGGACAGCTTTTCGACCTCACGGCTGAAGTCGATCTCCGAAAATCCCAACCCCATGAGGATACGTTCAGCCTCATGTTCGGGATAGAGATCGCGATGGGTGGCGTCCAGCACGTTCTTGCCCGTGATGGTTTCGAGTTCCTGCGGGAGGTAGCCGATGCGGAGACGAGGGCGCTTGCGGATGGTGCCCTTGTCCGGCGACTCCTCCCCGAGGATCATCCGGAAGAGGGTGGTCTTGCCGGCGCCGTTGGGTCCCACCAGGCCGACCCGTGAACCGGGGCGAAGGTGCGCCGTCGCATTCTCAAGCAGAATCCTCGTGGAATATTGTTTACTGACCGACTCGATTTGGAGCATTTTTTCCGGACAGGCTAGGGGCTAGCGGCACGAGGCTAGAGGTGAGGCATTGAAGATCCTAGATCGGCGTGAGACCAGGAGCTAAATCTGAAGATTGCTCTTACCGCTAGCCCCTTGCCGCGTGCCTTTCGCCCAGTGTAAAAATTTGGTGGAGCTGGCCGGGATTGAACCGGCGACCTCGTGAATGCCATTCACGCGCGCTCCCAACTGCGCTACAGCCCCACGTCGGTTGATTTGGAAATACGCGAAAATCCTTGTGAAACCGCGGTCATGCTAACACGGCCCTCCCGCGACAGTCAAGAAAATGGGGATAGGTAAGCCCCCCTGTCTCATGTGCATGCGGAACGCGCGGTCGAAAACTCTCCTCGTTCGACGCGCGCAATAAGAGACGGGTGGGGCCTGCCCACTCCCGTTTTGACCATCACGGTTCTTGACAAACTACAGAGTCGCTCCTACCATGGCCCCTCGGCTCTGGCTTTCGGTCTGGCCAGAGCTCTTTTTTTGGGAGCATTGCAGGCGATGGGAAATCTCGTGGTGATCGGGGCGCAGTGGGGCGACGAAGGCAAGGGCAAAATCGTGGATATCTTGGCCCGCGACGTCGATGCGGTGGTTCGCTACCAGGGAGGGTCCAACGCGGGGCACACCGTGATTAATGAACGGGGCACCTTTGTGTTTCACCTCATCCCCTCAGGCATCCTCTATCGCGGGACGCTTTGTGTGATCGGGAATGGGGTCGTCGTGGATCCAGCCTCGTTGATCGAGGAGCTGGACCATCTCCAGACTCAAGGCGTGAAGATCGGAAAGAATTTTGTCGTGAGCCAGCGTGCTCATCTCATCCTCCCGTATCACAAGGCCATCGATAAAGCGTCTGAGCAGTCTAAGGGCTCTCGCCGAATTGGAACGACTGGGCGGGGGATTGGCCCGTCCTATGCGGACAAGATGTCACGGATCGGTATTCGAATGGGGGATCTGCTCAATCCCAAGGCGTTTCGAACCAAACTCGAAGAGAACGTGGTCGAGATCAATTGGTTTCTCGAGCAACTGTATAAGCTGGAACGTTTCGACGTCGACAAAGTGTTCCGGCAGTATATGGGCTATGCCGATCGGCTGAAGAGCCATATCGTCGATACCGCCATGCTCGTCAATAAGATGATCGAGGGAGGGAAGACCGTGTTGTTCGAAGGAGCGCAAGGGACACACTTGGATGTGGACTTCGGCACCTATCCCTACGTCACCTCCTCCAGTTCAACGGCCGGCGGCGCCTCAACGGGAACGGGCGTGGGACCGACGAAGATCGACGCGGTGCTCGGCGTCGCCAAAGCCTACACCACGCGTGTCGGCAGCGGGCCGTTCCCCACGGAATTGACCGATGCGGTGGGAGACGGGCTCCAAGCACGAGGGAAAGAATTCGGATCGACGACGGGACGTGCGCGACGCTGTGGCTGGTTCGACGGCGTCGTTGTGCGGTACGCCACCAAAGTGAACGGACTCACGTCACTGGCCGTCACGAAACTGGATGTGCTCGACGGCTGCAAGGAACTCAAAGTCTGCACCGGCTATCGGTATCAGGGAAAGCTTCATCGAGACATGCCCGCCGATCTCCAGGCGCTGACCGATTGCGAGCCGGTGTACAAAACGTTCAAGGGATGGTCCGGTTCGACCACCAGCGCGACCACGTACAAACAGCTTCCAGTGGAAGCCAAGCGCTATCTCCAGTATCTTGAGGATCTCTCCGAGTGTCCCATCGATATGATCTCAACCGGCTCGAAGCGCAGTGAAACCATTATCCTCCGCAACCCACTCAAGATCCGTTCCCGTCGTTCGTGAATCGTGAGCGAGACAAGTAAGACGTGCGCGACAGGCGCGACTCGAAGTTCTGGGTTCGAAGTTCCGAAAACCTCGAACTCTCGCCTTTCCCGTTCTTTCCGTCGGTCTCTAACTCAGAACCCAGATCTCATAACTCAGAACTTCTTTGCCCACCTCGCCTCTCCCGCTTTTCTCGCAAGTCTCGCGAGTCTTGCGAATAACGAGATACGCTTCACGGATGTCGAGAATGCTGCTTGTGGACAGGTTGATCTGGTTTGTTTCATCCATCTAGTTGGTCTTGTTCAACCAAACAAACGAGACAAATCAAATAACGGTCTTCTTAAGCTGCGGGCTAGGCACGGGCCGAGCGTCGGTGGTAGAATCCGCGTTCTTCGCTCGGTGAGCCGGTAGCTCAGTTGGTAGAGCATCGCCCTTTTAAGGCGAGGGTCCTGGGTTCGAGTCCCAGCCGGCTCACCACATTTAATCAATAGGTTCAGAGAGTTCTTGCTCTCTCAACGCCGCTCAAAATCGTCCCTTGTGCTAACGCGCTGCGGCTGCGGCTCATCCAAGACGTTCACTCTTAATCAGCGGGCCGTAGGTTCGACCCCTATACGGCCCACCAAACCAAACTTCGTTCGTGCCGTTCGCCTAGCTATCGGGGCGAACGGATAAACCCCCTAGTGGACTTGTCCTTTCATCAGATACCGCACTGCTTTCGTGCCGCCGTATTCAATCACGTGGCGTTAACGAATTCCGATCCGCCCTTCGTGGACTGACTGTTTGACATCCCCTTCGCTTTCCTCTCCGTGGCCGCTAAGCCTTGTTCGGATCGAACCGCAGGATGCAGCATATCTGGACTGCCGGAATTGTCGTACCAGGCTCGATCCGTATCGCAGCCACAGGGTGAGACGGGGCAATGTTGTACCGAGGTGTGAACAGCGGAGGCACGGCGACGCCAAACTGTTGGGCGATCACCTCTGGCGAGGTCGTTTGGGTAAAGCGTCCACACTTGGGAGGGAACCGTAGCATAAGATGGAAAGGAGCGGCCAGGTGCCCTTCTTGCTCGCAGAACGCGCACGGGCTCGTCTGTCTGGTTGGCCGATCTGTCTGGTTTCTCTGGTTCTTCTGGTGAGGCTTCCGATCCGGCCAACAAGACAAACGAGACAGACTAGATAGACCATCCCCCACGTCTCGCTCGTCCCGCCTGTCTCGCCCGTCTCGCGTCACAGTCGTTCGAGGCGCGCAGTGGAAGATCAATCAGCCCCCATCCCTGAAGAGAGAACGAGCAAGCCTGGCCGGATCATTCAAATGGGTGATGAATGCCGCGCGCTAGTTCGCGTAGTAGCACATATGCTATGCTCCTAAAAGAGGGAGAATGGCAGATCCATCGAGCAAGCTGCCGTCAAGTCGTCTGGTCTATGACGGCGCGGTGTTCCGAATCGAGTTCTACGTCGCTCCGGGCGGGGCTGTGCCGGCAGAAGCATGGCTCGAACAGCTTCCTCTTGGCGGTCAGCAGAAGTTTGCTGCGCTGTTCGCGCGCATGGGAGACACGGGGAAGATTTGGAATGAACTCAAGTTCAAACATTTGACCGAAACGGACCAGATCTTTGAGTTCAAAGGTCGAGGCCGATCGAATCCTGTGCTTTTTCTTTATCGGTCGGCGACTGATCTTGACGCATGGATTCAGGAAGGCCGGCGACAAGACTCTCAAACGAGAAATCGACCGGGCCGAAGCCTGCAAGAAAGATTTTGAAGGGAGAGTGAAGCATGAAAGCTAAAGCTGTGCGAGCGGGCAAGGGGTGGCTAGATAGAAAACTAGCGAGTCCGAAATTCCGCAAAGGATTTGAAGAGGAAGTACAGAAGTTGGCAATCGGTGAGCAGCTCTCTCGGCTGCGCCAAGAAGCGGGACTCACTCAGGCACAAGTGGCGCAGCGAGCGAAGACGACGGCCTCTGCCATCAGCCGTTACGAAAACGCGGCGTACGATCGCTACGAACTCCGCACGCTTCAGAGGATCGTCCTTGCCTGCGGAGGGCGACTCGATATTAACATGGAGCCTGGGCCGAAAACTCACCGGGCTGCTTAGCAGGATGCTGAAAAAGTCCGCCAGCGGCGTTCTCGCTTCGCTCAGAGGCTCAACGTACCGAAGCGTACGGCCTCCTCTTTGCTCGCTGCGGCCTTGCTGGACGGCCTTTTTGAGCATCCTGAGGCTATTCGGGCATCAGCACCATATAGAAAATCCTAACGGTATTATGGTGTATAAACCGAGTTTTTCCGCAGCCTCTTAGGTTAAGACGCCGCGCGACGTTAAGCACTGGGGTCATTGCTTGACCTTGCAACCGAACAGTTCACTGGGGGTCAGGAAAGACGTTTTCAACAACCAATTCTGACAAACCAATTCCGACCCGCTTGCGCTGATTTCCAGGCAGGGACTGGGCTACACACGCTGGTTACGTGCTTGATGCTAGCAGGCTCCGGAAAAACTATTGTGGCACGGTAGAAATTCAGTGGTTCGGGCGTCGTCTAGGAGAACCGATGGACATTGCGCAGGATGCTCAAAAAGGCCAGACTTCTCACCCGCCCAACCCTGGCGCGCCAAGACGCACCTTGACCCAGGCAAGGCCGCAGCGAGCTATCACTTAATAAGGGGTGGCTGGGATGATCCCAACTGCGCGCGTCCAACGAGGGCCTTCCGACTCCTTATACCTCTCTTAAAGGGAGTGGCCGAGGCTGCCCTTTACTGCGCGCATCGAGCGACCACTGCTTCATCGTGGGGGCTCTGCGAGCAAGAAGGGCACCTGGCCGCTCCCTTCTCATCCTTCTGAGGCCGCGCGTTGCGCGAGCACTGGGATCGTCCCAGCCACCCCGCCCCCTTTTTCAGCATCCTGCTATTGAATGCCCGCCTGGCGTTGCAGCCAGCGCACATACTTCACGATCAGATCGACGTCCTGAGGAGTGACGGTGTCGATTTTCGGCATGTTGCCGAATTCCCAATGGTGCGCCTTGACACCGTTGGCCGCAGCATATTGGAAGGCCTGATCCCCGTGATGGTGCGGCTCGTAGATCTTATGCACTAACGGAGGTCCGTGATCGGTTCCCGCCGCTTGTTTCCCATGACAGGCCGCACAGTTCGCGTTGAATGTGGTTTCACCCACTTGGAATTCGGTCGGCGCAGGAGCGGCCACGACCACTTGTATCGGTTGCGAGGAGTCGCAGGCCACGAGGAGGCTAAGGCTCAGCACACACACACTGATCTGAAGTATTGAGGTCATCAGGATTTTCATGGAATTAGTCCCTCTGATCATGTTCATTTGGTCTGTTCGGTCTGTCTGGTTTGTTTGGTTGAACTGGACTAATTAGATGAACCAGACGGACTAGACTTGTCCTCACGGCGAACCTTCGAAGTTTCTGAATGTCGCAATAGTTTTTCCCCAGCCTACTAGAGCCGGGCACCGAACAGGATGTTCAAACAGGATGGCCAGCAAGGCCGCAGGCGAATCGAAACCAGAGGCGTACCCTCTGGGGTACGTTGAGGATTTCGATGAGTCGAGAACGACGCCGGCCGCCTGTTTCAACGTCCTGAGGTTATCGCATATGCGATGGGATCCACAACCCCGGCCTTCGCAAATCCCTCCCGCCTGATCACGCAACTATCGCATCTCCCACAAGCCTGGTCCCCCACCGGATCGTAACAACTATGGGTCAAATGAAACGGGACATGCAGTTCGATCCCTTGCCGGATTATTTCCGCTTTTGTCAGCATCAGCAAGGGGGCTTTGACATGGAGAGGATTTCCTTCCGTGCCGGCTTTCGTGCCTTCCTTCACCGCCGCTTCAAACGCGCGGATGAACTCAGGCCGGCAGTCTGGATAACCGGAATAGTCGAGCACGTTCGCGCCAAAATAGATGAGAGACGCTCCCACAACCTCCGCGTGCGCTGCCGCAATTGAGAGAAAGATGAGATTCCGTCCCGGCACATAGGTGACAGGAATGCTCTGGCTACGTTCGTTATCCTCTCGGTCCTTGGGTACCGCCGCCGGGCCGGTGAGCGCCGACCCGCCGATGGCGCGAAGATCCAGATTCATCACCAGATGATTCGCCACGCCCAAGGCGGCTGCGACCTCCCGAGCCCGCTCCACCTCCACCGCATGCCGTTGTCCGTAGGCCATCGTGAGGAAGTAGAGTTCGCAACCCTCCTGTTTGGCAATAGCTGCTGTGACGGTGGAATCCAGCCCTCCACTCGCCAAGACGACCGCTCGATGTTTCATTGGATTCATCACACCTACTCCCACATACGGAGGAGGGTACCAAGAGTGGGTACAGAACGCGAGCCTCACCTAACGAGGGAGAGCTAGCCCACATTATTCATGACGGTTCGTCGCGAAATCGCGCAGTCGCCACGCGAGACAGGCTTGTCGCAGCGGCGAATCCGCGATTGGAGCAGAAACGTTCATGAATAATGCGGGCTAAGATCATGATTGGCGGGATGCGCACGATGTGAGGCAGGGATTAGGACCTATCGCGCAGAGGAACGCTTAGCAGGATGCTGAAACAGTCCGCCAGCCTGTCTTGTTCATTTGGTCTGTTCGGTTTGTCTGGTCTTTCTGGTTCATCTGGTTCAACTAAATAGACGAGACAGACCAGATAACCAGACAGGGCTTGTCCCAGACGTGCGGACCATCGACGCACTGGCGTGCCCAAATAGCTTTTCCGCAGCCTGCTAGTCGCGGTCTTCCTCTCGCTCGATTTTTTCCAGCAGCTCTTCTTTCGACTGACACTCGACGCAGAGCTTCGCAAACGGGACGGCTTCCAATCTCCGTTCACTGATTTCTACGCCACACTCCGCGCAGATACCATAGGTGCCTTCGGTGAGCCTCGTCAACGCTTCATCGATGGCCTGCCGGCGGCGATTGCGCATTTCCATCAAGGAAATGCCCAGCTCGCGATCGAGATCCATGAGGGCTTGATCGCCGACGTCGCGGGCAGATTCAAGCCGTCGCTGTTTATCTTCAATGAGGGATTGGCCCAGACTCTCTTCAATCTCTTTGATAATTTCCTGGCGCTTCCGCATCAACATCTGCTGAAGGACTTGGCGGCGGTGCTCCCGGTCTTCGCGTTCCTTAGCCGATTCTTTCGGTTTGGCCGCCAGGGGAGAGACGGCCATGCTGATGGGCTTTTCGAGGACCACAATTGCAGCGGGCTTTGGTTTGCTCGCTGGTTTCGCGAGCTTTGCCCGCCTCGCTGGTTTCGGGGGCTTCGCCCGTACTTTGGCCTTCGCCACCGGTTTCTTCTTGGTAGGGGTTTTTGTTGCCATGACGGGTTCTACTCCTGGGCTGAACGTCGAATAGCCAAAAAAAGTTTGGCATTCATAGCACGGTGCCAGGACTCTTGACAAGGGGCTGTGGGGAAGAGGCTGAGAGTTGCTAAGGATAGAGGATCGTCGAATGGATGGGGTGGCCGAGCAGTTTGTCACGACCCTTAAGGCCCTGGAGTTCCACGAGAAAGTCGAGTCCGACGATTTCGCCTCTCAACTGCCGGACGAGAGACACCGCCGCGGCCGCTGTGCCCCCTGTGGCCAGCAAGTCATCCACGATCAGCACGCGTTCTCCCGCACCAATCGCATCGCGGTGGATGGCAAGGGAGTTCGACCCGTACTCGAGGCTGTATTTGATTTCAAAACTGTCGGAGGGCAACTTGCCGGGCTTCCGGACTGGCACGAAACCGGCGTTCAACCGGTTCGCCAGTAGCCCACCGAAAATGAACCCGCGCGATTCAATGCCGATGACTTTGGCGATCCGCTGTTCCTGATAGTAGGCGGTCAATTCATCGGCAATCGACGACAGGGCGCGGGCGTCTTTGAGCAGCGTGGTGATGTCGTAGAAGAGAATACCGGGCTTGGGAAAATCGGGGACTTCGCGAATGAGGGCGTGATAATTGACGGCGGTCATCGATCAGAGCAAGTCGGCTTGTGTCATGGTTCTGCGTTCAATGGTATGGCGCAAACGCGCCAAGGCGGCCATTTCAATCTGCCGGACCCGCTCACGGGTCAACCCCATCTCCCGGCCGATTTCTTCCAACGTCTTGGCCTCACTCCCATCGAGCCCAAACCGCGCCATGATAACAGTTTGCTCCTTCTCAGGCAACTCCTGCACCCACTCCATCATCTCCGCCCGACGCATTACTCCCTCGGCCGTATCGGCAGGCGACACACATGAAGGGTCCTCAATCACATCGCGCAAGAACGTATCCGCGCCCTCATTGATCGGACTGTCCAACGAACAGGTGGTACGGACCACTTGCCTGAGATCCAACACCTCTTCGTCCGTCGTCTTCAACCGTGCCGCCACTTCCGACGCGGTCGGTTCTCGTCCGAGTTCCTGCACAAGCCGCTCCACTTTGCCGAGATAGCGATTCAGCCGCTCCACCACATGCACCGGCAACCGCACGAGCTTTCCCTGATTGATAATCGCTCGTTCGATGTACTGCCGGATCCACCAGGACGCATACGTACTGAAGCGAAACCCGCGCTTATAGTTGAATTTTTCGACGGCCTTGATAAGTCCAAGATTGCCTTCTTCGATGACATCGGCGAAGGGGAACCCTCGATGCATATAGCGTTTACCGATACTGATGACTAGACGGAGATTCGATTCGATCATCTCTTGGCGCGCCTGCTCGTCGCCCGCCATGACCCGCTTGCCCAGCTGCTGCTCTTGCTTAAACGTTAGCAAGGTCGAGCGACGGATCTCGCGCAAGTAGCACTTGAGAGTATCCAATCCTTCGGAGCGGCGACTCTGTTTTTCCTCGCCGGCGGACGACTCGTCCACTTCCGGAGACGCGGCAGTGCCCTCGTCGTCATGGTCGACGACGTGTCGGCGCGCTTCGCCCAGATCGTGTAACTCCTCGCCTCCTCGCGCCATACGTTCCGTCGCTCCTAACTGGTTGCCCTCAGTACCACACTTGGAAATCTGAAAATCGTCCTGTCGCCGGACTCCACTCCACTTCAACGGCTGCCACTCGCGACGCCGGAGGCCCAGTCTTTACCTGTTCGATCAGGATCAGAATCTGGTCTTTGGGGCCCTCGACTTCAAGTTCGACTCGGCCATCATCGAGATTCCTGACACCTCCGCAGAGTCCTCGTTGCGATGCAACGCGAGCCGCGAACGCTCGATACCCGACGCCTTGGACTCTTCCCTTCACAAACAGCCTCGCTCGGAGAACTGCCGGTTCAATCGGTTCGGCCATACATTCAGACAGACCGCGCTTTACCCACGATGCCTATCCAACGAACGGATACTCTCACACCTCCGCGGAGGCGTCACGCGTTTTGCGATTCCGCGCGAGAGAATCTTGTACAACGGCGCAGAAAAGTACAGAAGGGAAGCGAGGAGGAGATTCGACGCGCGCTTGCAGGGCGCAACTACTCGAATGCGCGTGCGCGTGAACGTCATGAATAATTGCCGGGAGATTGCTCCGATCCGCGGCATGAGTGCCGCCGAAATTGAAGAATAGGCTACGGGTCGAGCAAGCGTGGGTTGGTACTTGGAAGCGAAGACAGTGCAGGGTGTATACGCCCGCATCAGATCCGATAACACGAAAATGAGCGGGCGGCACGAGCAAGCGGAGATTCGGGAGAAACGAAACACTGGATGGGCTTATCCCGTCGCCTCAATAGACGAATAGGCTCCGGGTCGAGCAAGCTTGGGTTAGTATTGAAAGAGAAGACACTGAGGAGTTTATCCGCCCGCATCAGATTCGATAATGCAAAATTGAGCGGGCGGCACGAGCAAGCTTGGTTTGGTCGGGGCGAGAGGATTCGAACCTCCGACCCCTGCGTCCCGAACGCAGTGCGCTACCGGGCTGCGCTACGCCCCGACAAAATCAATAGCACCACGAAGCAAGGTGGGATTGTCTTACATCAGAGGGTCGAAACGCAAGCCATGGGCATCGGCCACCCCTCGACAGGTAATCTTGCCGCCAGACAGGTTCACCCCTTTTGCCAGTCCAGCGTCTGCCCGCACGGCCTCCTCCACTCCCTGCGAGGCCAGACGCAGAAGATAGGGAAGCGTGGCATTCGTCAACGCGACAGTCGACGTGCGCGGAACAATCCCGGGCATATTGGCCACACAATAATGGAGCACCCCGTCCACCGCATAGACCGGGTCCGAATGGGTGGTGGGTTTCGTGGTTTCGAAGCAGCCGCCTTGATCAACTGCGACGTCCACCACCACGGCTCCTGGTTTCATGCGCGCCACCAGTCCACGCGAGACCAACTTAGGCGCTCGAGCCCCAGGAACGAGGACCGCCCCGATCACAAGATCTGCGGCCATCACCGACTCGTCAATCGTCGCTTGCGTGGAGGCACGCGTCACAATTCGACCACGATACAATTCGTCGAGTGCCCGGAGCCGTTCAAGGTCGAGATTGATCACCGTCACCTGAGCCCCCATCCCGACGGCAATCCGAGTTGCCGCGCTCCCCACCACTCCAGCTCCCAGCACCACGACCTTCCCTGGCTCTACGCCAGGCACACCGGCCAAGAGAAGCCCGCGCCCTCCTTGCGTCTTTTCCAGATAGCGCGCGCCGATCTGCACCGACATCCGGCCCGCGATTTCGCTCATCGGCTTGAGCATCGGCAGCGTGCCGCCTTTCGCCTCGATCGTCTCGTAGGCAATCGCGGTGATCGTGGTATCCAGGAGGGCCTTCGTGAGCTCCGGCAAGGATGCCAAATGCAGATAGGTAAACAGGGTCTGGCCTGGATGGAAGAAATGGCATTCGGAGAGCAGCGGCTCCTTGACCTTCACAATGAGCGTCGCTTGTTGAAACAGCTGCTCTTTTGATTCTGCCATGGTGGCGCCGGCACTCCGGTAGTCCTCATCTGAGTATCCGCTGCCGACTCCCGCCGATGGTTCGATCCAGACATCGTGGCCAGCCTGACGCAAAGCCCGCACCCCATCGGGCGTGACACTGACACGATACTCATGATCCTTGACCTCTTTTGGGACCCCGATGACCATGGCCTCTCCCTTCTTGCAATCCATCACCGTAATTCTCAATTCATTCTATATACAATGGCTGTAAAAATGCACGGTCTCGCTCTCGGGGACATCCCCACCAAGTGGACAGCCCGCGCAGGCCTGGTGTAAGATTTGCCCGCTCATCAGCTCACGATCGACAGAGGGAGGATCTATGGATTCTGCAGTTGGGTCCTGCAATGCCTGTGGCGCCACCGGCACCGCACTCATGAAGTTATCGCTCGGGAAGGACTTTTTCGGTCGAGCCTACGATCGACTGTCCCCCTCGAACGATCAAAGCCCTAAATGGTACTGCGAAGGCTGCTCGATGCAGAAAAATCTCCAGCGAGACTTTCGCGATATCCTGGGGGAATTCGACAAACTTACGGCTGGCCAAGGCTCCACCCTGTCCTCCCAGGAAGAATTTCAACGGGCCTCGTTACGGCTGCGAGAGATTGCGGCGATTCTTGCCGGAGCGGCGGGTCACGCCCCGTTCCTCACCGCAGCCGACGTCACACAACTGATCGGCCGTATGCAAACCACCACGATGCAGGCCTAGGAACCATTCGTGTCGATCTTCACCCGTCATATTTTCGTCTGTACCAACCAGCGGAGCCCGGACGATCCCCGAGGGAGTTGCTCCAAGCTTGGATCTGAGGCGCTCCACGCCCACTTTAAGCAAGAAGCGAAGCGGCTGGATCTGAAAGACGTCGTCCGCGCCAATAAAGCCGGGTGTCTCGATCATTGTGCCGAAGGGCCGAGCGTCGTGATCTATCCAGAAGGCGTGTGGTATCAAGTCAAATCCGAAGCCGATGTGACGGAAATCATGGAGCGCCACGTCATCAAGGGCGAGGTCGTGACCCGTCTCGTCATGCCCGATCACCCGGCTCCCACGACACTTTCTCCACTCAAATCGTAGCGTCGCACCACAAGGATCGTCATGGCTGTCGAAGAAAAGTGGAAAGCCAACCTGGAAAAGGTGGCCTTCATGAAACAGTTTCCTGGACTACTCGGAAACTGGGATGCCTTGGCGGGTAAAACCATCAAGGCCGTCATCCCGCTCAAGGGGAAACAGGGAGCCGCAGTGCTGGTGTGCACCGATGGCAGCTTTACCATCGTGCCCCCGATGGCGCCGGAGCCCTACGAGTTGGGCGAGGCCTTGGCCGTGGCACGGGCGCTCCTCGAACCGACGCATCAGACGGCCTACGTGGAGTATGATCGACTGGTCAAGAAGGACAAGGACGCCCTCAAGTCCGCCAGGGTCGAGAAGATCCTCGGAGCGATTCACAACAATCTGGAGCAGAATCCAGAATTGAAAGATCGCTTGAAAGAACTCGTGAAGGAGTGGAAGTGAGTAGCAGCCTCCCCGATAGAAACATGTTCGATATCTTTTCCCAAGGTCTCTTTGAAGGAATCAAACCCATGATGATTATTCGCGATCACCTCATTCGCCATCCCGACCGCTGCACCCATCAAGCTGTCTGCGTTCCGATCTGCCCGACCGGCGCCTGGCTCTCGACTCCTCCCTACAAGTTCGATCCTTCCCGCTGCCTGGAAAGCTGTCGCCTCTGCCTGGATGCCTGTCCTACGCAGGCCATCTACGGGGTGTTCAAGAAGGGGGAGAAGTTGCTGGAGCCGCAAAAGAAGTAGACGGGGCAGCCTAGTTAGTCCCCTTTGCTCGCAGAGCCCCCACGATGAAACAGTGGTCGCTCAATGCGCGCAGTTGGGGACCAAACCAGGCCACCCCTTGAGAAAGAGGAAGAAAGACAAAGGAAAAAAAGAACCCTGCCAGTTTCCGGTTTCCTTCTCCCCCTCACTACCTCAGCTTCTTCGTTCCCTCGGCAAAGTCGCCTCGAAACTCTTCTCATCAGACGTGTAGGAGAACCACGAAAGAAATTCTTAGTCCTCGCCGCGCATCCGTTCCATCCGTGACTTGAAGAGGAATGGAAAGAAAGCCCTCTTGGACGCGCGCAGTGAGGGATCAGCCAGCCCACTCCTAGAGTACCGAAGAAATAACCTCGGTTAGATTCTGTCTTTCTACCCTACCAAACTGCACCAACTTTCCCGTTCCACCGGTAAAGTCGCCTCAGGTCTCCTACACTAAGCATGAGGAGGGATGATGAAGAACAAGTGGATGCCCTCGGCTTCGGTGAAAGTCGCACTGCCGACTTACCGACCTGCGCTATAGTTACGGATTAACGACAGGGGAGAGGATAATTAAGAAAATGCGTTCGCCTTCTTTAATTCCCCGCGGGCTCCTATAGAAGTGGCCATTCTGACAGCGGGCCATCGCCTGCTGTCAGAAGCCGTTGGGTTACGGAGTCAAGGTGAAGTCCTGCGTTTGATTGGCAACAATAGTAATATCCTTCGCTGAAGGCGCTGGGTTCTGGGTTGCGTAAACCGTTGTGCCGACTTGCGCAGAACCCTGGAGGGTAAACATTGTTGCAACCGAAGATTGCGCGGCAGCGCTAA
>Ga0209109_10000765_pt1 | contig 17580 bp, 17 predicted proteins | sample Rifsed10ft2_FD_184004 | JGI IMG/M metagenome (GOLD analysis project Ga0209109, IMG submission 184004) | Soil microbial communities from Rifle, Colorado, USA - sediment 10ft 2 (version 2) | ecosystem: Environmental > Terrestrial > Deep subsurface > Rock core/Sediment | place: Rifle, Colorado... | reverse complement strand
ATTGTCAAATTTATCACGATTATACTCTGATGATGTAATTTCTATTACCTGATTTTTTGGATAAGACATCATGTAATTAACATCAAGCGAGTAACTATCAACGTTTTTTGCATTTTCACCTGTTATCACAAGGTCAAAAGGTGCTTTCATTCCAGGCATTATGGTATTCAAAAGTGGCGTTGTACTAATTTCATCTACTTTTTGATTGTTTGATGAATACAGTGCAACTTTAACTTCTATTTGATTTAGAGGTGCGGTAAACCCATTGTATATCTCCCCCACTATGTGCAGGGCTGCATCATCGCCTATGTATTTTTGATCATTTTGAATAGATACTTGTGCCAATGCTTCAGGAATAACAAGCAAAAGAGGAAGTAACAGGAGGTATTTTTTCAATATATTATAATTTACACACATGAATAAAGGAATTATGTGCCACTTTATCCTTTTGCTAAATTATAAGAAGCCAAGGCAGCCATCTCATATTCAAAAGATTCCTGCAATAGGCTGTCCGATCTAACCTTGGCAGAATCATCGCCTGTCTTTATCCACTCTACTAACTGTTTGTCGCTTTCAAGCTGAGTCTGTGTTGATAATTTGAATAACTTTACAGAGCTGACAAATGAATCAGGAGTTGAAAGTTTATCGTATCGTAGGATAATCTCATCCATCTGTTGAAAGTGCGTCTGTGCGTAGATCAAAAACTCTTCTTTGCTTAGATCCTTTTCCTTCCACATTGTTACTTTTGACTCAAAATCAATCTGTAATTTTTTTAGATCATCTTGAATCATCTGCAGATTGTTTCCAAACTCATAACCGCGCAATTTTGCCTGATCTGCTGAATAACTATAAAATACTGCCAAGCCGATTATCAAAACCGCTGTAATTATAATTGCATATTTTCTAAAACCTTTATCTTTTTTTGATTTTTGTTTCATATCTAGTTTATGATATTAAAATTTTAGGACTCTATTAAGGAAATGCAACTAAGCATGCAGATTACAAATAACTATGTTATAGAATTGTTTTATCTATCATAAATCTAAGACAGATTTTTCATTCTATCTGTGATTTTGGAAACACTCTCTACAATAAACGGGTCTGTTATCTTTTGGTTCAAATGGTATCTCGCATTCGTTTCCACAGTCACCGCAAGTTGCTTTGTGCATTTCTCTGGGTCTGTTATCTCTGTTAAACCTAGAACCACCATTAAACCTAGAACCACTGTCATTTCTGCTAAACCTAGAACCACTACTACTTCCAAACCTAGAACCACTACTTCTACCAAACCTGGAGCCTCCTCGTTCTTGTGGTTTGTGATTTTGGAAACACTCTCTACAATAAACGGGTCTGTTATCTTTTGGTTCAAATGGTATCTCACATTCGTTTCCACAGTCACCGCAAGTTGCTTTGAACATTTCTCTTGGTCTATCATCTCTGCTAAATCTAGAACCTCTGTCATCTCTACCAAACCTAGAGCCTCTGTCATCTCTGCCACCACTAGAACTGTTGTTACTTCTGCCAAACCTAGAACCGCTGCTACTTCTACCAAACCTGGAGCCTCTACCAAATGACATATTTTACTTAAAAAATTAAGAAACTGTACTGTAATTAAACTATTGTAAAATTTTAATTTGTAGAACCCTAATCTATGTAACTTCCTTCGGCGTCTGTCTTTAACTCAATTGTCATAACAGCGCCGCTGATAAAAGACTCATTTCTTATGGTTCTAACACGTCCCACGTCTAAGTGATGAGGCCAAATCTCAACTACAATTGCGCCCACCTTTACATTTTCAGGAGCATCGGTAAGCATGATGTCTTCCTTTTTTATTCCATAATCTTGAAGTTTTTTTATACAATGTTTAACAAGCGGTTCTGGGTTGTTGTGATTTATTGCCCAAACTGTACCCGTGTACTCAATTTTTTCCAACTTGACAGAAATCTAATTTTCTTATATAACAATCATTCGGGATTTACTACATTAAGTGTCATTGTACTTACTACACGAGCTAGTCGTCTAATCTTTGATGAAACAGTTTTATCAAATTCTTCTTGCGTCGCTGCATGAATCTCAGCTATTGCATCATATGCACCAAATGTAAGATATGCTTTCTTTACTTGTGGTATTTGTCTTAATTCATCAACCACATATTCTTCCGCACCTAGATCACAGTTTAACAAAACGTATCCAACATGCATTATTTTTTCTACAACTGCTATTGCAGTTACTTGTCTTTAAACTTACCAGCGACTTCTTAAACCGTAATAACTTTTTTTATCAGAATATCTTTGATGTCTATCTGGTCCTCTACTGTCATGTCTGCCTCTTCCAGAGTATCCTGTTTTTCTATACTGACCAAATCTTCTCGGTCCAACCTCTCTTTTTAAAGGATCTGGAATACTTACCTTGATTCCCATTTTTTCATTAAGGTCAGTCATCTGCACCTTTGTTTGTCTTTTAATTATGTTCCAGTCCCCAATTGAAGAATAGGACACAAATGTTATTGCACGTCCTTTACCACCTGCCCTTGCCGTTCTTCCAATTCTATGAAAATAAATCAACTCTTGATTTGGTACATCATAATTAACAACTAACGCTACTTCAGGAACATCAATTCCACGTGCTGCAACATCTGTTGCAACAAGCATGTCTGCTTTACCAGTTCTAAATTTTCCCATTGACTGTTCACGTTGGTGTTGTGACATGTCTCCTTCGATTGCAACCACATTGTATCTTTCCTTGTAAAGCTCCCTTGCTACATCTCGTGTTCTATTTTTCGTTGAACAAAAAACAATTGTCTGCCCTTTTTTGTTCTCGTCAATAAACTGGAGCAGATACTTCATTTTTTCTCTATCCTTTATTACAAGATATGACTGATCGATTCCCTCGCAGCTTAGATCATCGGCATCAAGCAGAAATTGTTTTGGATCGTTTAGGTAGTTTTCTGCCAGTCGTAAAATTTGAGGAGGCATTGTTGCCGAAAATAAAGACATTACCTTATTTTTTGGCGTAAGATCTAAAATGAACTCAATGTCTTCTATAAAGCCCATATCAAGCATCGTATCTGCTTCATCAAGAACAACATACTTTACATCATCAAGTTTTATTGAACCCCGTTTTAGATGATCAATTATTCTGCCAGGTGTGGCAACTACAATTTCAACACCTCTTTTTAGTGCATCAAGCTGAAGCCCCATTCCTTGGCCGCCATAAATAGTTGCAGTTTTAATTCCAGTATACTTTGCAAATTTTCTTATCTCGCCAGTTATCTGAACTGCAAGCTCTCGTGTAGGTGCAATGACTAGTCCTTGAATCTTTTTTCTTGGTGTGATGCCTTGAAGCATTGAGATCGAATACGCAGCTGTTTTTCCTGTACCAGTATGTGCTTGTCCAACAACATCTCTGCCTGCAAGTAAAACAGGGATAGTAGCTACCTGTATTGGAAATGCTTCGTTAAAGCCGATCTCCTTTAACCCATCAAGGATTGATTTTGTAATTCCTAATTGTTCAAACGTTGTCATTTTTTATCATTTCAAAGCAATGACAGAAAAAGCTCATTGCTTGTTCGTCATTATTCTACAAGCTTGGGCTCTATGCCGTCTAATAAACCCTTACTAAAAAATTTTGAACAAATGGTGATAAAATCTTGTAACAAAAATGGAGCCAATGGCGAGATTTGGACTCGCGACCTTTCGCTTACAAGGCGAGTGCTCTAGCCAGGCTGAGCTACATTGGCACGATGTAACAACAAAATTTGGACAATTTAAAATGTTGTCAAGATGCCGTCACTCTTTAATATCGTCATCACTTGAGTGACGTCGATGAGATACATCAAGCCAAAAAGACTAAAGATTTTGATGGCACTTTTTTTTGGAACTGCTGGATGGGGAATAATCTATGGTCTATATGGTCCTAACAACCCGCCCATTATGATCGTATTTCTTGGAGTGATCAACCTTTGCCTTGGAGGCTTGTTTGGTTATGTACTTTTAACTCAAGAGCCAAAGTTACGGGACAAACGAAAGGAATAATGTTATAACAATCAAAATGTTTGTTGCAAAATGCATGGCATAAGAATGAGTCAGACCTTTTTTATCATAAATGTATTTGAAAAGAAAACCAACAGGTATTAGCATTATTGCCATGTGCACCTTTACGCCCATTGCTATGTGAACAAGTGCCCAAACAATCACCATCTTTTTTGATCTTCTAAAGTATAGCTCCTCAACATAGTTTATGTGAATAAACATGTAGATCAAGATTGGAATGAATGGTAAAATCCCCAATAAGCCTTCATCTGCAAAAGGGCCAAAGGCAATATTGTAACCAAGCCAGCTCCAATTCAAAACAGGAATTGAATCAACATATGGGTATACGAGAAAAACATAGCCTAATACAATTCCAAATGTAAGCGGCGCAAATTTTATTGATTTTATTCCCTTTTTTAGATCGTAAATCCGCTTCTTTGTCTCCTTGACTAGAATAAGTGACGTAGCAACTGTAAAAACATAGTACCCAATAACAAAACCTTCTGATTGTAAAATCGCATCCAGTGCAAATAATGAAGTTAGATGACTAAAATCCATGTTTTGCCATGACTTGATTCATTCTATAAATGTGCTAGCTGTCACATTGACAAATCCGTTGATATAACTATATGGAGGAATTTACATCGTAAATTAATGAAAGAAGACGATGTCGCCATTGACTTTGAACTAAAAGCCAGCGATGGAAGCATCATCAGTCTTTCTTCTTTTAAAAACAAAAAAAACATAGTATTGTGTTTTTATCCAAAAAACCATCTTTTTGCATGCCCCTCAAAAAAGGTATACACGATGGCAAAAAGCGTCATATCAGCATATTCTGATATCATTGCAACTGATTCTGTATTGTTTGCAATCTCAGTTGACACAGTTGAGGACCAAAAAAAGTTTGTTAAAGAATACAACATTCCGTATCTACATCTAAGCGATCCAACAAAAAAAGCATGTAAGGCATATGCTGGATTAAATATTGCAGGTCTTGCAAAACGCTCAACTTTTATCATAGACAAACAAGGCGTAGTAAGAAAAATTTTTCATGACATTGATGTTGAAAATCATGGAAAAGAAATAGCTGAAACACTAAAACTGTTAAACTAATTTATCATTAATCAAAGTATAAATAATGAAAGTTTTCCAAAAGTTTGAGATTTGCTGGACCTAGTTCCAAAAAAACTGTTTCTTACACGTGGAAAGGGTGTACATGAAGACAGACTCACAAGTTTTGAATATGCGTTAAGGGACGCTGGCATCGCAGGAACAAACCTAGTGCTAATCTCTAGTATTTTTCCACCCGATGCAAAACTTGTCTCAAAAACAGAGGGACTAAAACTAATAGATCCAGGACAGATACTTTTTACTATATACTCTAGAAACCAAACAAACGAACCTCATAGATTAACAGCAGCATCTGTTGGTATAGCGCAACCAAAAGACACAACACACTATGGCTATCTTTCAGAATACGACTCATTTGGCCAAACAGAAAAAGAGGCAGGTGACTATGCAGAAGACATTGCAGCACAAATGCTTGCCTCCTCTTTAGGCATAAAATTTGATCTTGACAAGAGCTGGGATGAGAAAAGACAACAATGGAACATATCGGGCCAAATTTACAAAACAAGAAATATTACCCAGACTGCAATTGGCGACAAACAAGGAAGATGGACTACAGTGTTTGCAGCAGCAGTCTTGCTTCTCTAGTGTTTTGCTCTAAATCCTTTTAGATAAAATGCGATAGCAACAGCTGCAGCTGCTACTATTCCTACAATAATATAGACTTGAGATAGATCAATTTCTTGTGAGCTAGATTTTGCAATGTTTTCTTTTATTGGTTCTGTACTATCCGCAGACGTTAGTATCAAAACAAGCTCGTCTTTTGTTGCAGTAAAATCTTTTCCAAATAGGTACATTGCTTCTATTTTGTCTCCTGACTCTGAAATAAAACTCCACCCCTTTTCAGTAATGTCTTTTGGAAATTTCTCGCCATTATTTAGTATAGTTGGTATTATCTTGCTATTTACTTCCTTAACCTTAAGTGGTTCCTGTGTTAAGACTATCAACTGAAACAGTGAATTTAGTGGATAGAATCCTTGTGAAAAATAATTTGATCTTTCAAGTTTTTCGGCCTTTAAAAATTTTAAAGGATCTACTCTTTTTACATCATCTGCACTATTTGGATAATCAACTGTTAATTTTATCTGATAAAGTGCAATTTGGTTTTCTGGCAGAATAGAAAATGTCATCTTGGCATTTGGCTGGGATGCAAGATTCTTTGCTGTATTATAAAAACCGCCTGAATCTCTGATAACTTGAGGGAGAAGAATAGATGTAATCTTTTCATACATTGATGCAGTGTCCTCTTTTGGCATAGTATATACTGCAGATACAGTGCCTCTGCCAGATACTACGCCTGATGTGTCAAGTGCAACATTTGCATTGTCTTCAAAATGAACAAAGACTGAATGAAACTTTGCATCTGTATCAAGAGCAGTGTTTAGCTCATCAATAATCGAATCTCCAACCTCTTTTGCCCTATCTTGAATGGCAGTAATGCCACCTTCGATTCCTTCCCTTGAGATATTTATCAAAATACATGAATCAAACTCTACACCAAGCACACAACGTTCCTCACTTGTTACTACCACTGCAATCAGTCCTTGAGTATCAAGAATTTTTCTTTCAAGCTCAGATGGAATTCTTATCTCTTGGTTGCTTGTGGTCTGAAGAGTAACTGAGGCAGTAACGTTGTTTGATAATTTTTGGTCAACTATTACTTGAGCGGTTTCTTGAAAAGTAGCAAGTTGTGGCTTTTGAGCATATGCAAAGTTTGTAGCAAAAAGCAAAAAAACTGCAACTGACATTAAAATTGCAAATTTGTACACAAGATGGCCATATTGACTAAAAGTATTAAGCTTACTATATCTTTGATCTTTGAATTAAAAATAACAAAATAATTCTCAAAGGTTTAAATTATTCTCAAAGCAACCCAGTGCGACATCGATTCAAACCGAAGGGGAACAATGACTGGCAGTCGATGCGTAAGACTGCCAGCCCCATTTTTAAAACTAGTTTAATGATGCTAGTGTCTTTACCTGATTTTTTACATAATCAAGGCCATCTTGCCAAAATTTGTCTGAACTAATATCTAATCCGTATTCGGCAAGTAGTGATTCTGGTTTTTGTGAACCACCAGCTCCTAAAATTTTAAGATAAATGGGAACAAAATCTTTTCCTTCAATTTTGTATCTTTGAAATAATGACAATGCAAGAAGATTTCCAAATGAATAGGCATAGCAATAAAATGGTGTATGATAAAAGTGCGGAATACAGCTCCACTCTAATGAAAAATCCTCTGTTAGACTAACAGAGCTGCCAAACTGTTCTTTGAGGTTGTGAAGATAAGTTTTTGATATTTCATCAACTATGGTGCCTTTTGATATTTGCTTGTGGATTTTTGTTTCAAAAAGGGTAAAAAACGCCTGTCTTAGTATGGTAGCATAAAGATCATCTATTTTTTCTGCAAGCAATAGTCTTTTTTCTTCATCTGATATCGCATTTGATAAATTATCATATAGCAGCAATTCTGAAAACGTTGACGCAGTCTCTGCAAGAGGCAATGGTGCTTCTAATACCAAGATTGATTTGTCTGATGCTGCCTTGCTGTGTACTGCATGGCCTAATTCATGTGCAAGCGTAAACACATCCCGTATTTTTCCTGTAAAACTTACAAGAACATATGGTGCAATTTTTGGTGATATGGTACTGCAAAATGCACCGTCACGTTTTCCAAGTCTGATTTCTGAATCAATGTGTTTTTTTATAAAAACATCTCTTGCAAAATCTGATAATTTTGGGCTAAACTTTTCAAGTGAATCTAATACTAGTCTTACAGATTTATCATAAGAATAGTTTTTTTCTTTAATCTTGGATGTGACAGGAGCATAAAGATCGTATCTGCGAAGTTTTTTTAATCCTAACAGTTTTGCCTTTTGCAAAAAGAATTTCTGAAAGATAGAAACGTTTTTCCTACACACATCTAAGAGGGAATCTATAGTTTTATCATTAACATCATTTCCAATGTTTCTAATCGAGATAGGTGAAGAAAATCCCCTGATCTCAATTCCTTCATCTTTCCAGTTTAGTACTATATTTTGATAAATTTCACCAAGCACGCCCTTGTTGTCAAAATATTTGCCAAGCAGCGTCTTGTATGCTGCTTCTCTTGTCTTTGGCTTTGAGCTTCGAACCAAGCCTGCAAGCTCTTCTCTTGTTAGCCTACGTTTTTTTCCATCTATATTTACAACATATTCAAATGCATTTGTTATCTTGTCATACAACTTGACTAGTGCAGAAATGCCAGTGACATCAAGTGTGTTTATGATCTTCTCTTCTGGCTCGCTAAGCGAATATTTTGCCATGAGGCGCTTGAATTGTAAATAGTTGGATAACTGCCCTGCATCTTTTATGAGTCTTTTTGCATTTTTCTCATCAATCTTTTTTTTCCACCAAAGATCAAAAAAGAGTGTACGATTTTCAATATTTGCGGCTAGCTTTGTCATCTTTGTTACAAGTGATGTGGCCTCATCTGATTGGGTATTTGCAGCATAGGAAAGGTGTGCATAACCTGCAACCATGCTAATCTTTTCTGAAATATCTTCTAAACTATGTAGGATATTTTGAAACTTTTTTGATTGTATATTTGGATTTAGACTAGGCTTTATTTTTTCAAACTGCTTAACATTTTTTTCAATATTTTGAATTTTTTGTGTAAATTGAGCGCTGTTTGGATTTTTAGCAAGGCATGAAAGATCCCATTTTCCTGTTTCAAATCGTTGCATTTTCGTAGTTTGGCTCTGACCTTTAAAATACCAATTGAAATTTTATCTTTTCAACAACTTGTTTATGTATATAGCAAATGTTTACTATCACATTAACGGGCAACTGGATATGAAACAAGTTTGTGACTGTAAATGTCATTTTGGTGGGGCAGTTAGCTGTCCCGGCTGCAAGAAAAATCATGATGATATTTGTTGTCACTGCGATACTTAGAAAAATCTCAAAATCGCCCTTAAATTAAATTCCGTTATCTTATTAAACTTGCAAAATCAAAGCTATAACTCGTTGACGCCAAAAGAAAAAATGCAACGAGATCTAGTTTCTGTAATCATAGAAAAAACGCTGCTTGATATAAGCAAGGAAACATGTTCGCTAGTTGAAAAAAGACTTTTTGCAGATTTCTATTGTAGGTTTTCTGATTGCTATAGTCATCCAGAACATCTTAACACAATACTAAAGGAAATATTTGGAAATAATTACTATATCATTACAGACAAGATCAAAGCTGAGATAGAAAAACAACCATTAGACAAAAAACTTACTAAATTTATTGAAGTGCTTGTTAGATAAAACAAAAACTCTACCAGTTTTATGAAATTAATGGACCGGATGGGATTTGAACCCATGACCTTAGCGAGATGTTTGATTGCATCTTTACGCTGTGTGAGAGCGTCATCCTAACCACTAGACTACCGGTCCAAAGGTCATAAAATAAAGGAGGCTTTTGTCTTTTTGTATTACTTCTTTATGCCAAGCGTTCTGTTTTTTAGTCTTAGGTAACTATTGTGGCACTTTCTACATCTTGTTGCAGAAATTGAATTTCGTGCTCCACAATGAAAACAGATCTTAAGATGTAAACGCGCCTTTTGAGCAATTTGTTTTTTTTCTGAATCAGTTATTGGCATACAATTTTCTCCAAAAAGGCTCCCTTTTAATCCTTGTATTTTTAAAACTTGCCTGCCAAAAGCATGGGCACCTCTGCAGGTCTTTTGGCAACAGGTATGTTTGCTTTATTAAACATTGAAACCTTTGATTCAGCAGAACCATAGTTTCCATAAACTATTGCACCTGCATGACCCATTCTTTTTTCCTTTGGCGCGGCACGACCTGCAACATAGGCAACAATTGGCTTTTCAAAATTAGAATCAATAACATGTTGTGCAAGTGTTTCTTCTGCATCGCCACCTATCTCACCTACAATGACAATGCCTCTAAGATCAGGATAGTCCTTTACCATATCAAATGCATCAATGAGTGTTGTACCATTGATTGGGTCGCCACCAATGCCAAGCGTCAGACATTGACCAAATCCTGCCTCAGTTAGGTTATGTGAAACCTCGTACATCAAAGTGCCACTTTTTGATAGTACCGCAACATCGCCTGCTCTAAAGGAACTTGCAGGCATTATGCCAATTTTAATGACTTCAGGAATCATTATGCCAGGCGTATTTGGACCAATCATAATTGCATCATTTTTCTTTGCAAGCTCAAGCACAGTCATAGTGTCTCGTACTGGAACATGTTCAGGTATTGCAACGAGAAGCTTTATGCCTGCTTCAAGTGCATCAACTGCAGCACCAAGAAAAAATTTTGCAGGAACAAACAGAATTGAAATTTTTGCACCTGTTGCATTTACAGCTTCTTTTGCTGTGTTATATATTGGAATTTCTTCGAATTTTTGACCACCTTTGCCTGGTGTAACGCCGGCTACAATGTTTGTTCCATAATCAATCATTAATCTTGTGTGAAGTGAACCAAACTTTCCTGTGATTCCTTGTACAATTACTGATTTTTTCTTATAATCAGGATCTCCTTGTCTTCCTTGAAGAAGCTCAAATATGTTATTCATTTTCTTATTCCAATTACTGCAGCATTGATTGCTGCTTCAACAGAATCATACAATTTTGTTTTTGTATTTTTTAGCATTTCTTTTGCCTTGTCAGACTCTGCTCCCATCAGTCTTGCAAATACTGGCAGATCAATTAGTTTTTCGTCATAAGCCTTGATAAATGCCGAGGCAACTGTTGTTGTTTTGACAATTCCTCCATAAAGATTAACAAGAATTCCTCTCACTTTGTTCATTTTACTAACTAATGTTAGAGCCTCGTAGACTGATTCTGTTGTGGCCCCTCCGCCAACATCCAAAAAACAAGCAGCCTTTCCACCATTGTCTGAAAGCATATCAAGTGTTGACATGACTAGTCCTGCACCATTTCCTACAACTGCAATGTTGCCGTCTAGTTCAACTAGTGTAAAACCACTTTTCTCAGCTTTTTCTTCAAGCTCTGATCTTTCTTGGAATTTTCCAAGCTCTTGGTGTCTAAAGCCTGCATTATCATCAGTTATTATCTTGCCATCTAATGCCAGAATACTACCATCATTTAATATCGCAACTGGGTTAATTTCTGCAAGTTCAGCTTCTTTTTCAATTGTAAGCTTTGATAATCTCTGTAATAGGTCAACGAACTCACTTATGGTGTTATCCTTGAGGCCAATTGCTTTTGCAACCTCTTCTGCCACAGATTTTTCAACATTACCAAGGCCAACTTCTCGTATTACCTGATTTTTGACAGACTCGATTTCAACACCGCCTTCAGATGATGCAATAATTGTATAGCATCTTTTGCCGCGATTTAAAAACAGGGAAAGATAAAGCTCTTTTTTGTACTCTGCCATCTTTTCAAGTAAAATCGCTCGTGTTTTTTCTCCTTTGACTGTCATTTCTAAGATTTGTGAATATTTTAGCTCAAACTCATCAGCATTATTGCACTTTTGTATGGCACCAACTTTTCCACGACCTCCTACTGGAACTTGGGCCTTGATAACAAATGGAAATCCAATCTCCTTTGCATCCTTTCTTCCCTGCTCAATGTTTTTTGATGTTACACCTTTTGGTATTTTAATTCCATATTCTGCAAACAACTGCTTAGCTTGGTACTCTAAAAGACGCATGAAAAAATCATTCAGACACGTCCTTATAATCTGTATGATAACTATTCTATTTGATTTTCTAATGTTTCAACAACTTGTAAAAACAGATCCTTGCTTTTTCTTAACAACCTGTCTGGAAATTCATCTAATGTAAAAACTAGCTGTTGATGAAATGCCGGAGCTATGACGCCACCTGAAGTCACAAGCTGCTCAATTACATAATCTTTTGTCAGAGTACAAACTATTTCCTCATAGGCGTTGTCAGCTTCTTCTAGAGTTTGTCTGTAAAGCACTAGTGGTGTATTTGTTTTTGATACAACAAGTGAACCCTTGCGAAGAAGTTCTGTGAGGTGCTGTACTGACCAGGTATCTAAGCTGATCTGCTTTACCATGCTATGACTATACCATTTTCTTATTTATTATACCTGATTTACTAAAAGCTAACCATTTGATAGACTAATTCTATTCGATTTTTAATCGAAATTACACTTGGAAGCAAGTGACAAATCTTATTCTACAGATATTCTGATTTTCTGGCCATCTATATCATCATCTTTATAGCTACTGCATGACTGTGTAAAATTAACCTCCTTTACACGCACTAAAAACGCCAATTCATTTGCCTTTTCTTTTGCCATCTCTAGTGATTCTTCATCTAAATCAAGAATTGAGGCTACGTTTAGAACATCGGTTGGGTTGTAGCCTCGCTCTTTTCTTAAGGTTTGAAGCCGTCTTGCTAGGTCTTTTACAAGGCCACGTGCCATCATCTCGCGATTTCGAATAGTTGAGATTATGACTAAAAGCTGGTCACGCTTTGAAAACGCAAAGCCTTCTTTTACATCAAAATCAACTACAAAATCGTCTCTTTCAAGTTTTATTTTTGTCTCATTAACATCAAATGTAAAGTGATTTTCTTTTAGCAACGCTTCTGCAATCTCATCAGGTGATGTTTTTTCAAATTTTTGCAACAAACCTGTCATCTCTTTTTTTGCCTTTGGTCCTATTTTTTTATGATCAAGTGTAATCTTTGCTGTAACTGGAAGTTTTGCACTTTTCAAATCTTTTAATAATTCTAGTCCTTCAAAATGTTCTAGCTCTATTATCTTGTAATTTTCTATATTTAGCTGAGCTACTAGAAGATCAGAAAGTGATTCTAGTTGTTGTTTTTGATTTTTTTTAACACAGATAATTGCCTCATTTAATGGCCATCTGCGCTTTAGCTTTCCTTTCATTCTTGCAGCAGCTGAAACAGAGATCGTTTCCTTTAAGAGATCAAACGATTCTTCGATTTTATCATTTATCAGTTTTTGATCAGGTACAGGCCAAGACTCTAGCAACACGCTTTGCATTTTTTTAAATGTACAAAGATACAGATACTCACTTGTAAAGGGACTAAAAGGATGCATCAGGACATCTAGTGTTCTAAGCACTGACGATAGTACTGCATAAATTGCAAACCTTCTGTCCTTTTTTGATTCATCTTCTTCCCAAAGCTCGCCTCTAGTTATTGGGATGTAAATTTGGCTAAGTGAATTTATAATAAAATCATCTAGTGCTCTTGCAGCTTCATGAAATTTGCATTTTTCATTTGATTGAGTTATGTTTGTGACTAGTTTTTGAAGCTTTGATAATAGCCATACATCAGATGGTGCAAGCAACTTTTGGTCTTTTGCCCATTTGATAGTTGATTTTGATGAATCAAACTTGTCATAATCGCTATTTTGCTTAAAGTAAAGGTGCAGGTGATACAATGTACTTAGAACCTGATAAGGCCTTGACATTAGCTCATCAGTATCAAAATTAAGTGGCTCTATTGGACTTGATTTCCACATAAAGTAAAATCGAATCAAATCTACAGGGTATTTTTCCAAAAGTTGTGACGCATCAATTACATTGCCAAGGCTTTTGCTCATCTTGTTTCCATTTTTGTCTAAAACATGGCCTTGAAACAGAAATGATCTAAATGGAGCTATTGGTTTATTGTTTAAGATCACATTTTCAATTAAAAGCGTATATGCCCATCCACGTGTCTGATCAATTCCCTCTGTCAAAAATGGCGCAGGGATACTTTTTTTGTATTCTTCATCAGTCAACGATGAATATGGTGCAGAACCGCTGTTGTGCCATGTGTCTAAAACAAACTCTTCTCTTTGCATTCTAGACTTGCATTTTTTGCAATTAATCACTACTCTATCAATCCAAGGTCTGTGCAGCTCAAAGTTTTGACCATCGGGAATCTCAGACGCTGCCTTGAGAATCTCTTTTCTTGAAAATAATTGCTCAGTATGGCCACAGTTTTTACAATTCCAAATTGGAAGAGGGCATCCCCAGAATCTTTCACGTGAAATACACCATGGATGTTTTTCTTTTATTATCTCCAAGAATCTGTTTTTTGGCTGATCAAAAAAGTATTCTACTGCCTCTGCTGCCTTTATTGCCTTGTCGCCTAGCCTGTCAAGCATGTAAAAATACTCTCTTCTTGCAAGCCACACAATTTTGTGATGGGAACGCCAGCACAATGGATACTTGTGCTTTATTTTGCCTAGTCTGACAAGTGCATTTTTTTCACGAAGCGCTTGAGTGATTTTTTCATCAGCATCCCTTACAAATAATCCTGAATAGGTACCTGCATCTTGTGTGAACTTGACCTCGTCATTTATTGGATTAAAAATAGTAACCTTTCGTTTTGTAGCAATGTTATAGTCTTCTTCGCCATTTGCTGGAGACAAATGAACTATGCCGCTTCCAGTATTTACATCGACAAACTCTTCTGAAACTGCGATATGATAGTTTGATTTTTTTGCAAGCTCTAAAAGACCAGGAATTTGGTCTAATAATGGATGTACGTATTTTTTACCATCAAAGTCTTTTCCTTTGGCTGATTTTAATACACTATAGTTCTCAACTCTGGCTTCTTTCATAAATTCCTCTAGCCGTGTTTTTCCAACAATCCACGTTTCGCCATTTACTTTGGCATACACATAATCTTCTTTTGGATTAAAACCAACCATTGCATCAGTAACTAGAGTAAATGGCATTGTTGTCCAAACAATCAAAAATGAATCTTCGTCTTGCAGTTTTACCTTATAGTATAGTGATGGATCAGTTACCTCTTCATAACCCTGATTTACCTCTGCATGACTAAGCGATGTCTGACAGCTAGGACAGTATGCAACTACACGATATCCTTCTGTGAGGATTTTGTTTTCATGTGCTTTTTTTAGAAACTGCCATTCACGTTCAATAAATTCATCTTTGTATGTCCAGTATGCATTTTCTTGATTAAACGACATGCCAAGCTGTCTATCTACTGATACCCACTTTTCATGATACTTGTGAACAATTTTCTTACATTCGCTAACTAGTTTTTCAATTCCTGCATCATCTGTGATTTCTGATTTTCCTTTTGTCATGCCAAGCTCTTTTTCTGCCTGTAGCTCTACTGGCAGTCCCTGGGTATCCCACCCTGCATTAAAAATAATTTTAAATCCGCGTAGTGTATTGAATCTGTACCAAAGATCTTTAAAGACACGTCCTCTTAGGTGGCCAGCATGTGGCTCACCATTCATGGTTGGCGGACCTTCAATGAATGTAATTTTTTGATTCTTGTTTTCTGAATCAAAAATTAATTTTTGCACTGGAATGCTAGTAAGATATGATCTTACACTGTCTTCTATTTTTTTTGGCTCAAACTCTTTGGCTAGCTCCATTTTCTAAAATCACTTCAGTCTTCAAACTTGGATTATATATTAGACTCTAAAAGATGTGGTGTTGGTAAATGTTTTAGTGGTAGGCTCTGGTGGACGAGAGCACGCACTTGGATGGAAGATATCACAAAGCCCAAAAGTAGACAAAGTCTATTACGCACCTGGAAACGGTGGAACAGAAAATAACATTCCTATAGCAGCAGACAAAATAGATGAACTTGCTAATTTTGCTTTAAAAAATGACTGTTTTACAGTAGTTGGCCCTGAAGCACCGCTTGCAATGGGAATAGTTGATGAATTTAGCAAGAAAAATCTAAAGGTTTTTGGTCCAACCAAAGCCGCAGCACAACTTGAATCAAGCAAAATCTGGGCAAAAAGTTTTATGAAAAAATATGGAATCCCTACAGCACCATTTGAGGTATTTGATGAGCCAAAAAAAGCAATCGAGTATGCGAAATTATCAAAACATAATCTAGTTGTAAAAGCAGATGGTCTTGCAGCAGGAAAAGGAGTAATTGTTTGCAACAGTCATGAAGAAGTAGTTTCTGCAATAGAGACAATGCTTGTAAAAAAAACATTTGGTGATGCAGGAAACAAAATCATACTTGAAGCGCGAATTGACGGAATTGAAGCCTCTTACATTGCACTATCTGATGGAAATATTGCAATCCCTATGGCAACAAGCCAAGATCATAAAAGAATCTATGATGGCGATAAAGGTCCAAACACTGGAGGAATGGGCGCATATTCACCAACACCTGTAATAACTGAGAAACTGGCAGAAAAAATTCAAAAAAATATCATTGAAAAAACAATTTTGGGAATGAAAAAAGAGGGAATTACATTTTGTGGATTTTTGTATGCAGGAGTTATGATAAAAGACGACGAACCATATGCTTTAGAATTTAATGCAAGAATGGGTGATCCTGAGTGTCAGCCAATAACTATGCGAATGGATTTTGATTTGTATGATTATCTTGTTGCAAGCGCAAATGGAAATTTGTCTTCTTTGCCTAAGCCTTTATGGAAAAAACAAAGCGCTGTTTGTGTTGTAATGGCATCAAAAGGATATCCTGAGGCATATCCAAAAGGCGAGGAAATTACAGGTCTTGATTTGAAGCAAAAGGACGCATTTGTTTTTCATGCAGGAACAAAAAAAGAAGGAAACAAAATTTTAACAAATGGGGGCCGGGTGCTTGGAGTTACAGCGCTTGGCGACACATTATCTGGTGCAATATCAAATGCGTATTCTGCAGCTGAAAAAATTCACTGGCAAAGCAAGTATTACAGAAAAGACATTGGGAAAAAGGGCCTAGCCTTCCTTTGATGCATCGATGCAATCGTTTTCTGTAACAATCCAGTTTACTTTGACATCATTTTCGGCCTGAGGAATATGCCTTACAATCTGCTTTGCGTACGTTAGTGCAATTGTCTTTGCGCCAGTTTTTTTTAAAAATCTGTCATAATAGCCAAAACCATAGCCTAAACGTACACCACTTCGTGTAACTCCAACTGTTGGAACAAGTACTACATCAATGTCTTCAACAACACTGCACCAGTCTTTAGGCTCCATTATACCAAAGCCTGCTTTTTCTAGATTGCCAAAGTCTGTTACTTTTCTAAATTCCAAGTCTTCGCCTTTTACCTTTGGCAGTGCCAATGTTTTGCCCTCAGAAAGTATTTCCTGCATTATTTCCTGAGTTTTTACCTCGCTCCCAATTGGATAATAGCTTGCAATACTTTTTGCATCTCTGAAAACATCAAGCCTTCTTAGATTTTTTTGAATATGCTTGCTTGCTATTTTTATAAGATCAAATGATATCGCATCTCTGTTTTCAAGCAAAAACTTTCGAAGATTTGCCTTTTCTTTGTTATTTTCCAAGTCCTTTACTCAATGATGCGGCAGTTACAGTGTTTTTTAATAGCATGGCAACAGTCATTGGCCCGACTCCGCCAGGAACAGGCGTTGCAAATGATGCCTTTTTAATTATATCTTCATAATCACAATCGCCAGCAAGCTTTCCATCATGTCTTGTTATTGCCACATCAATTACTCTTGC
>Ga0209109_10000763_pt1 | contig 17604 bp, 14 predicted proteins | sample Rifsed10ft2_FD_184004 | JGI IMG/M metagenome (GOLD analysis project Ga0209109, IMG submission 184004) | Soil microbial communities from Rifle, Colorado, USA - sediment 10ft 2 (version 2) | ecosystem: Environmental > Terrestrial > Deep subsurface > Rock core/Sediment | place: Rifle, Colorado... | reverse complement strand
AGATGACGATGTTCGAGCCCGCCTCGGCAAGCGCCGTCGCCATCTGAAGGCCGATGCCCGTCGCCCCGCCGGTGACCACACTGACCCGCCCGCCCAGGTCAAACAAGTCCTTGATCGTTGCCACGAGCCCTCCAGAAAAAAGTGAGCAGTAAGCAGTGAGCAGACCTTTTCTTTCCCTGTCCGTTCACTGTTCACCGTTCACCGCTCACGCCCTTCAATCGCCTTTTAGCAACTGCCCGGCGATGATGTTGCGCTGGATCTCCGAGGTGCCCTCGTAGATGCGCACGATGCGCGCATCGCGGAACGTGGTCTCGATGCCCGCGTCTCGCATGTAGCCCATGCCGCCGTGGATCTGCACGGCGGCGTCCACCACCCTGCCAAGGGCTTCCGTCGCATAGAGCTTCGCGACCGACGCCTCCATCGTGCCGCGTTCCTCGCGCATGAGCGCGTCGAGCGCCCGCCGCGTGAGCAGCCGCGCGGCATCGCGGCTCACCGCCATGTCGGCGAGCATCCACTGCAGGCCCTGGTACTCGGCGAGTTTTTTCCCGCCCTGGGTGCGCACCTTCATGTAATCGACACACTGCTCGATCAACTTGTCCATCATCCCGCAGCAGCGGGAAGCCACCGTCACGCGCCCTGCGGTCAGGGTCTTCAACGCCTGCACGTAGCCCATGCCTTCCTGCCCCAGCAGGTTCTCGGCTGGCACCTCGCAATCGCTGAACGCAAGCGGCGCCGTGCTGCAGCCGTGCATGCCCATCTTGAGTTCGTTTTTCCCGACGCTGAAGCCCGGAAACCCACGCTCGACGATGAACGCGGAGATGCCCTTGACGCCCTTCGACCGGTCGGTGATTGCCATCACCGTAAACACGTGCGCGAGGCCGGCATTGGTGATGTAGATCTTCTCGCCATTGAGCAGATAGCGGTCACCCTTTTTCACCGCTGTCGTTCGCATCGCGGCCGGATCGGAGCCCGCCTGCGGCTCGGTCAGCGCGAAGCTCCCGATCCACTCCCCGGTCGCCATCCGCGTCAGATACTTCTTCTTCTGCTGCTCGTTGCCGAGCGCGACGATGCCCCGGGTGCTGATGCCTGTGTGGTTGGCGATCACGGTGGCGAACCCGTAATTGGTTCGCCCCAGCTCCTCCTCGATCGCGCACTTGCCCGCGAGGTCGAGACCGCTGCCGCCGTACTCCGCGGGGACGGTGATGCCGAAGAGCCCCAGCTCGCGCGCCTTCTGCAGGAGATCTTCGGGAACCTCGTCGTTCTCCTCGATCCAGCGCGAGCGCGGATCGACCTCCGCCCGCACGAACCGGCGCACCTCGTTGCAGAACATCTGAACTTCAGAAGAGAGTTCCATGTTTCTTCCTAGCGCCTATAGCAAAAAAATCTTCTAGCCGCCGATGAACGCCGATGAACGCCGATAACCCCAAAATCCTTCACCGCCAAGGCCGCCAGGAAAAGATGAATTTGACCAGAATAAACTGTTGGCCGCCTCATTTCCTTCGCTTCCTTTGCGCATCCTTCGCGTCCTTTGCGTTTGAGCCTTTGATCTTGATTCTATCCGCGTTCATCGGCGTTCATCGGCGGCTTCCCTGTCTTTTTGTCGCGGGCGAATGAGCGCATCGACGGCCCTCACACCTTCGCCCCGCGGCATCACGATGAGCGGATTGATGTCGAGCTCGGCCACGTGATCCTTGAGATCCACCGCGAGCGCCGAAAGCTTCACGATCGCATCCACCAGCGCATCGACATCCGCAGGCGGGCGGCCGCGGGCACCCGCGAGCAGCGCGTAACCCTTGATCTCGCCCACCATGTCGCGCGCAACCGCGGGGGTCACCGGGGCCAGCCGAAACGCCGCGTCCTTCAGCACCTCGGCGAAAATGCCGCCCAGCCCGAACATCACCGCCGGACCGAATTGATCGTCGTTGGTCACGCCGAGGATCGCTTCCGTGCCGCCCGTTGCCATCTCCTGCACCAGCACGCCCTCGATTCTTGCGTTCTGATTGTACGCCCGCGCGTTCGCCAGAACCTCATCGTACGCCGCGGCGACCTCCGCCTCGGACGCGAGGTTGAGCCGCACCGCGCGCGCCTCTGTCTTGTGCGGGATATCCGGAGACTGCACCTTCAGCGCCACCGGATAGCCCAGGCGCGCGGCGATCGTCTGCGCCCCGCCCCGGCTGGTCGCGAGTTCCTCGCGCGTCACGGGAATGCCGTATTCGGCGAGCACACGCTTTGCCGCATGCTCGCTGATATCCGCCGTCCTGCCTGCGAGCGCCGCCCTTGCCGCGCCGCTCGTCAGCGCGGGCGCGCGCTCGCCTCGCCGCGCCTCGATGCGCCGCTTCGCTTCCGAATACCATGACAGCGCCGCGAGCGCCCGCCCGCAACGCACCGGCGACTTGTAATGAGGGATGCGCGCGGCGTCGAGCAGCGAATAGGCTTCCGGCGCGACCGCGTCGCGCGCGCTCCACGTGAGGAACAGCGGCTTGTCGGTGCGCGCCGCCCCCGCCACGATCTCGCGCGCGATCCGCTCCGCGAGTTCGCCCTGCAGCGAGGCATTGATGATCGCGATGCAATCGACGCCGGGGTCCTCCGCGATCGCCTGCAGTGTGCGATTGACGAGGGTGAGATCGTTGAAGATCGCCGCCGTCACGTCCACGGGGTTGAGCAGCGAGCCGAAGCTCGGCACGATCTCGCGCAGCCGGTCGAGCGTCTGCGGCGCCAGTTCCGCCATGCGCATGCCGCGCCCGATCACCTCATCGGTCATGAGGATGCCGGCGCCGCCGGAGATGGTGATGATGGCGAGGCGGTTGCCCCGCGGGAGTCTCCCGCAGCCGAAAGCGCGCCCGTAGTCGGCGAGGTCCTGGATATCCTCCACCTGGATGATCCCCTTTTCGCGGAACGCCGCCCGGTAGAGCGCCATCGCGCCGCCGAGGTTCGCGGTGTGCGAGGCCGCCGCCTTCTGTCCGTGCTCGGTGTTGCCCACCTTCCACATGAGTATCGGCTTGCCCGCGGCGAGCGCGGCATCGCCGATGTCGAGCAGCCGGCGCGCATCCTTCAGCCCTTCGATATAGGCTGCAATGATTTCGGTCTCTGGGTCTTGTATGTAGTAATTGATGAAATCGAGCGCGGACACGCCGATTTCATTGCCGGTGGTCACCATCTGGCGGAACGGCAATCCGCCGTCGAGCGAGGAGAGGTTCATCACCGAGAAACCGAAACCGCCGCTCTGCGACACCATGCTCACCGCGCCCGGCTCGTAATCCGCATTGAACACCGAGCCGAAGCCGGCATAGACGCGGTCGGCGGCATTGATCATGCCCTGGCAATTGGGGCCGACGACGCCGATGCCGTATTCGCTCGCGATGGCGATCAACTCCCGCTGCATCGCGACGCCGCCGCCGCCCACCTCGGAGAACCCGGAGCTGAAGATGATCGCGTAGCGCACGCCCTTCGCGCCGCACTGGCGCAGCACTTCGGGAACGCGCGCGGCGTTGACCAGGATCAGGGCGAGATCCGGCGCCTCGGGCAGATCGGCGAGCGCCGGGTAACACTTGACGCCCAGGATTTCCGGGTAGCGCGGATTGATCGGGTAGAGCCGCCCCCGGTATCCGTGCGTGGTGAGGTGTTTCAGAGGCTGGCCGCTGATAGTGATGAGGTCCCGGGAAGCGCCGATGATCGCGATCGCACGCGGGTTGAAAAACCGCTCCAAGTCGCTACCCATTGCCACCCGCTCTCCCGAATGCCCGTGCGACGCGCTTAGCGCACGCGCAAAAACCGCGATGTTACCGGCGGAACGGGCGGCAGCCAAGGCGGGCTACCGCTTCTGGAACGAATAGCCGCGCTCGCGAAACAACCTGACGCAGGCGTCGACCGCCTGCGCATCGAACTTCGCGCCGCGGCCCGCTGTGATCTCGGCGAGTGCCGCGTCGCTGCCCGCGGCGGGCCGATAGGCGCGCGGCGCGCTCATCGCCGCGACCACGTTTGCCACGGAGAGGATGCGCGCTTCGAGCAGGATCTGGTCGCCCTTCAGCCCGCGCGGGTAGCCCGAACCGTCGAGCAGTTCCTGGTGCTGCAGCACGATCTCCGCCACCGGCCAGGGAAAATCGATGCCCTTGAGAATGTCGTGGCCGGCCTGCGCGTGGGACCGGACGAAAGCGTATTCCAGCGCATTGAGCTTGCCCGGCTTCGCCAGGATCTCGCCCGGCACCTGGATGTTGCCGATATCGTGCACGAGCGCGGCAAGCCGCAGGCCGCGCACCCGCTCCGCCTCGAGCCCCAGTTCGCCCGCGATCGCCACGGCGAGCCCCGCGACGTCGCGCTGGTGGCCCGCGGTGTAGGGGTCGCGCGTCTCGGCCGCGGCCGCGATCGCCGCGATCGCATCCTCCATGCTCTTCCGAACGCGACGCTCGGCCTGCCGGCGCTCGGTCACGTCGCGCAGGTTGGCGATGCCGATCTTCTCGCCCTCGCTGTCGAACACCCCGCTCGCCGTCGCCTCGACGATCCGCCAGCTCCCGTCGCGGTGGCGCGCGCGGAATTCGACCGTCACCCGCTGCGCTTCGCCGCGCAAGATGCGCCGGTACGCACCCTCGAGTTCCGCCAGGTCCTCGGGATGCACCAGCTCGAAACTCGAGCGCCCGATCCGCTCGGCATCGCGGTAGCCCAGCACCCGCTCGATGGCCGGGCTTTCGTACTTGACGGTGCCCTCGGCGTTGACGACGGCGATGACATCGCCGCTGTTCTCCACCACGCCGCGGAAGTAGGCCTCGCGGCGCCGGACGTCCTCATCCAGCGTCTGGCGCTCGGTGATGTCGTCAGCCACCCAGATCGATTTTCCTCCCTCCTTCTGCTCGCCCGCCGCCCTCCCGGCAAGGTGCGCCCAGAACAGGGACCCGTCCTTGCGCTTGAGCTGAAGCGTGGTTTGGTAGATGCGCCCGGAGGCAAGCTCGGGGTAGGCGTCGCTGCCGAGTTTCTCGTATTCGGTCCGGCCCGGATAGATCAGCTCCGTGCTCCTGCCGATGAGTTCGCGCTTGTCGTAGCCCAGCATTTCGGCAAACCGGCGATTGACGCGCTCGATGACGCGATCCTTCACGACGGCGAACCCTGCCGGCGCATTCTCGATCGTCAGTTCCAGCTCGGCGAGCGCCGTTCCGACCTTTGCCTCCGCCGCCTTGCGCTCGGTCACGTCCACCGAGGCGCCGGCGACCCCGAGCACCTTGCCTTCCGCGTCGCGCAGCATCGCCGCCGCCAGCAGGCTCGTGAACAGTTCCCCGGATTTCGTGCGGTTCACGACCTCGACCACCGCGCCGTCGCGTTCGAGCACGGCGCGGCGCACCGCGTCCCCGGCCACGGGATCCGCGTACAGCATGTTAACGTGCTTGCCGAGCACCTCGTCGCGGCGATAACCGAAGGCGCGCTCCGCTGCGGGGTTGAATTCCACGACGCGCCGGTCGCGGTCCACCGCCACGATCAAAGCGCGCGAGGACTCGACGATGGCGCCCGCGATCTGCGCGGACGCGCGGGCCGCCGCCTCGGACTGCTTCAATTCGGTGATGTCCTGGAAGATATAGAGCCGCCAGGCAGGCGGAAGGCCCGCGGACGCGCCCACCGAGCGCACGAGAAACACCTCGTCGGGCGGGAGCGGGAGTTCGAACTCGGTATCGCCGGTCTCCGCTGCCTCGACCGGGAACGCGGCTTCGCGCGCCGGGAACAGTTTCCAGTACACCTTGCCCGTCAGGTTGGTGACCGGGACGCCGGCCCGCTCGGCATAGGCGCGGTTGGCGCGCACGATGCAGCCCTTCTCGTCGTGCATGAAGATCGGCTGCGTCAGCGAGTCGAGCGTCTGCGTCCAGGCGGCACGTGCCTGCTCCACGCGTCGCGACAGGCCTTCCTGCTCGGCGAGCTGCGCCGCGAGCTTTTCGATCCGGGCGCGCGCTTGAGCCAGGTCCTTGCGCAGTTGATCGACTTCACTGGTGCGTTGCGCGCCGCCCTTGCCGGTAGGTTCAGCCATGCGATTTCCCGCCCACCGTGTAATGCGCTTCCCGCACGATAGTCAAAAACCCCGCGAGATACAAGCGGCCGTGCAATGTTATCATCAGCCTCTCCCGATTTCCGCCCCGAACGTGAACGCCGCACTCAAATCCGCAGCCCGACTGCTGTCGCTGAAGGACGTCTGGCTGCTCTCAGGCGGGCATTGCTTCACGCACTGGTACCCCGCGACCTTCTTCATCCTGCTGCCGATCCTCGGCAAGGAACTGGGCCTCTCCTACACCGAGATCGGCTTCATCATGACGGTGCAGCACCTCGCGGGTGCGATGACCAACATGCCCGGCGGGATGCTGGTCGACGCGGTCGGCAAGAAGGGCTATCTCATGGCGATTTCGCTGTTCTGGGTCGGCGTGCCGTACGCATTGATGGCGCTTACCCACAACTACTGGATGCTGCTCGCGTGCGTGGCGCTCGTCGGCATCGGCAACAACCTGTGGCATCCCTCGGCGATTCCGGCGCTCGCCAACCGCTATCCCGAGCGCAAGGGCTTCATCCTCGCGCTGCACGGCATGGGCGGGAATCTCGGCGAAGCGATCGCGCCGCTTTTCATTGGCCTGCTCCTCACCTACATGAGCTGGCGCACCGCCGTGATTGTCAACATCATCCCCGGTGCCGTGATGGCCGTGATGATCCTGCTCATGCTGGGCGCGTTTGCCGTGTCCTACAACACGGGCGGCACGCATGCCCCGGCTGAAAGTAAGACCCCCGGTGAATATCTGCGCGGCACGCTGGGCCTGCTGCGCAACCGCGGACTCATGCTCATTTCGATCAGCTCGGGGTTTCGCATCATGACCCAGATCGGGCTCCTTACCTTCCTGCCCGCGTACTTGGCCTTCGAACTCGGCTACTCGCCGTGGGCCGTGGGCCTCGCCATGACGCTGTTGCAGATTGCGGGATTCATCGCGACACCGATCGGCGGCTACCTCTCGGACAGGATGGGCCGCAAGAAGGTGGTGATGGCGAGCTTCGGCATGACCGCGATCCTCATCGTCGCGATGGCGCTTGCGGGCCGGACGCCGGCGTTCATATTCATGGTGGCGATCCTGGGATTTTTCCTGTATGCGACGCGTGCGGTGATCCAGGCCTGGACCATCGAGGAAACGCCGAAGCACCTCGCCGCGACCGGCATCGGGCTCGTCTTCACGCTGCAGGGAATCGGCGCGGCCATCTCGCCCACCATCTTCGGCCTCATCGCCGACACCTACGACATTTTCACCGCCTTCTACTTTCTTGCCGGCACGGTGATCGTCGCCAACTGCCTGATCGTTTTCATGCCCAACCGGGAAGCGGGACACTCGACGGCACCCGCCACTGCTACACGCTGAATTTTCACTCCCGGCGACGCTTCAACTGCGGGGTAGCGGCCAGCCGAACCACTCGCACGGGCTGCGCCCCATGACGCACTCCTTGTCTTCGGCGGTGAACCAGGGAATCTCCTCCGTGGTCGCTCTTGGGCCTCGGGCGCCCGGGTGTCTCGGCCGCCCAGACGTGAACTTGCGAATCGACTTGTTGCGCGCGCTAATAATGCGACTTGAAGCTGATGCCCCCGCGCCGCGCGAGCTCGTCCAGGTCGATGTATGAACGCTTGGTCTTCTTGTCGACCGTGAACTGCATTTTGCGCACCGACTCGGTGGAGGCGCGCACGCTCAGCAACTGCAAACTTTCCTTCACTTCCCATTCGTGGGCGCCGGCGATGCCGGGCGGCGCGTAGATGTACGAGCCCGGCCCCACCTCGAATTCCTCGCCTTCGAAGTTGCGCACGGTGGCGTGTCCCGAGATGACGAAATAGAACGCCTCGATCGGGTGCCAGTGCAGCGCCTCGATCGTGCCGGGCTCGTAGGTGGCGAGCGCCGTGCGGATCCGGTCGGTCGGACGGTCCGCATGCCCGACCAGCGCCTTGATGGTCTGCCCGTCCGTGACGCCCGTTTGCCACTTGAGCGACGCCTCGTTGACGACCTGCAGAGTTGATTTCACTTCCATGTGCGAGCCTCCTTGGTCCAGTGCGCAACAACCAGGTTATTGAATGCCGGCGTTGACGTTGAGGTTGACGCCGGTGACGTGACGGCCCTCGTCTGACGCGAGAAACAGCACGGCGTCGGCGCTGTCCTGCGGCTCGACCAGGCATTTGAGCGGATTGATCGCCGCCTTTTTCGCGACGGTCTCGGCATCCCAGACTTTCTTCACGCGCTCGGTGAGCGTCGTGCCGGGCGAAACGGCGTTCACGGTTATGCCGTACGGCCCCAACTGCTTCGCGAGGTGCCGCGTGAGCACCAGCAACGCCCCCTTGCCCGCCGCGTAGGGCAGATTCGAATCGGTGACGAGGTTCGGCGCGCTGCCGCTTTGCGAGCCGATGTTGATGATGCGGCCCTTTTTTTGTTCTATCATCACCTTGGCCACGGCGCGGATGCAGAGAAATGCGCTCTTGAGGTTCAGCGTGATGACGCGGTCCCACTCGTCTTCCGGTATTTCCGTGACGGGCGCGAGCTTCACCCAACCGCCGACGCCGTTCACCAGGATGTCGATGGTGCCCCACCGCTTCATCACCGCCCGCACCATCGACTCGACGTCGCCCGCCCGCGTCACATCCGCCTGTACGGCGAGCGCGGAGCCTCCCGCCGCCTCGATTTCGGCGGCGACGCGCTGCGCTTGCGCTGGATTGCGGCCGACGACCGCCACCGCGGCGCCTTCCCGCGCGAACGTCATCGCGATCGCCTCCCCTATTCCGGCGCTCGCGCCCGTCACGATGGCCGTTCGCCCCGACAGCCTGCCTGCTCCCACCATCTGCAGTGCCCCTTTGTGGCTGCGACCGACGCGCTCGACATCTTTCCGCTTGCCGCGCCCGCGGTCCGCTGCGATGATATCAGGGGCGGCGTGGAGTCGTATGCTACGCGCACTGCGTACCCCTGAAGGCAAGGAAACCTGCCGGGGCACGGGGGTGGAACGGGCAAACCATAATCCAACGCACGTCGACCCAGTCAGCGTCACTTTTTTCGAGGAGGAAAAAATGAAAACCGCGTTCCTGCTGCTTGCCGCCCTTGTTGCATCTGCGCCCACCTCCCATGCATGGGCACAGACCTATCCCACCAGGCCGGTCCGATTGATCGCGCCGTTTCCTCCCGGCGGGGGCACGGACCTCCTGTCGCGGATCATCGCGGTGCCGATGTCCGAGTCGCTCGGCCAGACGGTCGTGGTCGACAACCGCCCGGGCGCGGGCGGCGCCATCGGCGCGGAAATCACCGCGCGCGCCACCCCCGACGGTCATACGCTCATACTGGTTTCCAGCAGCTATTGCGCGACCTCCGCGTACCAGAAGATTCCGTACGACCCGGTGAAGGACATTCAGCCGATCATACTGATCGGCACTACGGGATTGGTCGTGAGCGTGCACCCCCAGGTAGCGGCAACGAGCATCAAGGCGCTCATCGCGCAGGCCAAGGCCAACCCCGGCAAACTCAACTACGCCTCGGTCGGAACCGGCAGTGTCGCACACCTGGGTTTTGAACTCTTCAAGCAGATGAGCGGTGCGAATATCGTCCACGTTCCCTACAAGGGCGGGGGGCCGGCGTTGACTGCGGTGATCGCCGGCGAGGTCCAGGCGACGTTGATCAGTCTGGTTCCGACCATCCCGCACGTCAGGGCGGGGCGGCTGCGTCCGCTTGGCATCACCACCGCCAAGCGCTCGGCCCTGCTGCCCGACGTGCCGTCAATCAGCGAGACGGTGCCGGGCTTTGAGGTCACCCACTGGTACGGCATGTGGGGCCCGAAAGGCATACCGAAGCCCATCATCACGCGCTGGAATCGGGGGGTCGCGAAGGTGCTGCTCACGGACGCGATGAAGCGCCAGATGCAGGGCGAAGGCCTGGAAACCGCCGCCGGCCCGCCGGAGGAGTTCCTGAAATACGTCAGCCGCGACGTGGCGAAGTGGCGGAAGGTGATCAAGGCTGCGGGCATCAAATAGGCAGGCTGATCGTATCAGGGGAGCGTGACATGGCAGCGTGGGAACACAAGCTGGGGCTCATCGTCCCGTCGTGGAATACGGTGATGGAGGGCGAGATCCAGCGCATGGCCGGTCCCGCCATGTCCGTGCATTCGATGCGCATCGCCCACACCGCCGACACCGAGGAAAATCTGCTCCGCCTCGCCACCGAAGCCCCCGCGGCGGCGAAATTGCTCGCGCATGCCAAACTCAATGTCATCCTCTACGGCTGCACCGCGAGCGGCTTTCTGAAAGGACCGGAGGGCGACCGGCGGGTGCGCGCGGAGATCGAGGCCGCGGCCGGCATTCCCGTCGCGAACGCGTCGCTGTCGATCGTGGAGGCGCTGCGCGCGCTCGGCGCGACGCGGGTCAGCCTCGCTTCGCCGTACGCGGCGTGGCTCAATGAACGGCTGCGCGCATATCTGGAAGCGGACGGCTTCAAGGTGCTGGCGATGCAGGGCCTCGGCACCGAGGCCCATTCGACGATCTCGTCGGAGCGCATCAAGGCGCTGGTGGCCGAAGTCGACCGGCCCGAATCCGAGGCGATATTCATCAGTTGTTCGAACTTCCCCACGCTCGACATCCTCGAGCCGCTGGAAGCGAAACACGGCAAGCCGATCGTCACCAGCAATGCTTCCGGCATGTGGAAGATGCTGCGTCTTCTTGGCGATCGCCGTGCGATTCCCGGCGCCGGACGGCTCTTCCGCGACGCTTGAGACAACAGGATGTGGTGCCCCGTGCGCGAGATCGAGATCATCGCGGGCACGCCGCCGGGCGGCGGGCTTGACCGCTGCGCCCGCGCGCTCGTGAAAGCGATCGAGGCGAATCGGTTGCTCGACGCTCCAGTGCGTGTGACGAACATGCCCGGCGAGGGCGGCCGCGGCGCATGGATGCGCTTGGACGGTCGCCCGGACGACGCGCACACGCTGTGCGTAAGCTCGATCAATCTCACCACCGATCATCTGCTCGGCGAGAGCCCGTACGAGCACGAGACAGCGTTCACGCCGCTCGCGATCCTCTATACCGAGTACCTCGCGTTCCTTGCCCGCTCCGATTGTCCCGTCGATTCGGGTGCAGCGCTGCTGAAATGGTTCCGCGCCGATATGCGTTCTCTCACAGTGGCGCTCTCGATCGCGCTCGGCAATCCCAATCACATCGCGCTCGCCAAGGTGATCCGGCACGCGGGGGGCGACGTGACGGCGCCGAACATTCGCGTCTTCGACTCGGCGCTGGATGCCGTCGCGGACGTGATGGCCGGCAACGCCGGGATCGCGGTGGTTACCGCGGCGAGCGCCGTGAAGGAGCTCGGGACAGGCGCGATGCGCGCGCTCGCGCTCTCTGCCCCGCAGCGCGCTGCGGGACTCTACGCTGAGACGCCAACCTGGAGCGAGCTGGGTGTCGACTGCGTCATCGGGTCCTGGCGCGGCGTCACCGGCGCCGGCGCGATCACGCGCGGACAGGCGGCATACTGGCAGGAGGTGCTCAGAGCCGCCGTCGCGACCCGGGAGTGGGCGGTCGAACTGGAACACCACTACTGGACGCCGATGTATCTCGACGGCGCGCGTTTGCGGGAGCACCTCGCGCGCGAACGCATGGAACTGGCCGCCATGCTCAGGGAACTCGGACTGCGCGCGTGAGCGACCCCTCCCTCCTTCCGCGTTCCGCCTTCATCCTTCATCCTTGCCTTTGTGCTATGCTTCCCTCCCCGTTCCCAGCACTCAGCCGCCCGGCCGGCGCAATCCGACTGGAGTCGCACATGCGTATGGAAGTCCACATCCACGGTTCCGCTTTCTTCTGCAAGGGAGTCCGGCTCGCGCAAATCCAGCAGGCGCTGCGCCCCTGGCTCGACTATCTCGACGTCGACACGATCGCGGAGGCCGTGAGCATCGAACGCGAGGAGCCGGGGATCGTGTTCGATACGCGCGAGCGCGCGCTCAATATCTGCTGGACCGGCGAGGTCGGGCGCAGCTTCCAAGGCCGGCTGGTCGAAGCGTTCGAGAACCTCGGGCCGCTTACCGAATACGCGTCGGAGATCGAAGTCACATACTATCCCGAGAACAGTGACGACGAGTTCCACCAGATGTTCGTCGGACCGAGCGCGGAGGCGATCAACGAGTTCCGCCGCCAGTGCGTGACCGAAGACGTCTCGAACCTGCTCTCGCGCAGTCTCGGCACACAGGATATCGAGCAGGTGGTCGCACTCATCAATCACCTTTTCGACCAGGATCTCGCGTCCAAACGCCCCCCCGTGGCGACGGACCAAGGCTCAACCGTAATCCCGCTTCACCCCCGCAACCGGCACCTGCACTGACGGCCCCCGTCACCGGGGCGCAAGCCGGCATCCCGGCAATCCGCCGCGACGTCCTCGTGATCGGCGGGTTGATCGGCGCCGCCGTCGCGTGCGGCCGCTCCAGAACAAGACATGAATGGAGGGAGGAGAGCATGGAGAAGGATGCATACGAACGTGGCATGGCGACCCGGCGCAAGGTGATGGGCGAGGGCCACATCGCGAAGCGCGGCGCGAGCAAGGACCGCTTCACCGCGCAGCACCAGGAAGTGATGACGGCGATCGCCTGGGGCGAGATCTGGAGCCGCCCCGGGCTGGAACTGAAGGTGCGCAGCCTCGTGGTGCTCGCCATGCTGACGGCGCTCAACCGCGAGGACGAACTGCGCGGCCATGTCAATGGCGCGCTCAACAACGGCGCAACACCGGATGAGATCTACGAGGTGCTGCTCCAGGCCGCCGGCTATTGCGGATTTCCGTCCTCGAACGGCGCCGTGCGCGTGATGGTGGAAGTCTTCAAGGAGCGCGGCCTGATATGAGCCTGCGGCTGAATTGCCCTTGTTTTGGTTCAAGCGAGCGGCAGGCGCACCGGCGCGCGGGTCCTGAGCGATTCGCCGATCGCCAGCCCGACTTCGAGCGTGCGGCGCGCATCGCGCGGGGTAGCGAGCAGGCACTGCGTGCCCGCTGACAGGTGATCGAGCCACGCGCGCGTCTCGGTTGCCACCGGCCCCCAGAACTCGCCCAGCGCCCAGTCGCCGGGCGTGCCGCTGCCGAGCAACACCATGTTGACCACGTGTTCCGGGATATAGACGTGCGGGAAGCCCCGCTCGGTATACATGATCTGGTCGGTGTGATCGTCGTCGAGGAGCATGACGCCCTCGCTGCCCAGTAGTTCGACGCGCGCGGCATGTCCCAGCGCCGGATACTGGTGCGGCAGCGCGTAGCACACCCCAAGATTCACGACCGCACCGTCGGCATAGGTGAGTATCGCCCACGTGACATCGTTGGTGTTGAACCCCTGGTCCTTGAATACGCCACCCTGCGCCCGCGCGTAGACCTCGGCCGGCGCATTGCCCGCCAGGAACCAGTTGATGACATCGACGTAGTAGGTGAGGCCGGAGATCGAATTGCTTTCCTTCGGCAGGCGGCTCAGCGTCTGCAGTCCCTGCGAGCGGCTGTTGTAGACGCGCGCGGCGGCCCCCACCACCTTTCCCAGCCGCCCCTGGACAAGCTGCTCCTTGGCAAGCAGATAGCGCTTCTTGAAGCGCCGGCTGAAACCCACGTGAAGGCTGATGCCCGCCTGGTCCGCTGCTGCGATGATCCGGTCCGCTGCGCCAAGATCGAGCGCGATGGGCTTTTCGACCAGCACGGGCTTGCCAAGATCGAGCGCCTGCAACACGGGTGTCGTATGCTCGACCTCGATCGTCGATACCACGACCGCATTCACCTCCGGCCGCGACATCACCTCGAGGCTGTCGCCCGAGTGCACCTGCGCGCCCACCTGCTCCGCGAGCTTGCGCGCGCGCTCCGGATCGCGGTCGGCGAGCGCGATGAAGCGCACCGCTGGATGGCGCGACGCCATCACCGCGCGCAGGCTCCCGATACGCCCGCAGCCCACGATGGCGATGCCGAGTTCCCTGCGCGCGAGCGGCGCGGCGTCTGCATTCATGTTGTTCTCCGGTTACGGCCTCTCACCGCTGAGGACGCCAAGCTCTCGATCCTCGATCCTCAATCCTCAAGCCTGAATCCTCAATCCTGCCTTTCCTCACCATCCCTTCACCACGTCCGGATTCGCAATGTTGATCGGCTTGCCGGCGGCGTAGGCGACGATCTGGTCCACGGCGCTGCCGTAATGCGACTCGTAGGTATTCCGCTCGCAGTATCCGAGATGCGGCGTGCACAGTACGTTGCTCATTTTGAGCAGCGGATGATCGGCGCCGAGCACCGGCTCGTCCTCAAAGACGTCGATCGCGGCGAATCCCGGCCGGCCCTTGTTCAACGCCTCGACCAGCGCCCCGGCCGCGACGATCGGCGCGCGGCTGGTGTTGACGAAAAGCGCAGCGGGCTTCATGCGCGCCAGGTCCGCCGCCGTGACGATGCCGCGCGTTTCCTTGTTGAGCGGCAAATGAATGCACAGCACGTCCGCGCTCTCGAAAAACGCCTCGCGGCTCGCGGCAACCTCGAATCCCGCCGCCCGCGCGCGCGCAGTCGAGCCCTCCCGCCCCCAGCACACGACGTTCATGTCGAACGCCTTGCCCACCTTCGCAACCAGGCTTCCGATCCTGCCGAACGCGTAGATGCCGAGCGTCCTGCCCTTGAGACCGGTGCCGACGGTGGATTGCCAGTGGCCCTCCTTGAGGCGCTGCACTTCGTGCGGAACGCTGCGCAGCGCGGCAAGGATGATGGCCCAGGTCAGTTCCGCCGTGGGGCTGGGACTGCCGACGCCCCCCGCGCACACCATGATCCCCTTCTCGGTGCACGCGGCGAGATCGACGTGGCTCGTGTTGCGTCCCGTCTGGCTGAATAGTTTCACCGTGGCAAGCTTTTCGACGAGCTCGCGCGGAACGCGCGAGCGCTGCTGGGTGAGCAGCACCGCCTCCGTGCCGTCCAGCCGCTGGGCAAGACGGGCCAGGTCCTTCTCGGTGTCGTTGTACACCACCACCTCGTGTCCGCTGAGCTTGCCGGAGCAATTGAGCCGGCGAAACACGTCCGGATAATCGTCGATGACTGCGATCTTCATCTGGCCCTCGTTCGAGTTGTAATTGATGGAATTAGAGTGCCTGACATGATGAACCACGTGTGCGGGTCATTATGTTAGGCACTCTTACTTGCGATGGCTGATCCACCCGCCTCCGGCGAGCATGAAGGCGTTGGCTACGAACACGGGCGCGACGCCGAACGCCGTCCCGAGCGACCCGAAAAACAGCGGCATCACGATATGCGTGAAATTATTGAGCGTCATCCTGAGACCGATGGCCTCACCCGAGCGCCCCCGCGGCGCACGATCGTAGATCAGCATCAGCGTGAGCGGCTGCCCGCAACCCATGCTCAGGCCGAGGAAGAACGCGATCGTGCTGAGCAGCCTCGGGTCCGCGATCCACGGGAAAGCGAGGTAGGAGATCGCGCCAATCGAGAGCGACGCGGTCAGCACGAGGTCGGCGCCCCAACGTTTTACCAGCGCCGGCATCACCAGACGCACGACGAAGGATGCGGCCGCGAACATCGCCAGCACCACCCCGATCGCCGAGGCGGTGAGCCCGACCGAGTGACCGTAGATCGGCATGTAGAACTGGAAAAGGTCCGTGCCCGTGAGTACGACGGCACCCGTGAGCAAGGTGCGCCGCAGCGGCTTGTTGTTGAGCAGCTCTCTTACGTGGCCGCCGTGTTCCTCCTCCGCGTTCTTCTTCGCGCGTCCCAGGCCAAGACGCCGCGCTCCCAGGATGATCATCACTGAGATCAACGGCGCCCCCGCGATGTAGAGATAGCTCGACGCGTGCCCGAAGTGATCGATGGAGAATCCGGCGATCAAGGGCCCGAAAAAGCTGCCCGTCGACATGATCAGGCCGTAGTTGCTGAAGTTGCGGGTGCGGCTTTCCGGCCCGCCCAGCATCCCCACCAGGTTCTGCACCGAGACATTGTAAAAGACGTGCGAGCCGCCGATCAACGCGGCCGATGCGTAGAGCGCGCCTATCGACGGCAGGAAGTACGGCAGCGTGAGGCCCACCGACAGGCCGATCGAGCCTGCGATCATCGGCAGGCGCACGCCCAGGCGGTCCGAGAGCTTGCCGGCGTAGAGCGCGAGCAGCATCGGGAACAGCGAATAGAGCGCCACCAGGATGCCGATGTGGAACTGGGTTGCCCCCAGCTCGATCGCGAACAGCGTCGCCAGCACCTTGCTCGCTCGCCAGCACGTCATGTTGCACAGGATGATCAGCAGGACGACGTAGATCGACATGCCTCACGCCGCTCGTGGCCCGCGGCTCGCGTGACCGCCGCACGAGGGATGGATGTCGAAAGCGCGCTGCGAGGTGGCGGGGCGAGGCCCGCTGGGGTCACGGCCATTCATTGAAGGAACGAATTTTACCGGAGACTGCCCGCCACCGTGGATGGATGGTGCGGCGGCCAGCGCCTCCTTCACATACAATCGCGCTTTCTCCCGGTTCCACGGCAGGGAATGAATCTTACGCTGCGCGCGCTGCGCCACCGCAACTTCGCGCTGTTCATGGCGGGCCAGATGTGTGCGTTGATCGGCTACTGGATGCAGCACGTCGCCCAGAGCTGGCTGCTGTACCGCCTCACCGACTCGGCGACGCTGCTCGGCATCCTCGGCTTCGCCGGAAGTCTTCCGATTCTACTGCTCGCGCCGTTCGCCGGCCTGTGGTCCGACCGCGTCAACCTGCATCGCGCGATGTTCGCAACCCAGATCCTGGAGATGCTGCAGGCGGTGACACTCGCGGCCCTGGCGCTCGCCGGAATCATAGCGCCCTGGCACATCATCACGCTGTCGATGGCGCTCGGAATCCTGGTCGCGATCGAACTGCCGTTGCGGCACGCCTATCTGCTGGAGCTGGTGGGCGCGAAGGAGGACCTCGCGAATGCGGTCGCCGTGACCTCGCTCATGGCGAACACCGGCCGGCTCGTCGGCCCCGCGCTCGCCGGCGTCGCGATCGCCTGGATCGGCGAAGGCGGCTGTTTCCTGATCAACGCGTTGAGCTTCGTCGTGGTCGTCATCACCTTCCTGATGATCCGCGTGAAGCCGAGCGCACGCCCGGCATCCCGGCCTCCGCTATGGCAGGACATGCGTGAAGGCATCGCGTACGTGTGGGGCTTTCTGCCGATCCGGTTCCTGCTGCTGGTGCTGGCCCTGGTGGCGCTGCTGGCGACGCCTTACATCACGTTGATGCCGGTGCTGGTGCGCGAGGTCTTCCACGGCGGCGCGGAACAGATGGGTTTCCTGGTCGGCGCGGGCGGGCTGGGGGCGGTGAGCGGCACGCTTTACCTCGCCTCGCGCCACAACGTGCGCGGCCTCGTGCGTCTCATCGTCTATGCGAGTCTCACCGCGGGTGTGGCGCTGGTGTTGCTCGCCTGGTCAGGCTCGGTGTGGCTTGCGGCCGCGCTGATCGCGGCGATCGGCTTCGGCATCCTCGTCACATCGGTCTCGACCAACATGATCCTGCAGACCATCGTGGACGACGACAAGCGCGGGCGGGTGATGAGCTTTTATACCGCGGCGTTTCTCGGCATGACGCCGTTCGGCAGCCTCGTTGCCGGCTCGCTCGCCGATGTCGTGGGCGTAGCGGTG
>Ga0209109_10000762_pt1 | contig 17638 bp, 13 predicted proteins | sample Rifsed10ft2_FD_184004 | JGI IMG/M metagenome (GOLD analysis project Ga0209109, IMG submission 184004) | Soil microbial communities from Rifle, Colorado, USA - sediment 10ft 2 (version 2) | ecosystem: Environmental > Terrestrial > Deep subsurface > Rock core/Sediment | place: Rifle, Colorado... | reverse complement strand
CAGCAGGTTTTCGGGGAGCGCACCGCAGTTGATCGAGAGGAAGGGACCTTCGGCCCGGCGGGAGAGGTTGTGGAGGTACCGGGCCAGCACCTCCTTGCCAGTGCCGCTTTCGCCCTGGATCAGCACCGTGGAATCGTTCGGGGCGACCTGCTCGGCCAAGCGGAGGACTTCGGCGAATCGCCGGGACTTCCCGATCGGGCGGACCACCGTGCTCCGGTCCTTCCGGCGGATTTCCTGCTTGAGCTGCCGGTTCTCCACCCGGACCTGCCGGTACTCGCAGGCCCTCCTGAGAATTGCCAGCAGCTCATCGTTGGAGAACGGCTTCTGGATGTAATAGAAGGCGCCCTGGTTGACCGCCTGGATCGCGGTCTGGAGCGAGGCCTGAGCGGTCATCAGGATGACCGGGGTCATCGGGTCCTGGTCCCGGGCCGCCTGGAGGATGTCCAGTCCCGTGACCTGCGGCATCCGGACGTCGGTAAGGACGATGTCGTGATTGCCCGAGCGGATCTGCTCGAGTCCCGCCTTGCCTCCCTGCGCGGTGGCGACTTCGAAGCCTTCCTTGCGGAGGAGGATTCGGAGGGTATCCAGAATGCCCGACTCGTCGTCCACGATCAGGATCGAAGCCTGCTGACTCATGCGCCCTCCAAGGGCCGCTTCCCGTTGAGGAGAATGGTAAACGTGGTCCCCTCTCCCGGGGCAGACTCAACCATGACCACGCCGCGGTGAGCCACGACCGCCCGTTGCACGATTGCCAGACCCAGACCACTCCCGCCGGGGCGCCCCGAAACGAACGGCTCGAACAGCCGCGGCATCAGCTCGGGGTCAATGCCGGGCCCGTTGTCGCGGACCCGCAGCCGGACCGGATACTCGAATTCGGCGGCACTGGCCCCGGACAGCTCGCGGCGATCGGGCTGGTCAATCAGGACCTCAATCCGGCCCGCGCCGTCCATGGCCTGGGCGGCGTTCAGCATCAGGTTGGTCCCGATCCGGTGGAGCAGGTCCTCGTCCGCCTCGAGCTCGATCGCCTCCCCGTGCACCTGGATCTCGACCCCGGGCCCGGTGTCGGGGTCTTCCCTGATCAGCTGGGCCGCGCCCCGCATGACGGCGGCAAGGTCTACCGGGGCGAAATTCCCGGCCCGGACCCGGGAGAAGTCCAGGAACTCGCCGAGCAGCCGGCTGAGGCGGTCGGTCTCCCGGACGATCAACTCGCTGAGGATCCGGTCGTCGGGGTCCTCGCGGGAGACCCGGGCCAGCTGCTCGACCGAGCTCCGGATCGAGGCGAGGGGGTTCCGGATCTCATGGGCCAGAGAGGCGGAGAGGGCGGCGACGGCTTCAAGCCGCTCGGCCCGGAGCTGCAGGAGCTGCATCTGTTGGAGGTCGGAGATGTCAGTGAAGATCGCCGTTACGCTGGGGCGGTCCTCGGTCGGCCGGACGAAAGTGGTCGTGGAGAGTCCGATCGGCACCTCGTGTCCATCGGCCCGCCGGGCGGTGCCTTCGCCCCGGGCGACTCGGCGTCCCTTGCGAATCCCGGTTGTGACCGCATCCAGAAGCTCGGGCGACCGCCGCCCCAGCTCCTCCAGCACGGGAAGGCCGAGCCACTCGGCCGCCGGCAGCCCCAGCAGATGCTCGGCGGCGAGGTTGATGAAGGCGAGCCGGCCCTCTGCATCCAGGGTGACCACGCCGGAACGGATGTTCCGGAGGATCTCGTCGGCCTCGAACCGGACCCGGCGGAGCTCGATCTGGAGCTCGCTGTGCTCGACCGTCGCAGCGCGAAGCCGCTGCCCGAGATAGGCCACCACGAACGACACCAGCAGAAACACGGTGACCTGGCCCCAGACCCAGCTGCCCTCCGGAAGCTCCCGCAGCAAGAACGAATCGGCGAGGAAAAGTCCGGCCCCGACCGCGGCCGTGAGAGCCCCCAGCCGGAGCGGCATCAGCAGCGCGTAAACCGCGATGACCGGCACGAAGAGGGCGACCCATCCGCTCTGCTGAGCCCCGGCGAAGTGCACCAGCATCGTGACCAGCAGCAGGTCGGTGGCGGCGTGGCAGAACAGGAACAGCAAGCCGGCCCGCCGTCTCCGGATGAAGCTGACGTAGAGGCCGTACCCGGTGACCGCGTACGCGAGGATAACGACGAGGAGGCCGTAATAGCTGGCCTCGACGGTGCCCCCAAGCAGCGACAACCGAACCAGCAATACCGAGGCGAGAACCGCCCGCCCGACGTAGACCCAGCGCAGGAAGTTCCGCTGCTCGAGCGGCCCGAACCGCCGCTCTCCCGCGTGGGGCGGGATCGTCTGGTCGGGAAATGCGGTCGGGAAGTCTGGCACGGGGCGATTGCCGAAATTAAGCGGGTGCGAGGCGAGCGGGGGTAGCTGGCAGGTGGCAGGCTCCGGACCACCTCATTAGGATCGGAACCTTCACTCCCGACCCTGAGCCCCCATGAACCGGCTCGACTTCTGGCTCTGGTCCGCCCGCTTCTACAAGACCCGGGCGCTCGCGGCTGCGGCTGTGGACGGAGGCCGGGTCGAGCTCAATGGACAGCGGATCAAGCGGGGGAAGCAGGTGCGCCCCGGCGATACGGTTCGGGTCCGGGCCGGGCCCCGGGAATACCGGGTAGAGGTGCTGGCCGAGGCCCGCCGACGGGGTCCGCCGGAAGAAGCCGCCGGCCTGTACCGAGAGGATCCGGAAAGCCGGGCCGCCCGGGAACGGGCGCTCGAGCAGCACCGGGCCGCGGCCCGCGTATCGCCCCGCACCACCGGACGCCCGACCAAGCGGCAGCGAAGGGAGCTGGATCGCCTGAAAGGACGAGGCTAAGGGCTACTGCCGGTTGTACGCGATCCCCTTGGCCTGGGCCTTCTCGATCGCGATCACCAGAGCGGGAACCGTGACGACCCCGGGCACGAGGTTGGCCCGGAGGTCGCGTTCGATTTCCGCGGGATTCCCCCTGGTGCCGGCCCCGGAGAGAAAGCCGATCCAGGCCATGAAGGCGTTGTTACACATCAGGAATGTGGCGCCCATTCTCTGAAGGTTCTCGATCCCGGCGATCGCCATGGCACCGTTGAAGAGGATCGGATCAGCCGCCCGCGGACGATAGAACATGTTGTGGCGAGTGGGGGCCCTGGTCGCCGGATCGTTCAGCTTGAGCAGGTCGCCGATCCGGTACTTATCCCAGATCGCATCGTTCCAGGCGAGCGGGATGCTGGCCAACGGGCCGGGGGCGCCGTAGAAGGTGCCGATGGCGTTCACGGTATTGGCTGGCTCACCATAGGCCTTACGGTAAGTGTCTATGTAGTTGAACATGTGAATCAGGGGAGTCCCGTCGCCGTGTTGCGGGAAGTCGAAGAGGCAACGGTGTCTCGCGGTCATTCCGTCGAGCCAGCGGTCGTTGGTCGAGGCCACCGGCCGGGGCTGCTGGGCGGTCGCAGAGGACAACCCGGACCCGGCGGTCAGGGCCGCGGCGGCCCCGGCGGAACGGGTGATGAAGGCACGACGTTTCATGGGAGACCTCCAGGGTTTGGCCGGGGCAATGGTAGTGGGGGCGACGGCGCTGGTTTTCTCTGGCGCGCCGCGCTGGTCGGGTAGGCCACATCAGGGGGAGGGTCGCCGCCGGGCCAGTCATCGGCCTTGCCGGGAAAGTCGGGCCGCGGCCGGGCCAGCACGTACCCCGCCACGTCGAAGGCCTGCTGATCGGTCAGCACGACAACCTGGTCGTTCGGCATGTTGTGGCGAATAAACGAGGCCGCGGTGTAGAGCCGGGCCATCCCGGCGCCGACATTGAAAGATCGCGGGCCCCACAGCGGAGGAGCCAGGCCGGTTCCGTCCCCGTCGGCTCCGTGACACCGGCCGCAGACCTCCCGGTACAGCACCCGACCGCTCCCGGTATCGGGCGGCAGGGGCTCCAGGACGGGGAGCCCCTGGCCGGCGACTTCACCCGGTGGGGCGATGCCCCGGGAAATGAAGGCGAAGTAGGCGATCAGGTCGCGCATGTCGCGGCCGTCGCGGGGCAAGGCCGACCCATTGAGGCTCCGGCGGAAGCAATCGTTGATCCGGTCCTCGAGCAGATTAATGAGCCCGTTGCGAGGTCGGTATTCCGGGAACCGGGAGTAGACCCCGACCAGCGGCAGGCCGCCGGCCTTGGTTCCTTCGCGCATGTGACAGCTGAAGCACCGGAGCGCGCTGGGGGCGTGCTGCGGGAGGCTGTCCGGGGTGTGGCGGAGCAGAGCCCGCCCGCGCCGGATGGAAAGCCCCAGGGGGCCAGACGGAATCTCAGATTCGGCGGGTGTGCGAAACGCGCCGTCCCTTCCCGCTGGAGGGGGGCGTTGCTCGATCCGGCAGGCCGGCAGCCCGGTCAGGAGCGCCCCAACGAACACCGGAACCCACCGCAAGATTGCACCGCCAATCGGGAAGCCGGCGTGAACATATGAACACCGCCCGGGACCGGCAAGCCAAGCCGACAACCTGATATCTTCCCGCCCTATGAATCGTACCACGGCCGCTCTCGTCTCTGTTTCGTGGCTCGCCGGGCTGGTCCCCGCCGTCGTTCGAGCCCAAGGAGGCGGGCCCGCCGATTCCGGCGCGGCCCGTCTCACCATGATCGCGGACTCGGCCCGCTTTCTCGTGGCTGCGTCCCGGATCGAGGGGCGGACCCGGCACGACAGCATCTCGCTCGCGGCCGCGATCAGCCGCGGGCTCCGCCATCCCGGCTGGCCGGTGCCGGGGCCAGCTCCCGGGCCAGGCGCCCTGCTCCCGGCGCGCCGGATCGTCGCGTTCTACGGCAATCCCCTCTCCACCAGGATGGGGATCCTCGGCGAGATCCCTCCCGACCGGATGCTGGCGCGGCTCGAGGCGATCGCGGCGGAGTGGCGCCGCGCCGATCCCGCGACCCCGGTGCAACCGGCCCTTCATCTCATAGCGGTCGTGGCCCAGGAACACCCCGGCCGGGACGGCCTCTATCGGCTGCGCATGGACACCACTCTGATCCGTAAGGTGTATGGCTGGGCCCGGGACCGGGGAGCGATCCTGTTCCTGGATATTCAGGCCGGCCGCAGCACCATCGCACACGAGCTGCCCCGGCTGCTTCCCTGGCTGGCCCTCCCGGACGTTCACCTGGCGATTGACCCCGAGTTCTACATGCACTATCGGAGCGCCGGCCACGCTCCCGGAAAGAAGGTCGGAACGATCACCGCCGAGGAGGTGAATCGGGCAATCGGGGAGCTGGGTCAGCTGGTAACCGAGCACCGGCTCCCCCCCAAGGTGCTGGTGATCCATCGTTTCACGATCGACATGGTGCAGGAGGCCCGCCGAATCCGGCTCGATCCCCGAGTGCAGGTGGTGATGAACATGGATGGCTGGGGGCAGCCCTGGATGAAGTTCGACGGCTACGCGCTGTGCGCGGTCACGGAGCCGGTTCAGTTCACGGGCTTCAAGCTCTTCTTCCGCCACGATACGAGGTGGGGCGACCCGCTCCTGACGCCGCGGGAGCTGATGGCATTGCGGCCGCGGCCCCTGTACATCCAGTACCAGTAGCCCCCGGTTCCCTAGGCTCCCAGATCGAATTGCCTGGTAAACTTGACGATCACCGCCCGGTTGATCGGCCCGGCCTCTTCCCCGGTCTGGCGACCTTCGTTGAAGACGACAAAGAGGCCGGTCCCCCCGGGGCCGAGCCAGCTGAACCGGATGTTCGCCGAAAGCGAGCGGCTCTGGTTGTTGTACTGAGTGAGTGACTGCAGATAGATCCGGGGAGTGAAGGCGTAGGCGATCCGCATGCCGAGCAGGACCCGCTCGAAATCCCCTTCGTCGAGGCGGACGTTTTCGTATGTGACCCGGAGCTGGGCATTGAGGCGGTCGTCCGGCCGGGCCGTCAGGTTGGCAGTCAGGCCGGCGCGACGACCAGTGTAGAACTCTCCGGCGGTCGCCCGGCCGGAGACCGCGAGGGGAGCGCTGAGGTTGGTATTGTAGTTCATGGCCCATTCGACCCAGTCGTACACGCCGGGTTGAAGCACCACGCCGGGCGAGATCTCGAACGGCTCCTGGAACCCTTCCCGGACCAGGTTGAATCCCGGGAACTCGAAGAACGCTCCGTTGGCGAAGACCATGTGGCTGTCGATATGGATCAGACGGCTCTGGGGCTTTCCCTCGGGATCGTCGTACTGGCGGAAAGTGATGTGGGGCCGGGTCTCCCGGAACCACCGCAACCCCGGAGTGCGGATGTGCCGCAGGACCCGCAAGCTGAAGAACCGGAACGCCGGCCGCTCGAGGAATCCGGCCTCCGGATTGAAGCCCGCGTCCACCTGCCGGATCGTCGCTCCACCCTCCCAGGTCCGAGAGGTGTAGCTGCCGGCCAGGTGCCAGCTGTTGGCCGAGCCTTCCCGTCCCGGGGTTTCCGAGTGGGCCAGGAACCCGTCAATGGCGACGGCGTCGCCGATGCCGAGGCGGCCGTCGGCGCCGACCGTGACGTTGTAGTCTCCCGTGCTGTCGGTATTGAGCCGGCTCACCGCAATCGCCCCGAGCCGTGACCGGTGGGGGAGTTCCCGAAGCACCCGGGCCACCGCGAAGTTGTCGGGAGCGATAATCGTCTGATCGGCGACGCGCACCCGCTCGGCCTGGATGTCCAGGAGCCCGACTGTGAACCCGCCCGCCTTTCCGGTGAGGCGGCCTCCTCCCAGGATCGGAACCCTCCGTTCTTCGGCCCCGATCCCGATCCGCCGGCTGAAGAACAGCTCCACCGACTGCGGCGACCCGAACGCGAACGTCCCGGCGTTCTCGAGGAAGAACGGGCGCTTCTCCGGGAAGAACAGGTTGAACCGGGTGAGGTTGATCTGTTCTTCATCGGCTTCGACCTGGGCGAAGTCGGTGTTGTAGGTCAGGTCGAGCGCCAGGCTCGGAGAAAGGCCGAACTTGGCGTCGGCCCCGGCCTGAACCCGCGCCTCGGCATCCGGTCGCGCCAGGAAATCCCGCTCGAGGGTCCCCAGGGCGTAGGGGGTGATCCGGGCGACCCGGCCGGCCGGCGGCTCGATCCCTTCGACGGTCCCGGCCTCCGAGACCCGGTATACCGTGTGCTGACGGCCCACCGGGGCCCAGAAGGCCTCTTCGTTCTTCCGCCGGATGAAGCGAGCCAGGTTGAGCCCCCACCGCTGAGGGCTGCCGCCCGTATAGCGAAGGGTCTTGAAGGGAATCCGGAATTCGGCGGTCCATCCGGCCGAGTCCACGGCGGTCTTCACGGTCCAGGTGCCGTCCCAGTTCAGATTGGCCGAGCTGGCTTGACCCCCGGACCCCCCGGTGGACCGGATGGCGAGCGGTCCGCCGAACCCACCCTCCCCCTCACGGGTCACCTGTCCGTCGTGTTCGATGCCGGCGGGGGTCGTGCCGAACAGGAAGGCGTTTTGCCGATCGAGATAGGTATCGAGAACGATGAGGAACGAGTCCTGTTCCTTGAGGCTGGCGTCTCGGCGAACTTCGCCCCTGATGATTCCGGACGCGTCGGAGTCGTGAAGGCGGGCCCCGACATAGACGGCCTCGCCGTCGAACAGGACCCGCACTTCGGTCCGTTCCGAAGCGGGGAGCCCCTCGAACGGCTCGTGCTGGACGAAGTCGCTCAACACCCTGGCCTGCCGCCAGAGCGGGTCATCAAGGCGCCCGGTCAGGACCGGACCCTGGTCGACTCGAAGGGCCTGGGCAACGGGGCGGGCCGACGCCATCGGGGTAGCATCGCCGGGCCCGGGCTGGGCCGCGAGAGGACCAGCCAGCGCCGTCAGCAGGACCCCAACGGGGAAGTGGCTCGAGACCATTGCACGGGACCGGGATCAACGGGTGGTTGTGAAGAGCAGCTCGATCAACTCGTCGTAAGTCGCTTCCGCCCCCGCGCCACCGCTCCGCGCCGCATGGCTGACGCAGTGCCGCAGATGATTCCGCATCAGCTCCCGGGCCACCGCCCGGAGCGCTTCGTGCACCGAAGCGATCTGGACCATGATCTCGGGACAGTAGCGGTCTTCCGCGACCATCCGCTGGAGCCCCCGGACCTGGCCTTCGATCCGCCGAAGCCGCTTCTGGTTGCGGTCCTTAAGCTCGGGATCCACTCCGACCGCCTTTCGGACTCCGCCTTCCCGGATTTCGCACGCGCAGCGAGCTGCGACCGTTGACTCTGCCATGGCTGGGGACCTCACGGAGAAAGGGCCGGGCGCCGCAGCCGCAACGCGTTCCCGATCACCGAGACCGAGCTCAGGCTCATGGCGGCGGCGGCCAGTACCGGCGAAAGCAGAAGGCCGAAGAAAGGGTAAAGGATTCCAGCCGCAACCGGTACTCCGGCGGAGTTATAGGCGAACGCGAAGAACAGGTTCTGCCGGATGTTGGTCATGGTGCGTTGCGACAGCTGGCGCGCCCGAACGATCCCCCGGAGGTCTCCCCTGACGAGGGTCACACCGGCGCTTTCCATCGCGACGTCGGTGCCGGTACCCATCGCAATCCCGACGTTGGCCTGGGCCAGGGCCGGGGCATCGTTGATCCCGTCACCGGCCATCGCGACGACCCGCCCTTCCGATTGCAGCCGCTTCACCAGCTCCGCCTTCCGGTCCGGCAGGACCTCGGCATGAACCTCGTCGAGGTCTAATTCCCGGGCCACTGCCTCCGCGGTGGCCCGCCCGTCGCCGGTCGCCATCACGATCCGGATTCCCTGACGATGCAGGACCCGGACGGCTTCGGCGGCGCTCGGCTTGACGGGGTCGGCGATCCCGAGCAAACCCACCACCCGCTCCCCCGCCGCCACAAAGACCACGGTCTGCCCCTCCCGCCGAAGCTCCCCAGCGGTCGTCTCCATCCCTCCGGGCTCCAGGCCCAGCTCCTCGAGAAGGGCCCGGTTCCCGAGGGCCACCGCCAGCCCTTCGACCCGGCCCAGTACTCCCTTTCCCGGCCGGTTCTCAAAGCCGGTGGCCGGAGCCAGAGCGATCCCCCGGTCTCCGGCACCTTGCACGATCGCCGGGGCGAGGGGATGCTCGCTCCCCAGCTCGAGGGACCCGGCCAGCCGGACCAGGCGGTCCGGATCAAATCCGGGCCCGGCAATCACCGAGGCCAGGCGAGGCTTCCCCTCAGTCAGCGTCCCGGTCTTGTCCACGACCAGAGTGTCGACTCGGCGCAGGGCCTCGATCGCCTCCGCATTCCGGAACAGAACCCCGAGCCTGGCCCCCGCCCCCATCGCCACCATGATGGACATCGGGGTTGCCAAGCCCAGGGCGCAGGGACACGCGATGATGAGCACCGCGATCGAGTTGACGAGCGCGTGGGCCATCCGGGGCTCGGGGCCGGCCAGGCCCCACACCAGGAACGTCGCCGCGGCAATCACCACCACGACGGGAACGAAGTACCCGGATACCCGGTCGGCGAGCTGTTGAATCGGGGCCCGGCTGCGCTGGGCCTCCGCAACCATGGCGACGATCCGGGCCAGCAGGGTCTCCGCCCCGACCCGGTCGGCCCGCATCACGAACGATCCGTTCCCGTTGACCGTGGCCCCGACCACTCGGGACCCGGCGCTCTTCACGACCGGAATCGGCTCGCCCGACACCATGGATTCATCAATCGCGGTGGTACCCTCTACGACCACCCCGTCCACCGGGACCTTCTCGCCCGGCCGGACCCGGAGCCGATCCCCGACCCGGACCTGGTCGAGCGGGACGTCTTCCTCCCCGCCGTCATCCGAGAGCCGGCGCGCCGTGGTGGCCGCCAGGCCCAACAGCTCGCGGAGGGCAGCCCGGGTCGAGCTCCGAGCCCGAAGCTCCAGCACCTGGCCGAGCAGGATCAACGCGACGATGACGGCTGCCGGCTCGAAATAGACCGGCACCACGCCATGGTCCCGAAAGGACGGCGGGAAAAGCCCTGGTGCCAAAGCGGCCACCACGCTGTATCCGTAGGCAACCGAGACCCCCAAGCCGATCAGGGTGAACATGTTAAGAGATCGGTTCCGGACCGATTCCAGCGCGCGCTCGTAGAAAGGCCAGGCCGCCCAGGTGCACACCGGCGTCGCGAGGGCCAGCTCGAGGATGGTCCGGGCCGCGGGCGACAGAAGTCGCCCCACCGGGTTTCCGGGGAGAAGGTGCCCCATGGCCAGAAGCAGCAACGGAGCGGTGAGGAGAACCGAGCCCCGGAGCCGGCGAGACATGTCCACCAGCTCGGGGTTCTGTTCCTCGGGCTCGAGCGGAGGCCCGATTGGCTCCAGCGCCATCCCGCAAACCGGGCACGACCCCGGCGCATCGCGGACGATCTCGGGGTGCATGGGGCAGCTGTAACGCAACCCCTTGGGGGGGGGGGACGGCTCCGAGGCCGGCGCCTTCGACCGGTATTTCCCGGGATCAGCGCGGAACCGTTCGAGGCACTTCGGACAACAGAAGGAGAACTCCTCGCCATCCACGGTATGCCGGTGGGGCCCCGAAACCGGCACCTTCATCCCACAGACAGGATCGGTGCGGACCGGGATTTCGAGCTGGGGGAGGCTGGCCATTGGCCGCGAGTCTATATACCCCCTCCCCCTATGTCAACCCCGGTGAGGTCGGCGGCCTCGGGGGTCAGCGCCGAGCGCCGACTGTACGCTCACAAACTCCCCGAGGTTTTCCAGGTTGAGGAGACCGGCCAGCTTCCCGTGACGGAGCACCGGGATGGTCGGGCAGTCCCGGCCCTGCAGCCGATGCATGGCCACTTCGATCATCTCGGAGGCGTCGGCGCTGGGGACCCCTCTTCGCATCACCTCCGAGACCGAAGAGCTCTGCCCCTGCCGCGCCAACGCGGCGAGGAGGTCGGATCGACAGAGGATTCCCTCGACCCGGTCCTGATCCACGACGGGGAAATCCGGCTGGCTGCCGGCGAGGAGCAGCTCGACCGCGCGGGCCAGCGAGTCCCGCGGCGACAGGGTCCGGAAATCGGTGATCATGGCTCGTTCCAGCGGAATCCCGGCGAGAGCGCTCCTCATCTGGGTCATGGCGGCCTCCTGGGCGGCCCCGATCCAGACGAAGAGGGCGATGAAGATGAGGAAGGGATTCGCGAACAGCCCGACCAGGCCGAAAAGGAGGGCGAAGCCCTGGCCCAGGTGGGCGGCGACCTGGGTGGCCCGGACGTAGTCCATTCGCATGGCCAGCAAGGCCCGGAGCATCCGTCCGCCGTCCATCGGGAAGGCTGGCAAAAGATTGAAGAGAACCAGGGCCAGGTTGACCAGGAGCAGCCGGCCCAGAAAGGGCCCTTCCGAGACTGACAACTGCTCGGGCGCGAGGGAGCCGCCGCCAAGCCGCAGGAGTCCGAACAGGCCCAGCGCGATCACGACATTCACCGCCGGTCCTGCCGCCGAGACCAGGAGCTCCTGGCGGGGATCATCCGGCATCCGCTCGAGCCGGGCCACTCCCCCGATCGGCAACAGCGTGATGTCCCGGGTCTTGATGCCGAAGCGCCGGGCGGTTAGCGCGTGCCCGTACTCGTGGAGGACCACACACGCAAAGATGGCGAGGATGAACCCGATGCTCTCGCCGACCGCTCCGAGGTCCCGCTCGGCCTGCCAGTGGCTCAGGCCGACCCAGGCGAGCAGGATCAGGAATGTGAAATGGACGTAAACCCGGATACCCAGGAAAGTCCCGAGCGGTGCGGACCAGCGCATGGCGGCCTCCTCCCCTCAAAAACCGGCCCCGGGCCGCTGGGAGCGCCAGAGCCCGGGGCCGTCGAAGTCTATCGGGAGTGGCCCGACGGGGCTACTGCACCGTGTTCACCATGTCGAAGATCGGGAGGTACATCGCGACCACCATCCCGCCCACGATGAGGCCCAGGACTACGATCATCAGCGGCTCCATGAGGGACAGGAGGGCGCTCACGGCGACGTCCACTTCCGAATCGTAGAAATCGGCGATCTTGGACAGCATATCGTCCAGGCCGCCGGTCTGTTCCCCGACGGAGATCATCGAGATCACCATCGGGGGGAACACTCCCGAGGCCTGGAGCGGGCCGGCGATGGTCTCACCCCCCGCGATGGACTGCCGGGAGTGCATCACCGCGTCGTGAATGACCCGGTTGCCGGCGGTCTTGGCGGTGATCTCCAGCCCGTCGAGGATCGAAACACCCGAGGAAACCAGGGTCCCCAGGGTCCGGGTGAACCGGGACACCGCCGACTTTCGGAGGAGGTCACCGAGAACCGGCGCCTTGAGGAGGCCCCCGTCCACCACTTTGCGGCCGTTCGGGGTCCGATAGTAAGCTCGGACGGCCAGACCGAAGAGCCCGAGCCCGCCGATGAGGGCCCACCAGAATCGGAGCAGGAACTGCGAGGCCCCCATTACGATCCTCGTGGGGAGCGGCAACTCCATGTTCACCGAGGCGAACATGGAAGCGAAGGTCGGAATGACCCCCAGGAGCAGTACCGCCACCGCGATGACCGCCACGCTCATGATCACGGCGGGGTATACCATTGCCCCTTTCACCTTCCGAACCAGGGCGTCGTTCTTCTCGAGGAACGCAGCCAACCGGTCGAGGATGGTGTCGAGGATACCGCCCGCCTCGCCCGCGGCGACCATATTCACGTAGAGGTCGGTGAATGCCTTGGGGTGCTTCCGCATCGCATCCGCCAGGGTGTTCCCGGCCTCGACGTCGTACACCACCGCGCGGGTGATGTCCCTGAAAGTCTTGTTCTCGGTCTGCTGGGCCAGGATGTTGAGGGCCTGGACCAGGGGGAGCCCGGCGTTGATCATGGTGGCGAACTGCCGCGTGAAGATCACCACGTCCCGGGTGGCCACCCCTTTCCGGAACGCCGGCAGCCGGACCTGAGTGGGGGCCTCCCGGACGCTCACCAGGATCATCCGGTTCTTGCGAATGAACGCGATCACGTCGTCCCGGGCCGGCACGTCCATCGTGCCCCGGAGGATCTGTCCGCTGGTCGCGTGTTTGGCGGTGTACTCGAATACGCCCATCGTCGATTGCTCCCTTTAGCGGCGCGCCACCGGGGCTCCGGCCTTGCCGATCTGCCCGATCGGCATCTCTTCGGCCGGCCGCTCCCCGACCGCCCGGAGAAACTCGTTGGGGTCGGGAGCGACCCTGAGGCACTCTTCCCGGTTCACTTGCCGGTTCATGTAGAGCTGGAACAGCGAATCGTTCATCGTTTGCATGCCATGCTTCTTGCCCGACTGGAGGGCCGAGTAGATCTGGTGGACCTTATCGTCACGGATCAGCGCCCGAATCGCGGGAGTCGCGACCATGACCTCGCAGGCCAGGGTCCGCCCCTTGCCGCCGGTCCGCTGCACCAGGGTCTGGGTCACCACCCCCTCCAGCACGAAGGCCAACTGGGCCCGCACCTGGGACTGCTGAGTTGAAGGAAAGACGTCAATGATCCGGTTGATGGACTCCGCGGCCGAATTGGTGTGGAGGGTGGCCAGGACCAGGTGCCCGGTTTCGGCGATAGTGAGCGCGGAGGAGATCGTTTCCAGGTCCCGCAGCTCACCCACCAGGATGATGTCGGGATCCTCCCGCAGGACGTACTTGAGCGCGGTGGCGAAGCTCTTGGTGTCGCTTCCGATCTCGCGCTGGTTGACGATGCAGCCCTGATGGCGGTGGATGAACTCGATCGGGTCCTCGACGGTGATTATGTGACCCTTGCGGGTCCGGTTCAGCATGTCGAGCATCGCCGCCAGACTGGTGGACTTGCCCGAGCCGGTCGGTCCGGTGACCAGGATCAGGCCCCGGGGCCGCTCCATGAGCTTGTTGACGATCGGCGGGAGGCCGAGCTCCTCCGGGGTCCGGACGCTGAAGGGAATCATCCGGAGCACCATGGCCACACAGCCCCGCTGTTTGAACACGTTGCCGCGGAACCGAGCCAGGTTGTCGATCCCGAACGAGAAATCGAGCTCGTCCTCCAGCTCGAAGCGCTTCTTCTGATTCTCAGTGAGGACGGAATAGGCCAGCTGGAGAGTGTCCTTGGGCGTGAGCACCTCCTCGACGGAGGCATCCGTGATGTCCCCGTCAATCCGGAGCTTCGGGCGCTGGCCGGCCGTGATGTGGAGGTCGGAGGCCTCTCGCTCGATCATCTCCACCAGCATCGCGCGGAGATTGAGGGTCATACGGCAGTCTCCTTGAGGACCTCTTCGAGCGTCGTGGTTCCTTGCCGGATCCGGGTCAAGCCGTGGGCGCGGAGGGTGAGCATACCCTCGCTTACGGCCAGCTCCCGCACCTCCGCCACCGAGGCGGTCCGCAGCACCATCCGCCGGAGCTCGGGCGACATAACCATGACCTCGAAGAGCCCGGCCCGGCCCCGGTATCCGGTTCCGGCGCAGGAGTCACAGCCCCGACCCCGGGTGAAGGGGATTGACATTGCCTCATCAAGAGTCATGCCCGGGCCGACCAGGCCCTTCAGTTCCTCCGCCCGGTAGCTGGCCGGAGCCCGGCAATCTCGGCAGATCTGCCGCACCAGGCGCTGCGCCACGACGACGTTCACCGCCGCCGAAACGTTGAACCCCTCGACCCCCATGTCGAGGAGCCGGGTAACGGTGCTGGGGGCATCGTTGGTGTGCAAAGTGGAAAGGACCAGATGCCCGGTCAATGCGGCCTTCACGGCGATCCCGGCGGTTTCGAGGTCGCGGATCTCTCCGATCATGATGACATTGGGATCCTGCCGAAGGAACGCCCGAAGCGCCGCCGCGAAGGTGAGCCCGATATCGGCGTTCACCGGGACCTGGTTGATCCCGGGCAGGTGATACTCCACCGGGTCCTCGGCGGTCATGATGTTGGTGCCGATGGTGTTGATCCGCTGGAGCGCCGAGTAGAGGGTGCTGGTCTTGCCGGACCCGGTCGGGCCCGTGACCACCACCATGCCATAGGGGTTCAGGATCGCCCGAAGCAACGCCTCCTCCGCCCGGGGCTCGAAGCCCAGCGAGGCGAGATCCAGGGTCAGGTTCCCCCGGTCGAGGATTCGAAGCACGATCTTCTCCCCGAACAGGCAGGGCACCGTGGAGACCCGGAAATCGACCACCCGGGGCCCGATCTTGAGCTTGAGCCGCCCGTCCTGAGGAACCCGCCGCTCGGCGATGTTGAGCTGGGCCAGAATCTTCACCCGGGAAATCAGCGCGGCCTTCATCCGAACCGGGGGCTTCATGACCTCCTGAAGGGACCCGTCAATCCGGTAACGGACCCGGATCTCCTGCTCGAATGGTTCGATGTGGATGTCGCTGGCCCGGCGCTGTACCGCATCGGTGAGGAGCCCGTTGATGAGCTTGACGACCGGGATGTCGTCAATCTGAACCGCCTCGGTCCCAGGTTCCTCTTCTCGGTCGGCTACGACCTCGACCTCGTCGGCCAAGTCTTCCATGTCTTTCAGGATGGCCTGGAGCTGCTGATCACCGGCGTCATAGTAACGGTCAATCATGGCTCGCAGCGTCAGCTCGCCCGCGAACACCGGGAACAGGTCGTACCGGGTTATGAACCGCAGCTCCTGGATCAGGATCTGGTCGGTCGGATTCCCCATCGCAACCGTGAGGGTCCGGCCATCCCGCTTGAGCGGAAGCAGGAGGTGTCGTTTGGCGAGGTCGGCTGGAATGAGGCGGAGGATCTTGGGGTCGGCGTCGAAGTGGGATAGATCAACCGCCGGCACCCGAAGCTGACGGGCGACCAGTCGAGTCACCTCGACCTCCGGGACCAGGCCCTGCTTGGTGACCACGTAACCCAGGGGAAGCCCGGAAGCACGGTGCTCCTGCAGCGCCATCTGGAGCGCCTCGCGGCTCAGCAACCCCTCACTGACCAGCAGATCGCCAAGGCGTTCGGCCGGTACCGCGACCGTAGTCATGCCGGGCTCCGTACCTCCTTGATCCTCATCCCACCTCACCTCACGGTAACGAGCGGTTCCAGCCTATGGACCAGAAGCTGGCTAAGGCCTGGTACCCCCCCAAGATCTGACACTGCGGCGAATGGCCCCTTCTCCCGGCGATATGCCAGAATCGCGCGGGCTCTAGCCACCCCGATCCCCGGGAGGGCCCGGAGGTCGGTCTCGGTCGCCAGATTCAGGTTCAGCCGTCGCGGAAGAGGATCATAACCCGAAGCCGTGCTGCTACTTACAGGTGCTTTGTCGCGGCCCGGGCCCTTCCCGATCACCCCCCCGAATCGGACCTTTCCCTCAAGGCGGGAAATCAACGCCGGCCCCACCCCGTAGACTGCGTCCAGATCGGCCAGGGACTCGAACCGCCCACGGGTCTCCCGATGGTCCACCAATCGCTTTGCCAGGGACATGCCAACCCGGGGCAGCCGAGCGATCTCCTCGGCTGGCGCGGAGTTGAGGTCTACCGTTTCGCCAGGGTCGAGCGGGCGGCTCAGGTGAATTGCCCGAGCCCGATGGCGGGCTGGATCGGCGCCGTCGCCTGACTCGGCGAGGAGCTGACCCGGGGGCTCGGCAGTGCGGTGCAGCATGAGGCGGACCCCATGTCCTGCCACCGCGAGCCCGAGCAGCATGAGGACCGCATTTCTCTCCTGCATGGCCCAACAGTACGGCGGGAACCGCTCAGGTCAGGTGGCAAAACTCCGCCGCCGGGTCCATGAAAACGCGGGGGGTCACCACTTCCGGCGGACCAGGGCGAGCCCGACGTCCCCCACCACCTGGAGGCTCTGCGCGCTCACCTTATCCAGGGTATCGTCGGGGGTGTGGTGCCACTGGAAGGTGAAATCAATCACATCAATGGCGCGGATCCCCGCCTGCTGGAGCGGTACGTGATCGTCGGTCAGGGGCCCCGGTCCGTCCCCATCGAGGACGAAGACGCCGCCGTGCCCGATCCGTCTGGCCGTTTCCCAGACGAGCTCGACCACATCCGCCGCCGCAGTCTGAGAGTAGCCCTCGGGGACGATCCGCAGGTCCTTGTCACCCACCATGTCGAAGAGGACGGCAAAGCGGGGAGGCGGCCCGGGGAGCTGGTTCTGCGCATAGTAGCGGGAGCCGATCAGCACATCCACGTCCTGATTGAAATCGCCGTAATCCTCTCCATCCACAAACAGCAGGTCGACGCCGATCGCGGGCGGGGCCTGTTTGAGGGCGTCGGCCATGCCGAGGAGGACGGCCACGCCGGAGGCGCCGTCGTTGGCGCCAGGCACCGGGGCCGCCGAATCCCGGCTCCCGAATCCGTCCGCTCTCGGGCGGGTATCCCAGTGCGCCAGGAAGAGGAGCCGGGTCGGGGCGGCCGGGTTGAACCGGGCGATGAAGTTGACCTGGGGCAGCGAGTCTCCGCTCCGGGTTACGTGAGTCCAGCGCTGGGTCACGACCGTGTCGGCCCGCTGCCGGAGCAGACTGTCGAGCCAGGCCGCCATCAGGCGGTGGCCTTCGCTGCCCGGAATCCGGGGCCCGAACGCCAGCTGCGCCGCGACATAACGGTGGGCCGCCACACCGTCGAACTCGCGCGGCGGCAACTCGCCCTGCCCGCAGCCGGCAAGGAGGGTCAGGATGAGGAGGCCTTCCGCAGCCAGCGTCGCGAGGACGAGCGGGTGCAGGAGGGGAGCGGACTGCATGAGCGGGCCGTAAAGCGACGAGGCGAAGAGCACCCCAACGCCCGCGATCCCGCCGCCGACGAACGGCTTCGAGGCCCACGAGAGGCTCGGCGTGTAAAGGAAGACAACGAACGCTGCCACGAACTGGAGGAGGAACACGTCGCGCCGCGTG
>Ga0209109_10000759_pt1 | contig 17685 bp, 12 predicted proteins | sample Rifsed10ft2_FD_184004 | JGI IMG/M metagenome (GOLD analysis project Ga0209109, IMG submission 184004) | Soil microbial communities from Rifle, Colorado, USA - sediment 10ft 2 (version 2) | ecosystem: Environmental > Terrestrial > Deep subsurface > Rock core/Sediment | place: Rifle, Colorado... | reverse complement strand
CTCTCAGGTAAAACGAGACGTACACGTCGTCCGCCGCCGGGAAGTCTTCGCGCAAGTAGGCCGAACTCACGTTCGGGATGTTGGCCGAGTACAGGCCCTTGAGCGGCATGGTCGTGATCAGGGTGACGCTGCCGATCACGCTGTCCGCGCCTGTGGTTGGGTCAGTCAGGCTGCCATCTTCAAAGGTGATGTCCTTGAGACGCGTGCTGCCCGCCGTCGTCGCCGTGGGCGTGGGGGTGTTGGTGGCCGTCGGGGTCGGCGTGCTGGTGGCGGTATTCGTTGGGGTCGCGCTCGCGCCGGGCGTGGCAGTACTGGTCGCCGTGGGCGTGCTGGTCGAGGTGGCCGTGGCCGTCGCCGTGGCGGGGATGAAAATCTCCACCAGATTCCCCACGTACACGGTCGTGCCGCTGTTGTCCACTTTCTTCACCCGCGCCCCGTCGCGCCAGTGATGGTTGTGACCGAGACCAGCCGGTTCTCCGCCACCCCTCACGGCGTCGGCGTCTCCGTCGGCGCGACGTAGCCTTCGGGCGTGACCGTGGGCGTCTCGGTGGGCGGGACGGGGCAGCCGAACCTGGTATCCGGCACTTTGTTGGTCACGGCGTAAGTCGTCCCGTTGAGCGAGGCCGCCGCCGTGAGCGTGACCACTTCGAACCACGTGTTGCCCGGCTCGAGCGGGATGACCTGCCCCGCATCCGTCTCCAGGCGCAGGCGCATGTTCGTCGAGCCGTCGCGCCGCCAGAGGCCCTCGATCATCTGCCCGTCCCGGAATATCTTCGCCGGGCCGATGGTCCACAACTGAATCTCCAGCCCGCAGTTGCCGCCGTCGCGGAAGTCTTCCGGCACGAAGTTGTTTTGATGATTCACGAAGAGCACGACCACGTTGGCCGCGCTGATCGGGGTGTTCGTCAGCGCATCCACGTGCGCGGTCATCTCGCCGCCGGAGTCTTTCTCCTGCCAGCGCATGTAGCGCACGCCGTTGTAGCGCCACGACACGTGCGCGGCGAGCGAGAAGTCCAGCAGAATTTCCGTAACCGGCGCACTGTTCGGAGGCGTCGTCGTGAAGGCCAGGCCCGTCAGGTCCGCGCGGGTCTGGCTGCCGTTGGCGGCGGTCGCCGCGCGCAGCGCGTCGGTGTTTGCGAAGAGCGTGTTCGCGTCGTCGGGCGTCTCGCGGCACAGCGGCGGGCAGACGTAGTGCGACTCTTCCGAGACCAGCCGCCACACGTTCGCGCCCGCGAACCACGGGTTGGAGCGCAGGCGCTCCATCGTCCCGAGGCTGGAGCCGGAGGTGGCGAGCAGCGCCTGGAACATCGGCGCGACCTCGGTATCCATGAAGCGCGCCGAGCGGATGGAGCCGACCTTGGCCGCGTCGTTCTGCAGGAAGACCGCCGTGAAGCGCGTCAGCCCCGCCTCGGCCAAATGCTCGAAGACCAAGTCCGCGAGCGAGAGGCCGAACTGCGGGCGCACGCTGTACGGGAAGTTGGAAATCTTCACGGCGACCGGGATGCGGTTCAGCTTCGCGGAGTCCGCGACCTCGCCCGTGAGCGGGTTGACGTTTTCGGGGTACGCCTCCGGCCCGTATTGCGGGATGGGCGTGGCCGAGGGCTGGCCGGGATCGGCGGTCGCCCCGGCGGGCGCGGTGGGCGTGGCCGCCGGGATCGGGGTGGCTGTCCCGGCCTGATACACGGTCACCGCCACGGGCGGCAGGGTCGGGGTCGCTCCGCCCCCCGAACACGCGACCAGCGCCACCGCCGCCAAAAGCCCGGCGCTTGCGGACCATCGGCGCGCGAGAGACAAATGCATCGTGAAAAGCCTCCACATAAAATGCGCGTGGGTCACACGCGCACACCCCCGGGCCGGCGCCCGACGCGGCGGGATTGTAACATATTCCGCCCGCCAACCTGGCGCAGACACGCAGTGTCGCGGAGACGCCGCGTGCCGGCACACGTTTTTTGAGCCGCCAACTTTCACAAACTCATTCTAGTTTGACTTGCCCCTCCCTTACCTGTATAATCCGCGCGAACTCGGAACGAAATGTTTTGCGACGCTGCGCGCGGCTGAGGTGTCAATGCCACTCAAGGGCAACCTTCGCGATTTCTCCACCACGCAACTGCTCAACCTGATCAATCTCGCCAAGAAGACCGGCACGCTCGTGATCGAGGGGCCGGGCCAGGGCGCGCGAATGTCCTTCCGCAGCGGCAAGTTAATCTACGCCCAGATCGGCCAGGAGGACAGCAACCTGGCCGTGATTCTGCGCAAGGCGGGCAAGATCACCGAGGAGCAGGCCAAAGCCCTGCGCGTGCGCGCTGCGACGGCCGGCGACAAAGAACTCGGCCTGCTGCTCATCAACGCGGGTTACGCCAATCAGAACGACATCCTCACCAGCCTGCGCAACCATATTCTGGAAGTCGTCTACCGCCTCTTCACGTGGGTAGAGGGCATGTTCAGCTTCGAAGCCGCGCTGATGCCGGGCGACGACAAGATCACGGTGCCGATTGACCTCGAGAACGTGATCATGGAAGGTTCGCGCCGCATGCGCGAGTGGGAGCAGCTCGCCGAGGAGCTCCCCAACCTGGACATGGCCCTCAAGTTCACCGACCGCCCCAACGCGAACATCCGCAACATGAACCTGAGCGTGGAAGAGTGGCGGGTGGTGTCGTATATCAATCCCAAGAATTCGATAAAGGCGATTGCCAAGGCCAACAACCTGGGCGACCTGGATATCCGCAAGGTCGTATACGGCCTGCTGCAGGCGGGGCTGGTGGAAGTCATCCGGCCCGCCGGCGCGCCGAAACTCGGCCCCGTGACCTCGGCCGGGAAGAAGGCGGCCGCGGCGGCCGCCACCCCCGCGGCTCGCGCGCAGCAGGCCGGGGTGGTCAACAAACTCATCGCGCGCATCAAGTCGCTCTAACGCTGCCTTCAGCAAAGGACAATTGCGCTTATGCAAGCTGTCAAAATGGTCGTCACCGGGCCGTTCAGCTCCGGCAAGACGCAATTCATCCAAGCCGTGAGCGAGATTGACGTGGTCTCTACGGAGCGGAAGATTTCGTCCGACGCCGAGAAGATCAAGGAAAGCACCACCGTCGCCATGGACTTTGGGCGCATCACCGTGGACGAAGAGCTGGTGTTGTATCTCTTTGGCACCCCCGGCCAGAAGCGTTTTGATTTCATGTGGGAGATCCTCTCCGAGGGGATGCTCGGCTTTGTGGTGATGGTGGACAGCACCCGCCCGGAGACCTTCCGCGAGGCGAAGAGCATCCTGGAGACCTTCCGGGCCTATGCCCCCACCCCCTACGTGGTGGCGGCCAACAAGCAGGACCTCCCGGAAGCGTGGGAACGGGACGACCTGCGCATCGCGCTCCGGCTCGACCCGCACGTGAAGCTGCTGTCCTGCACGGCGACCGACAAGGAAAAAGTGAAGGAAGTCCTGCTGGAGCTCCTCTATTCCATTCTGGCCGAGATGGAAACGCAGGCGCAGTCGTAGTTCGTAGACCTCTCGGCAGGGCCGCGTGCTGTGAGTTCCATCGTCACCGACCAGGGCATTGTTCATTACGAGACGTATGGTTCCGGCGCACCGGTCATCCTCCTGCACGGCTGGCTGGGGTCGTGGGGCCTGTGGCGGCCGACCATGGAAGCGCTGGGCGGGCAATACCGCTGCTACGCGCTGGACTTCTGGGGGTTCGGCGAATCCGGGAAAAAACGCGACTCGTACGCCGTGAGCGATTTCATGGCGCTGGTGGCCCAGTTCATGGAGGCCCTCGGCATCGAGAAAGCCCCGCTCGTCGGGCACTCGATGGGGGGCACGACCGCCCTCGGGACCGCCATCCACACTCCCGAACGCGTCACTAAAGTGTGCGTCATCGGCTCGCCCATCGTCGGCTCCTCCCTGGCCCTCTTATTGCAACTTGCCGGTGTACCGTGGATCGGCTCGCTGGTGCGGCGGCTGCCGGGGGCGCTGAAGCTCGGGGTGCGGCTATACGCGCCGCGCATCACCCGCAAACCCAAAGAGTGGTACCCCGTGATTGCGCGCGATATCTCGGCCACCACCGTCGCCTCGTTCTTCAGCAGCATCGGCTCGCTGCGGCGCACCGATTTGCGCCCACGCCTGCACGAAGTGCTGGTGCCGACGCTGGGCATCTACGGGATGCGCGATGTGATCGTCCATCCGAAACAGTACGCGCCGCTGCAGGCCGGGGTGAAACAGGCTTGCGTGGCGATCATGTCTCACTCCGGCCATTTTCCTATGCTCGACGAGCCGGAGGCCTATCTCTCACACATCAAATCCTTTCTGAATGGCCCGTAGATGGTTTTGCCCGCCACCGTGGAACCCGCCACGCACTTCTTTTACCCGAACAAGATGGTTCGCATCGTCCTCCTGGCAATGGAGGAGGTGATGGGGCGCAACGGGGTGAACGCCGTCCTCAACCTGGCCCACCTGCACCACCTCGTCAACAACTTCCCGCCCAACAACTTCGACCGGCAGGTCACGTTTGAAGAGCTGGGCGCCATGATGCACTCGCTGGACGAGATGTACGGGCCGCGCGGCGGGCGCGGGCTGGCCCTGCGCGCCGGACGCGCGTGCTTCAAGTACGGCATCAAGGAGTTCGGCCCCGTGCTGGGCATCGCCGACCTGACCTTCCGCCTGCTGCCGCTGAACATGAAGCTGAAGGTCGGCGCGGACGTGTTCTCCGAGTTGTTCAACAAGTTCAGCGATCAGGTGGTGCGGCTGGAGGAAGGCGAAGACCGCTTTCTGTGGAACATCGTGCGCTGCCCGGTCTGCTGGGGCCGCAGAGCCGAAGCCCCCTGCTGCCACCTGGCCGTCGGCATCCTGCAGGAATCGCTGTACTGGGTGAGCGGCGGCAAGAACTTCGAAGTGCAGGAGACCGCCTGCATCGCCTGCGGCGACCCGGCCTGCACCATCGTGATTGAGAAGAAGCCGCTGGATTAGAGCGCATTCCGGACCCGCCGGGTTTCCAAAAACCCTTCGGTCTGGCCGCCAGATTTGTAATTCGTTTGCGCGCGGAGTAGCGTGTTTTTGTCTTTGTGATAGGATAACGGGTAAGGGCGTAGCCTGCTACGCCCTGACTGAGACCGATGCGCAAAATCATCATCCGCGACGACCGGCACATTCACCCCTTCAACGAAGAAGCCCGCGACCTGCGGGTTCAGAACAAGCCGCTCTGGCTGCACCAGCGCGACACGCTGGCGCGCTACGCCCGGCAGGAAATCGAAGTCCCCCACTTCAACGCCATCCCGCGCGACAACGTCGAGACGATTGTCCACCGCGACAACCTGTATTTCGACCAGGAATATGTGGACGCTTTCATGGCCGCCGCCAAAAAACTCGGCGGCCCTTGCCGCGCCGCGTTCTCCCCGGACAACAAGACCTTCGTCCAGCACGCCCTCCCCCTCTCCACCAGCTATGCTCAGGCGGGCAGCCTCTCCCTCGCCGACCTCTGGTATTTCCCCAACGGCGTCCAGCCTGATCCGAAGCCGGTGGTCATTGACTTCCAGACGCGCGAGATCGGCTACTACCGCATTCCCACCTACATGGCGAGCGAAGGCGGCGAGCTGGTCTATCAAGTGCCTCTGCGGGGGCTGATCGCCATTGACGCGTGGGTGCACATCCTCATCGCCGATGTCGTCTATGGCCTCTTCGGGCGCGGCGCGCGGACGGAGGATCGAGTCAACCGAGATCTCTTCTACAACCTCAAGATCCTCTGGCGCGCGATGCTCGAAAAGAAGCAGCTCTTTGAATGCTCTGAAATGGTCAAGATCGGGCGGAACTGTCAGATTGATCCCACGGCGGTGATCAAAGGCCCCACCACGATTGGCGACAATTGCAACGTGGGTCCCGGCGTGGTGATTGACGTCTCGACCATTGGCGACAATGTGACCGTCTCGCAGGGCTGCCAGCTCTTGCTTGCCACGGTGGGGGATGGCTCCTTCCTGCCCTTCCGCGCCTCGCTGTTCGAGACCACGCTGATGGAAAACGCCATCGTCGCGCAGAACACCTGCCTGCAGCTCTGCGTCGTCGGGCGGCGCACCTTCATCGGCGCGGGCAACACGTTCACCGACTACAATCTGCTCCCCGCTCCCATCCGCGCCCTGAACGCCGACGGCGAACTCAAGGAGGCCAACGCCCCGGTGCTCGGCGGCTGCGTGGGCCACAACTGCCGCATCGGCTCCGGGTTGGTGCTCTACCCCGCGCGCACCATCGAGTCCGACGTCATCCTCTTCGCCTCTCCAGAGCGGCGCGTGATTGACAAGAACATCGCCTACGAGGAGAGCGACCACCACCACACCCGCGCCGCGCATTTGCACAAGCGCCTGTACCCGCGCAAGGGCGAGAAGGTCGCGGAGTCCTGGTAAATGTGGACAACTTCGCCTTCATCATCCACCCCATTGACCCCAAGCGGGACGTGAGCCGCAAGTTCCCGCGGCTGGGCAAATACCTCACCGTCAAGCAAATCAATTTTTTCAGCACGTTCTTCCCCCCGCTCTACATCTCCGAAATCACCGGCATTCGCTCGGCGGCCACGGGCACCGAGATCACGGGCTGGTTCGTCGCCTGTCCTTACACGCCTGCGCGTATGTTGGAATTGCCCGAAAAGACTGTGTACCGTAAAATAGTACAGACGGGAAAGTTAGCAGAACGTTTGGGCGCGCGCTTGCTCGGCCTCGGCGCATTCACCTCCGTGATCGGCGACGCCGGCCTGACGATTGCAAAGCACTTATCCATTCCGGTGACCACCGGCGACTCGTACACCGTCGCCGTCGCCGTGGAGGCGGTGCGCGAAGCCGCGCGCGTGATGGAGATTCCATTACCCACGGCGACGGCCGCCGTCGTCGGCGCGACGGGCGCGATCGGGTCGGTGGCCGCGGAGTTGATCGCGCGCGAGGTGCCTCGGCTGTGGCTGATCGGACGGCGAACCGAAGCGCTGGAGGCGGTGCGCGCCCGCATCGCCGCGCAGACCCCGGCGGAGGTGCGGATCTCCACCGAAATGTCTGCGCTCGCCGAAGCCGATCTGATTTTGACGGTGACGAGCGCGGTGGACACGGTGATTGAACCGGAGCACTTGAAACCCGGCGCGGTGGTGTGCGACGTGGCCCGCCCGCGCGATGTCTCCGCGAAAGTGGCCGCCGTGCGCGACGACGTGCTGGTGATTGACGGCGGGATGGTCGCCGTGCCGGGCGAGGCGGTGTGCTTCAACTTCAACTTCGGTTTCCCGCCGGGCCTGGCCTATGCCTGCATGGCCGAGACGATGGCGCTGGCGCTGGAAGGCCGCTACGAAAGTTATACGCTGGGCAAGCATATCACGGTGGCGCAAGTGGAAGAGATCGCGCAGATCGCTGGCAAACATGGTTTCAAGCTCGGCGGGTTCCGCTCGTTTGAACGCGCGGTGACGCCGGAGCAAATCGAGCGCGTGAAGACGCACGCCCATCCCCGATCCGCGAGCGCGGCGAAGACCACGCGGTCTTCCCGCGGCCCCGCACGCGCGGAGCGCGGGACGGGGCCGGGATCTGCCGAGGAGGCTCGCCGATGACCGGCTCCGCACAGCCCCGCACCCTGCTCGTCGTCGAAGACGACGCCGACAACTCCAACCTGTTGCGGATGTACTTCGCCGGGCACGGGTACATCGTAGAGGTGACCAAGTCCGGCGCGGACGCGCTGGCCCAGGCCCACAAGCACGCGCCCGACCTGATCCTGCTGGATATCAACCTGCCGGACGTGAACGGCTTCGCGGTGTGCAAAGACCTCCGCCAATCTCTGCGCACCGGCCACATCCCCATCATCTTCCTCACCGAGAGAGCCTCGCAGAGCGACCGGATGGCCGGGTTGAGCGCCGGCGCACAGGACTACATCGCCAAGCCGTACGACCTCGAAGAGCTACGGCTGCGCGTGCACAACTTGATTGCGCGCTCGGAGCGCGAGAACATGCTCGACCCGCGCACCGCCCTCCCCACCGGGCGATTCATTGACGAGCAGCTCCAGCGCGTGAAGGGCGTGCCCGGCTGGCACCTGCTCGACTGCCGCATCGAGTCGTTCCGGCCCTTTGTGGACGTGAACGGCTTCGCCGCGGGCGACGACGTGCTGAAGTTCGCCGCGCACCTGATCCGCGAGGTGGTGGACCAGTCCGGCACGCCCAACGACTTCATCGGCCACCCCGCGAACGACAACTTTCTCATTCTGACGCAGGCCGCGGACGTGGCCGCGTTCACCCAACGCTTGCCGGAGCGCTTCAACACCGAAGTGCGAGCGCACTATTCCTTCATGGACCTCGAGCAGGGCTACGTGCTCATTCGCGACAACAACGGGCAAATGGGGCAAGCGCCGCTGATGACGCTGAACGTCACGGCGCGGCCCGCCTGACACGCACTCACCGACGGAGGCAAACATGGCCAAAGGCAGAATTCTCGTAGTGGAAGATGACTTCGACATCTCCAATATGCTGCGCATCTACTTCACCGGGCAGGGCTTCGAGGTGAGCGTCGCGCCGCGCGGCGGGGAGGCCCTGGAGCTGACCCGGAAGAGTCTTCCGCATCTCATCGTGCTGGATATCATGCTGCCGGATATGGACGGTTACGCCGTGTGCAAGGAACTCCGCACCACGACCCGCACCAGCCACATCCCCATCATCTTTCTCACGCAGAAGGACGAGCGCAGCGACAAGATCACCGGGCTGGAGCTGGGCGCCGACGACTACATCACCAAGCCCTTCGACATCGAAGAGCTGAAGCTGCGCGTGACGAATGCCATTGCGCGGCAGGAGCGCGACAACTCGCTCGACCCGCGCACCGGCCTGCCCTCCGGGCGCCTGATCGAAGACCAGCTCCGCCGCATCATCCGCACGCAGAGCTGGGCGCTGTTGGACTGCCGCATCCTGCACTTCGACAAATTCCGCGACGGGTACGGCTTCATTGCGGGCGACGAAGTCCTGCGCTTCACCTCGCTCCTCATGGGCGAAGTCGTGGACGAGGCCGGCACGCCCAACGACTTCATCGGCCACCCCGGCGGCGACAACTTCGTCATCATCACCACCGCCGCCGCCGCGCCCAAAGTCCGCGAGCGCCTCAAGGCCCGCTTCGCCAAAGAAGTGCCGACCCATTATTCGTTCATGGATCGTGAACAGGGCTACATCCTCGCCAAAGACAACGACGGCGTCGAGGTGAAAGTCCCCCTCATGCGGCTCGCCGTCGGCCCGGTCAGCTCGGAGACGCGCCAGTTCTCCGACATCCGCGAGATCACGGAGTTGGCCGCCGAGGCCCGCCGCCAGGACGCGGCGACAGAGATGCTCTCGGCTTAACTCGTACGGGCGGGTCTGAGACCCGCCCCCACCACACATGGAACTCGCGGCCTCTCTCCCTCTTGCCATCGCCATCCTCACGGTCGGCGCCATCTTCCTCGGGCTGACCGTCGCGGGATTGCGCTGGTTCGCCGCGCGGCAGCCGCCGCCCTACGTGGCTTCGCCCGTCAGGCTGCCGGTGGAGCGCCAGCCCGCCGACACCGCTGTGCTCGTCGCGCAGCCGGGCGGGCGCGTGCTGTTCGTCAACGACCGCGCCAAACAAGTCTTCGACCTCAACGGCGAAGACCCGAACCTGTGGCGCCTGGCCCAGCGCGCGCGCCCCTCGGACACCTTCCTCGAATTGTTCGTCACCGAGGGCCGGGCCAGCCTCAACATCGGCGACCGGCAGGTGGATGCCACCTCTCTGCGCGTCCCCGAAGACGACTACGGCCCCTCGCGCTTCTTGGTCCTCATCCGGGAGACCGGCCAGATGCCGGAACTGGCGCTCGCCGACGAGCGCACGGCCTCGGCCATGACCATCATCGCGGACATTGGCCGCGCCATGACCGCGAGCCTGGACCTGAACGAGACTTACGAGGCCATCCTCACCCACATCGGGAGAGCCTTTCAATACAACGTCGCCGAGATGAACCTGTGGGACGAGACCGCGCAGGTGCTGCGCCCGGTGAAATACGCGGGCGACCGCGGCTACGAGCGCGAGTTTGCCCGCGCGGGCGAGTTCTTCTACCGGCCTGGCGAGGGCTTCTCCGGCTGGATTGCCAACCACCGCCAGCCGCTGTTGATCAGCAACGTGGAGACCTCCGCCGAGCTGCGGCCCAAGGTCGAGCACGCGGACTTCCCCGTCCGGTCGTACCTCGGCGTGCCGCTGCTCAACGGCCCGCAATTCGTCGGCACGTTGGAACTCGTCAGCTACAAAGCCAACATCTACCAGCCCGGCGACCTGGCGCTGCTGGAGGCCCTCGCCGCGCAGGCGGCCCTCGCCCTCCAGAACGCCAGACGCTTCGCGGAGGAACAGCGGCGCGTGGCCGAGCTTTCCGGCCTCGCCGAAATCACCCGCGCCCTCGAGGCCACCACCACCCCGCGCGAACTCTACGGGCGGCTGAGCGCCGACCTGGCCCGCCTGATGGGCATGCAGATGGTCGGCTTCCTGCTCTACAGCCAGGCCGAAAACGCGCTCGTCGGCCAGGCGCCGTTCTACGGCGTGCCGGATATCGTCGCCGAGTTCTATCGCATCCCCCTGACGCCGGGCAGCCTCGCCGAGCGCATCTGGCGCGACGAGCCGTATTGGCTGTCCAACAACATCGCCACCGACCCGCTGGTAGATGAAGCCGGGTTGCGGCAGTTGGCCGAAACCGCCGGCGTGACCGCGACGCTCATGGCCCCCGTCATCGCGGGCGGGCGGCGGCTGGGCGTGGTGCAGGTCTCCAACAAGACCGACGGCATGCCCTTCACCGAAGAAGACGTGCGCCTGTTCCAGATTTTTGCGAGCCAGGCCGCCGCCATTCTGGACAACGCCCGGCTCGTGCGCGAATCTCAGATCCGCGCCGAGCAGGCCGAGGGGCTGGCGCAGATCGCCGCCCGCACGGCCACTGGCGCGAGCATTGACGAGATCATGCCTGCCGCGATGGTGCAGGCAGCCGATCTCCTTCACTTTGATTTCGGCGTCCTCCTCCTGCTGGACGAGGCGCGCGGCGAACTGGTCCCGCACGCGGCCTCGGTCTTCGGAGGTTCTCCCGAACAGGCCGAGTTGGCGCGCCTGCGCACCGACGACCCCATGTTCCTCTTCACCGTCACCCGCAGCCGCCGCTCGCTTCACACCGGCCACGCCACGACCGACCGGCGCATCATCGGCGTGTACCACGACCTCGTCGAACGGTATCAGGTGGAAAGCTTCATCAACGTCCCGCTGCTGGTGAGCGATCGGAGCCTCGGCGAGATGCTCGTGATCGCGCAGCGCCGGAATGCGTTCAGCCGCTCGGACCTGCAGCTCATGTCCACCATCGCCTCGCAGCTCGCCTCGGCCATCGAGCGCGCGCGCCTGACGACCGCCACCGACCAGAACCTGCAGCGTCGTGTGGACCAGCTCACCGCTCTCACCCGCGTGGGCCGCGAGCTCAACCAGACCCTCGACCTCGAGCGCATCCTGCGGCTGGTGCACGCGGAAGCCCTGCACGCCGCGCGCGCCGACTGCGGCACTATTCTCCTCCTCGAGGTCGCCTCGCTCGAGGAGGCGGAGCGCCGCAAGGACTCACCCATCCGCGTGACCCTGCGCATCGGCGAAGAGGAACTGGGCCAGAACCTCACCCAACTGGAAGCGCAAACCCTGGAAGCCGAGCGCCCTCAGCGCTCCGCCGACCTGCCGCCCGACTCGCCGCTGGCCGCGCATCCCGAAGTCCGCGCCGCGCTCGTCGTCCCCATCACGGTTCAGAACGCCGTCGTCGGCCTGATCCACCTCCACCGCCACGACCCCGCCGGGTTCGACGACACCGCGCTCGAAACCGCCTCCGCGCTTGCCGCGCAGACTGCCATTGCCGTGGGCAATGCCCGGCGCTACGAGGAGGAGCGCAAGCGCGGTGAACTCCTGCGCCGCCGCGCCGACCAATTGGCGCAGCTCTTCCAGATTTCACGCACCGTGCGCTCCGACATGCCGCTGACCGTCAACCTCGAGGCCATCGCCTTCGGCCTGCAGGAGGCGGTCGGGTTCAACATCGTCCTCGTCAGCGTGCTCGATCCGCAGACGCGCCGCCTCAAGCGCACCGCCGCCACCGGCATCCCGCTCGCCACCTTCGAGCAGCTCCGCCAGGTGGAGCAGCCCTGGGAGAACTTCACGCGCGCCCTGACCGACGAGTTCCGCATCAGCCAGTCGTATTTTGTGCCGAGCGAAAAGGGCGCCGACATCCTCGCGGCCCTCGACATCGTGACGTTGGCCAAAGCCAAGACCAAGGAATTGTCGCCCAAGTCGTGGCGCACCAACGATCTGCTCATCGTCCCCCTGCTCGGCTCGGGCCAGGAGCCGGTGGGCGTGCTCAGCCTCGACGATCCCCGCGACGGGATACGCCCCGACCGGGGCACCATCGAAATCGTCGAAATCTTTGCCAACCAGGCGGCCCTGGCGATTGAAAACGACCGGCTGTATCAGGCCGCCGAGCGCCGCGCCCTGCGCCTGCTCAGCCTCCACCGCGTCATCGAGCATGCCAGCCGCGTAGCAGACCGCCGCCAGCTCTGGCAGACGATGGCCGAGTCACTCCAGCACGAAATGGATCTCGACCTCTGCTTGATCGCTTTGCAGGACGCGGAGCGCGGGCGCCTCGCCCTCCCGGGCCGGGCCGGGCAGACCCGCGAGGAAGTTGACCTCGGGCCCCTCGCCGCCGTGCCGGAACGGAACCCATTGGCGCAGGCCATGGCCGACAACGTGCCCCAGTTCGTCCCCGCCGTCAAAGACACGCACTGGGCCGCCAGCCCGCTCGTGATGGCGACCGAGGTGACCTCCTTTATCAGCGTGCCGATCTTCAGCCAGGGGCAGCCGGCGGGCGCGCTCTTCGTCGGCTCGCGCCGCGCGCCTACGCTCTTCACGAATGAAGACCCCGACCTGTTCGTCATCCTCGCCAACCAACTGGGCGCGCTGCTGGAGAGCACCCGGCTGGAGGCCGACATCCGCCAGGGCGCCGACCAGCTCGCCGCGCTGGCCGACGCCTCGCGCACCATCACCGCCACCCTGCGCACCGAGGACGTGGTGCGCGTCGTGCTCCAGCACCTCCGGCACGTGATCCCCTACGACAGCGTGACCCTGTGGCTGCGCGACGGCCAGCGTCTGCGCATCGCCGCCGCGCAGGGCTTCGAAAACGACGCCGAGCGCCTCGGCCTCACCGTCGAGATCGCCGACAGCGCGCTTTTTGCGGAAATGGCGCGCACGGGCGGCGCGATCCTCGTCCCGGACGTGCGCACTGACCCGCGCTTCCCGGCGGGCGCGCTGCAGCCCACGCGCTCGTGGCTCGGCGCGCCGCTCGTCAGCAAAGGCCAGATCATCGGCGCGCTGGCGCTCGACAAGCTCGAAGCCTACGCCTATGCCTCGCGGAGCGCGCAGGTGCTCATGGCTTTTGCCAACCAGGCCGCTATCGCGCTCGACAACGCGCGCCTCTTCGACGAAAGCGAGCGGCGCGCCCGCGCGCTCGACGAGCGCTCGGAGCGCCTCACCTTCCTCAACCGCTTCGCGGCCACCGTGAGCGCGTCGCTCGACCTGCACACCATCCTGCGCCAGGCCGCCGAGGAAGTCACGCGGCTCTTCCAGGTGGATCACTGCGGCGTAGTCTTGTTCGACGAAACGGACGAGTTCGGCACGGTGGAAGCCGAGTATCCGGCGCACGGCGCGGTGGGCACGCGGCTGGCGGTCGCGGGCGATCCCCTCGAGGAAGAATTGTTCGAACGCCGCGCGCCGGTCACGGTGGAAGAGACAGCCGCCGACCCGCGCCTGAGTCCCGCGCTGCGGGAGACGTTCGCCCGCCTCGGCATTCAATCCATTTTGATTGTGCCGTTCATTTCGCAGGGCCAGGTCATCGGCTCGTTCAGCCTGGACGCCATGCGCGCGCCGCGCCGCTTCACCCCCGAGGAGGTGGAGTTGTGCCAGATCATCGCCGCGCAGACCTCGGTGGCCGTGACGAACGCGCGCTTCGCGGAAGAGCTGGAGGCGCGCGTGGGCGCACGCACGCGCGACGTGGAGCGCGAGCGCGAACGGGTGGAAATCCTCCTCCAGATCACCACCGAGCTGTCCAGCAGCCTCGACCTCGACCGCGTGCTGGCGCGCGCGCTCCAGCTCGTGACCGAAGCCGTCAACGCGCCGCAAGGCTCCATCTTCCTCATAGACCTGCAGTCCGACCAGTTGATTTACCGCGCCGCGCTGGGCCGCTCGCGGCCCCTGCCCCTGGGCGGCGAACCCGCGCCCTTCAAGCGCGGCGAGGGCCTGGTGGGCTGGGTGATCAAGAACCGCCAACCGACCGTGATCCACGATCTGGAGCACGATGCCCGCTGGAAGAAACTCGCGCACCGCGACGAGCACCACCAGAGCGCGCTCGCCGTGCCGCTCATGGCCAACGAGGACGCGCTGGGCGCGATGATTTTGCTCAGCCCCCGCCCCAACGCCTTCGACGAAGATCAGATGCGGCTCGTGGCCGCCGCCGCCAACCAGGTGGGCGCGGCCATCAACAACGCCGAGCTGTACCGGCTGATCCGCGATCAGGCCGAGCGGTTGGGCAACCTGTTGCGCGCCCAGCAGGTGGAAGCGACGAAGAGCCGCGCCATCCTGGAGGGCATCGCCGACGGCGTGATGGTCGCCGACGCCGACGGGCAGATCATCCTCTTCAACGCCGCCTGCGAGCGCATCCTCGGCATCGCCCGGAGCGACATCGCGGGCCGCCCGGTGACCGAATTCGTGGGCATCTACGGCAAGGCGGGCCGCAAGTGGATCGAGGCCATCACCCAGTGGAGCCTCGACCCCACCACCTACCGCCCCGGCGACTTTCTCGCGGAGCGGCTGGAGCTGGCCGACAAGCGCATCCTCTCCGTCCACCTCGCGCCCGTGACCACGGGCGAAGAATATCTGGGGTCGGTGTCGGTGATCCGGGACATCACGCAGGAAGTGGAAGTGGACCGGCTGAAGGGCGAGTTCGTCACGAACGTGAGCCACGAGCTGCGCACGCCCATGACCTCGATCAAGGGCTACGCCGACATCCTGCTGCTCGGCGCGGCCGGGCCGCTCAACGAGAACCAGTCGAAATTCATCGAGGTGATCAAGAACAACGCCGACCGCCTGAGCACGCTGGTGAACGATCTGCTCGACATCTCCCGCATGGAGTCGGGCCGCGCCGAATTGGTGAAGCGGCCCTTCCAGATCGGCGAGATCCTGCAGATGGTGGCCGATACCCTCCGCGGGCGCATTGACGAAGAAAAGAAACCGATGACCCTGCGCGTGGCAGTTCCGGCCGGCCTCCCGGACGTGTGGGCCGACCGCGAGCGGATCACGCAGGTCATCATGAACCTGGGCGACAACGCGTTCAGCTACACCCCCGGCGGAGGAACGGTCACCCTGCAGGCGCGGGTCGCCCAGCGCGGCGAACGCCACGAAATGGTGGTGGAAGTGACAGATTCCGGGATGGGCATCGCGCCACAGGATAAACCGCGCCTGTTCGACCGGTTCTATCGCGGGGAACAGGCGCTGATCTCCGGAATGGCGGGCACCGGGCTGGGCCTGCCCATCGCCAAACAACTGGTCGAAATGCACGGCGGGCGCATCTGGCTGGCGCGCTCCGAGGTCGGCCAGGGCAGCACGTTTGCGGTGGCTCTGCCGCTGGAAGCGCCGGAGCCGGAACCCGCGTAACGGACACAGACCTGTAGGCTAACCAGGGATCAGAGAATGGCAAAGATTTTAGTGGCGGAAGATGAGCCGGACATTCGCGACCTGATTGTGTTCATCCTGCGCATGCTCGGCGGGTACGAGGTCGTGGCAGCCAACAACGGCGAAGAGGCCGTGCAGTTGGCGTTCAAAGAGATCCCCGACCTCATCCTGACCGACGTGCGCATGCCCAAGATGAGCGGGTACGAAGCGTGCCAGCGCATCAAAGCCGAGCCGACCACGAAACACATCCCGGTCGTGTTCCTCACGGCGCGCGGGCAGGAACAGGAAGTGCAGGCGGGCATCGCGGCGGGCGGCGACGAATATTTGCTCAAGCCGTTTGAGCAGGCGCAGCTGCTGAAAAAGGTGGCCGATATTCTGACCCAGGCGAAGAAGTAGGTCACACTCTAAGCGTGACCTACAGAGAGCGACCGTGAGCGCGACGGTTATTGACGACGAAGTAGTCCATTACGAGGTCCTCGGCCGGGGGCGGCCGTTGATCTTCGTCCACGGCTGGCTCGGCTCGTGGCGCTACTGGATTCCGACCATGCAGGCCCTCAGCGCGGAGTTCCGCACCTACGCGCTCGACTTGTGGGGTTTTGGGGACTCCGGCAAGCGCCGCGAGCGCTACGGCCTCGAAGCGCAGGCCGAGCTGCTCCACGGCTTCATGGATCACCTCGGCATCCTGAAGGCCGCGTTTGTGGGGCACAGCCTCGGCGGCGTGGTGGTCACGCGCTTTGCCAGGGCGTTTCCCGAATGGGCCGACCGGGCCATGGCCGTCAGCATGCCGCTGACGGCGGGCGCCATCAACGCCAGGCTCACCGCGGCCACCTCCCTCACCGGCCTCGTGGAAGCGCTGTTGGGCAGGGGCCCGACCTTGGACCCCATCGGCGTGGAGGCCGCCAAGACCGACATCGCCGCCGTGGAGGTGAGCCTCAAGGCGCTGAGCGATGACGATTTCAAAGCCGAGCTGCAGGACTTGAAACCGCCGTGCCTGCTCGTCTACGGCGAGAAAGACCCGGTGATCGCCCCGCCTCCGGAGGACGACTGGAGCAACGGCGTGACCGGCAACGTCCATCGCATCGGTCTGGAAGAGTCCCGCCACTTCCCCATGCTCGACGAGGCCGCCAAGTTCAACCGCCTGCTCTCCGACTTCCTCGCGCTCAAATCCGGCGAAGACCTGACGAATCTGGGGTTGAAGGAGGAGTGGAAGAGGCGGGTGAGGTAGTGTCAACGGATGGAACGGATTGAACAGATGAACGGCGGGCCGGAGAGGTGACTCTTCAGCCTGTTTCAATGTTGGGCGGCCTGGCAAAAGCTACAACCCATGACCGGCGTAACACAACAACTAGCCCGTCTCGAAGCTTCTGGGCTCATCCGGCTTGCCCAGACCCATCCCGAATTGGAATACCTCTTCCGGCACGCTCTGGTACGCGATGCGGCTTATAAGTCGTTGCTGAATGCCGACCGCAAGCCTTTGCATCGGGCAGTCGCTGAAGCCCTGGAGCGTCTCTATCCCGACCAGTTAGACGAACTCGCCCCACTGCTGGGTCAACATTATTCTCAGGCGAACGAGACCGAGAAAGCGATTCGCTATCTCCACAAAGCTGGGCAACAGGCGGCGCTTCGCTATGCCAACCCGGAAGCAATTAGCTTCTTTGGCGACGCACTGGCCCTGCTGAAAACATTGCCCGTCACACCCGAACGTACACAGCAAGAACTCGATTTGCAAATCGCGCTGGGTAATTTGCTGATGGCCGCTCAAGGCTACGGGGCCCCGGAAGTAGAACGAACTTACGGGCGGGCGCGGGAGTTGTGCGGGCAAGTTGAGGCAACGCCCCAACTCATGCCGGTGCTGTACGGGCTGTGGGCGTACTACACGATCCGAGCGGAGTTCTCAACCGCGCATCAGCTCGCCGAGGAAAGTCTGAGACTGGCCCAACACCAGCCAGGCTCGGATGTGTTCGTCGCTCGCCGGATGCTAGGCAGTCTCTC
>Ga0209109_10000756_pt1 | contig 17689 bp, 21 predicted proteins | sample Rifsed10ft2_FD_184004 | JGI IMG/M metagenome (GOLD analysis project Ga0209109, IMG submission 184004) | Soil microbial communities from Rifle, Colorado, USA - sediment 10ft 2 (version 2) | ecosystem: Environmental > Terrestrial > Deep subsurface > Rock core/Sediment | place: Rifle, Colorado... | reverse complement strand
TTATCAATTAGACTAACATCATTTGATACTATTTGATTAGAATAAACCACCTTTCTTACAATGGAATTTTTCTCAGGATATTCATCCCCATTTACAATATTAATTCGCAGAGTATCACCTTTTACCAAAAACCAAGATGATAGTGGTAAGGCCGTCTGATCAGTGCTTTCTACTTTAAGATCGTTTATAAAAAATTCTGATTGCACTGTATTGTAATCATACATCTTTACAATTCCTAGATTAATCAAAATTATTGGATAGGTTCCTACCGTTACAGCAATTCCAATTATAGCTAAAACCATAATCAAATAATTTTTTCTGGCAGTCTTTGTTACATTTGCCTTTATCATTTCCCCTAGTAATTTTTTATCATCATCATTCATTTTCAATCACTAACTATGGTCCTCCAACAATACGTCATACTATTCCACTCCTGCAACCTGCGATCCTAAGAAAGATAACTATATAAAAAGATACCTTCACATAACGCATACAAATTATGAGGATTTCTTATATAGTATCATTTGGCACCCCAAAAACATTGCTGGCTGACAATGAGAGAAAATCAAGTGTCATAACGGCTATTGTAACTGTATTAACATTATTTGCAACAAGTTTTGTCGTATCTGATGCATTTGGCCAAGAACAAGTTTCTGAATTTACTGTAATTGAAGGCGATGAAATAAAAAACAGTCCAGTAGCGCAGCAAATCTTGCAAAAAATCGAGGAATCAAAAAGAATAATGGCTGAACTGCTTGCTGGAAAGCCAGTTCTAACAGAACAGCAAAAACTAGTTGAAGAGCAACGAAGGATTGTAAAGGACCGCCTTGACGCTGATCTTAAAAGAATGGACAAAGACTACGAGTCTTACACCCCAAGAAACTCTTTTGCAAAATTTGTTTCAAGTGTAGACCCATCTTTCCATGCTCTGTATTGGGATCAGTTCAATTACATGGATGAAAAGATCAAAATTGCACGCATCGCAAAGCAGCTTGCTCTAGCAGATGGTGCAACATATGAAGAGGCCCAAGCCGAATACATCAAGTATGCATCGCTGACGCGAGTTGAAATGGTAAATCTGGTGCAGGATCTTAATGTCAAACATGGATTTGCAGACCCCCGAGTGCAAAATATTTTTGATGAATATGGCAAGCTGGTACGATATGAAACTGATAAAGACGAAGCTGTGTGCTATGGATGTGAGTATATTGACGCAGGCGCATTGCTTGCAAAAGCCAATCCTGATTCTGCAGAAAGCACGATAACGTTTGTTTCGGCTGAAACTAAAGAAAAGCCTAATGTTAAAATCGAGAGCCCAAGAGATGCTACAGTAAAAAGACTGGAAGACAAACTAGATTCACTATCAGAGCAGCTTGCTGCTGAATCTGATCCTAAAGTACAGCAAGAACTTGCCAAGTCAATTGAGAAAATCGTTTCACTCTTAGACAGGCTCAAGAATCTAGAATAGCCAAAAATTTCTTATTTTTTATCTAAAACCATTGCTCTAGTGTTTGGCTTTTCTTTTCAATGGTTTTTTTGAGCCTGTTTAGCGCAGATTCTACCCTTTCCTGCGAAAAATTCCTCTCTCTTACAAGATAATTAACAATTGAATCAGAATCTACTTCCTTGAAACTAATATCATTTACTGGCGCAACTTCGGATTTTAGAAAAATTTTTCGGATTTGCTTGTAATCAATTTTGCTTAGATGTTCTTGGATTTGCGGTATATCTTCTAGTCTGCCATGCTCTTTTACCATCTTGAGTGCAGTTTTTGGGCCAATTCGCTCAAACCCGTCTGGGTTAAAGTCTGTTCCAATCAAAATTCCAATATCTACAAGCTGCTCACGTGTAACTTTTAGATCATCAAGATTTTTTTGCAGATCTATTATTTCAGGCTCAATGTCGATGTAGGTGTTTCTGTTTGGAAGTTTTCGTCTACCACTATTTGTAAAGTTTCTTACAAGTTTTTTTGTGCCAAAAAGTATGGAATCAAAGTCTTGGCTTGCTGTGGCATATGCCTTTCCTGATATAGTAAGCTGTGCTGCAGTGGCCTCTCCTTCTGATGGCGCCTGTATGTGTGGAATCCCAAAAAGATCCAATAGGTGTTTTGATTCATCAACCATTCCGTCGCGCATTGCAGTTGTCTGCTGTGCAAATTTTCTTGCATCTTCAAGATTTCCTTCTGTAATTGCCTTTTCATATTTTATTGTGGCCTCTTTTTTTATCTGTCTTCGTCGTTCAATCTCAGCTGATTTTAGTGAGGGCGGCCTTCCATCAAAAACATAGATTGGTTTTATTCCAAGTGACAAGAAATTGATGTTTCTATAAAAGAGTCCGCTTAGGTGACTAGTCACTCTTCCATTTGAGTCAGTTAGATGCTGCCCGTCAGGTCCTCGAATTATTGCAAGAAACTGGTAAATTGCATTGTATGCGTCAATTGCAATTACCTTTGAGGTAAATGATTCAAGCTTTGTTTTTTCTCGTTGTAATATTGGCTTGAGATCCAGTCCCATATAGAAGATGGGGGTTGCTTGGTTTTTTGTTTTTGCTATTTGCTTGGCTTGCTATATTAGGGAGAAATTTCTAAAATTAATTGCCAGGTTAGCCAAGTGGTACGGCGGCCGTCTCGAAAACGGCTGTGCGCAAGCGCTCAGGGGTTCGAATCCCTTACCTGGCGCTTTGAATTAATCTATGTGTTTTTGCAGTAAAAATAACTAACATGCCGATGGTAGTTACCAACACAAGCAAAGCTGTTGAAAATTCTGGAATTATCTGCAGAGAAACAACTTCCCCTCTTGGTCCTGTCCAATTTGTCTGATCACTTTGTAAGCCAATCCCAAGAATTGTTACTTGGATGTCAACTGGACTGTCAGAATCTAAAACACGTGTTATGTGGAGTCCCTCTCCTTCAGCTTCGTACACATTATCTGCAAAAAATACCAGTTCTCCATCTTGTTTGCCAGTTATTGCATAGTTTATGTGTTCAATTTTTTTCTCATTGACTCTTGTGAATGTCACATACATGTACATTTCTTCACCTATTTTTGGCGGGTCTGATTCTACGTACACATTGATAGTGCCATCTGAGGAAACACTTTTTGTTAATACAGACTCACTGTCTATTACTTTAATTGTAATTTCGTAATGATTGTTATCTTCATTTTTTTCTGCTATTTGGTTAGTATAGTCCGCATCAAAAACAAGTTTGTAAACTCCACGCATTTCTGGTACCCAATCATATTTCATAGAAACACTTTCAATTTCTAGTTCTGACTCATTTGATGACTGGGACACTATGTTTCCTCGCTCATCTATTACTTGAAATCTAAATTGGACACTCATGACATTTTCTTTGCCAGTGTTTTGCACATCTGCACTTATAGACAGGGTTTGGCCAGCTTTGTAGGTTGCACTTTCTGACGCTCCAGTAATTTTGATTGTCTCTGGGAGCAAAACAAGATCAACATCATTTTCAGCATAAATAACAGGCAAAACTGACGATACTGTAAAAATTCCAAAAACTACAATCAGATAACTTACATGGGACTGAAATTGCACTTGCAAATATTAATTCCACATGTGATAATTAAAGATAATTGTATCTTAGTAAATTAGTAAAATATCTAGACAACTTTACATCTTGATTTTATTTTTTAGCATAAATCTAATAAGAGAAAGCAAGCGTCTAAACGAAATTATAAATCCAACAGCAAAAGGTGGGATGATATAGAAAATGAACAAACAACAAAAAGAATCTAGCCACAAAACCAATGATAGTGCAAGCTCACAAGATAAAATAAATTCTGAATTAAAGTTAACACAAGAAGCAATCAAGTGTAAAAGAGTTCTAGAGTTGGATAAATCAATACGATATGCTGGCATGTGCGCATCTGATGGAACACTAGTTGCATCTGAATACAAAAAAGAAATAACTCCATTAATTGACGAAACAGAATTAGAATTTGCCGCAAAACTTTCTGCAATAAGAGCAATGGAGCGCGATGTCTTGTCTACAAAGCTAGGAAGGCCAATGTATTCAATCGCATCTTATGAAAATGTAAAACGCGCAACAATCTCATTAGATAAGGGAATGTTTCTTTTAGTTTCTTTTGAAAGAAATGCTGATGATGCTTTGATCATAAACAAAATCATGAATGAACTAAACATTAGCTACACGTTATCTCTTTGTGAGCTAGGCTCTCGTTTGGCCCAGAGCCTACAAGATCCATTATCGGTAATTAGAAGTCTTGTTGAAATATCAAAAAAACGACATTCTACAATGAACAAAGAGCTTAGTGATAATTTTGACACAATAGAAAGAATATCACTAAAGATTTCCCACCACATACATGATGTCCTGACTTTTGTTAGAGCATCACCATTGCAATTAACATATACTCCACTGGCAGATGTTTTGAATCAAACAATTAAGGAAATTTTTGTACCAACTACAGTCAAAATAAACTTGCCAAAAAATGACATGACAATAAAGTGTGACATTAACAAGATAGAACGTGTCTTTTCTAATCTGCTAATAAATGCAGTACAAGCAATGGATTACCACGGTACAATAAACATTAGAACCATGGATGAAGACAATCATACTGTAATTGAGGTTGAAGACACTGGGAATGGAATTCCTGAAAACCTGATGGATAAAATATTCGAGCCTCTTTTTACCACTAAAGAATACGGAACAGGACTAGGTTTGAAGACATGCAAGAATATAATCGAGCAGCATAAAGGCAAAATGACTTTTAGAAACCACCCCACAACTTTTACCGTAATGCTACCAAAATAAGAAAAACCATAGCAAAATTTTCTTATAATTAATTCAAATGTTGACATTATAAACCACAAAACCTACTTGCTAATATTGCAAAAAGATAGAACCTCTGAATGGTTCGTACCTAAATTTGGTCCAAGAAACTTTAGAATTGGCATAGGAATACTTTTTTTGCCATATACTGGCATGGTGGTATCATTTGCTGCATGGGGATCACTGGCAAGCAATTTTACTTTAGAAAGACTAGTTGCCATATGTCTTCTTTATTTTTTAGCTACAGGTGTATCTGCTCACTTTCTTGACGCAATTGGAAGCAGGACAAAACCGTGGGGTATTCTACCACAGAAAAAACTATGGACAATTTCCTTAATCTCACTTGGCTTGGCTTGTCTGATTGGTTTGTACTATGCACTTTTAGATTCTCTACTCTTGATTCCACTTGGCATCATTGAAGGATTTTTCCTGTTTGCATATAATTTGGAATTATTTGGTGGAAAACTACACAATAATGTATCATTTGTAATTTCATGGGGGATATTACCTGTACTTGCAGGATCTGCAATTCAAACAAACTCGATTTCATTAGAAAGTGGCATTCTTGCAGCGTTGGCTGGACTTTTGAGCTATATCTTGATAAAAACTTCAAGACGATACAAAGCACTCAAAAAAGAATCTACAGACTATTCTGCAACAAAGAAAAAGGAAACCATATTAAAAATTATCAGCCTAGGAGTAATGATTGGAACCGTCTTATTTTTTATTTTAAGATATGTTTAACTGAATTGTAAACTGGAGAATTAATGGCAATGCAAGATTCTTTTGTGAATACTATACTTGATGTCCCAGTAGGACAGATCGAGAAATTTCTTAAGGATAATTTGCAAGGTGAAACTCATTTAGAAGTAATTGAGCAAAACTGTACATCTGGCACAAATTTTGTAAGAAAAGTTGTAATTACAACAAATAACTTGCCAGTAATCCGTGCTACCGTATCATTTGATTCTAAAAAACTCGCAGAACCGTTCATGTCAGCATTACTTGGGAAAAAAGATGGCATCGGGGCTATACTTACAAAAAACAAGATAGCCGCACAAAGAAACATCATTTCAATAGAACCTGATTCTGCTGGTACAGTAAAAAGAAACTATGAGATTATAGATAATGGCACTGTATTGTTTTACGTTTCAGAAGAAATACTGCTAGCAAATCTTCTTGCCAACAAGAATAGCAGATGAGCCAAGGGTTAGGAGTTTTTGTTCTGTTTGAAGACCGTTATTGTTCATGGTCTTTTCGTAATCATCTAGCCAGCTAGTGGACCTTATTAATTTTGGAAGATCTCTGAACACATCTTTCCAACTTGGAATAAAAATTCCTATAAAATTTAACACTACAAAATACAAATCCCATAAGTTTTTTACAAAACTATTTTTTGGATATGTGAAATCATGGAAAACTATTATTCCGTCATCTTTTAGATGTTTGATGCATACTTTGACCAATGTTTCAGCATCACAATATTTTGGAAGATAAGATGATGTTATGCAATCAAATTTTAAATCAAGATTTAGTTTTTCTGCATCCTGATTTACAAATGTTATGTTGCCATAGTTTTGAGAATTTGTTTTTGCCACATCAAGATAATTTTGCATAATGTCAACCCCAATTATTTTTGCATTAGGATAGGCATTTGCAATTAATCTTGTAAGTATACCAGTTCCACATGCCAGATCTAAAACAGACTTGACAGATGGAACTTTCCTGAGTATTTCGTTTTTCCAATACTTGTCGCGTCCAAACGTGGCCCAAATGACAACACTATCATAGGATTTTGCAGTTTTCCCAAAAAATTTTGGAACTAATTTTTTTGGTGATTCCGTAATCAATATGTTAGAATGACATCAATACAATTTAAAGCGATTTTAAAAGTTTGAATTCATCTATGAGATATTGTTGCCTTTACGCCTTCCATATATGATGGATATTGAAATTGAATTATTTTTGCAATCTTTGCATTTGATGCTTTAATTGATGTTGTCAAAAGTTTTACAAAATCTCCTCCCATAACGGCTTTGGCAAGAAGTATAGGAATACTTCCTGGGTGCTTGATGCCAAGCTCATCACAGGTATAATTGATAAACTCTTTAAACAAAACAGGATTTGAGTCTGTAACAACAAAAGTTTCATTTATTGCATTTTTTTCTGCTATTGCAACCAAAGCGTTTACTACATCATTCACATGAACAAAGCTTCGATAATATTCGCCTGATTTTGGAAGTTTAAACATACCTTTTTGTAGTCTTTGAATTATTTGTGATTCAAACCATCCGCCATTCCCGTAAACTTCGCCAAAATACGTAACAGTTAGCGATATTGAGTTATCTTTGCAGTTTTTTTCCAAGAATCGTTGAGCGTCTAGCCTAACTTGCGCATAATAGGTATGTGGTTTTAGTGGTGTAGTTTCATCAACAACTTTGTTCCCAGGATCTCCAAAGACACCAAGACCAGATGCATATACAATAAATTTTGTTTTGTTCTTAATATGGTTGAAAAGATTTACTGTCCCATCGTAATTGACTTTTTTTATTTCATCCCTGTCTTTTTCCATTGGGGTAACTGCTGCCAAGTGAAAAACCACATCATAGATTTCATTTGGAACAGACAAGATTGCATTGGCAAGGTCAACTTTGTGTTTTTGAATTGACAGATTGGTATCTTGTTCGTGAATTAAACCTGTGACTGTATGCCCATTCTCAGATAGTTTGGCAGCTAGTCTTGAGCCAATAAATCCTGAGGTGCCTGTAACAAGAATCTTCAATGCTTCTAACTAGAATAATGTATTTTAAAAAACATGGTATGTATTGGTACTACAACTATTCTTTCCAGTTAACCTTCCGTAATACTGCATAAGGCGGCTCTTCTATATTTGCAAGATATTCTGGATTATCTGAGGTAAGCCGAATTACTTCGTTATTTTGCATCATCTCATTAAACTGTGGATCGGATTCTAGTTTTTGCAAATATTGTTCTGTCCATTTCCAGTCGCTTTCCGGATTACAAGAATAAACTATCCAGTGATATTCATTATTGGTCCACCACACATCAAATGGAAACATTTTGCAGTCAAAAGGCCTGTCATTGTATATGCCGCATAATCTTTTTTCTTCGTCCCAAAACATGCATGCTGTGGAATTTTCTTTTTTCTTTATTGTCTTTATGACGTTACCGTTTATTCTAATATTTTTTAGGAATTCATTTTCTGACTTGCCTGCATTTTTTAATCTAATCAGGTCACTTGGGTAAAGTAAGGGCGGAAAAAAGTCAGTACAACATGATAATTTCTTACAACTCACACACAGGTTAGAAATACTATATCTATCATTTTCCATAAAATATTATACATCTCTGTGTTTGTAAAGCGCGTAGCACACAACAATTGTGCCTGCAACCCACAACGGCGTTGCAATATCAGATCTGTCAAAGATTCCAAATAACTCAAAAAAGTAGTATCTTACATCCCCAAATGTGTTTAATGCAAATCCAACAAGTAAAAGTCCCCACGCATTTCCAAGCATGGTGCCACGAAAAACTTGGGAGCCTACAACAGCATATGAAAAAACCCATGTTGTAAAAAATACAAATGCGATTCCAGCTAGATATTCTTTGTAGAAATCAAAATCATATTCTGGAATAGGCTGAAACACAACACTAGCAATTCCTTGTGGCGTTTCAAAGGGAACAAGACCAAAAAACGCATAAACTATGGTTGCCCCAATTGGAATCCAAATAATTGTAGTTTTTTGGTGTGAACTTAATTTTGGTTTAAAGTAACGTATGTTGGTTCTTAGATGATAAATCGCAAATGGATAAAACGCAAAATAAAAAATGTCAGGATAGTACGGATATGGATTTTCCACTTGGTAACCAATTTCGTATACAAACCAAAGTACCCATCCTACAAAATAGGACGCATATGCTATAGCAAGCGAAAGATATGCTCTTCCAAAAATTTTTGAGCCCCAATACCTTTTTGCAACAATAAAAGCAAAGATTGCCGCTGCCCCAAAACCAGCAGTAAGTATTGCCTCAAAAGCATCTAATTCAGAGTCAACATTTGGTTCTATTGCATTTCCAACACTGTAAATTAACATGACGATAAATATTGCGGTTATGACAAAATAATTGATATTTGTGCCAAGTTTAGGCTGTTCGTTTGATTCCAAGTGTTTTCCTAATTTTTAAATTTAGCAGTAATACTTAAGGTATCAGCTCACGTTTAACATACAAAATTAAGTTTTACCTACATTTTCGGAATATTATGATCATGTTTATCTCAAAGTCTAATTAATCATGATCCAATTGAAATTAGCTCTGATTATAGCAGTTTTCCTTCTTTTCGTTGCCTACGCTCAAACATTAGTCACAGCAGAAGAATCTGAACATCATGAAATAATTGTAATAGGTGCTGGCATGGCGGGCATTGCAGCTGCAAACCAATTAAACGAATATGGTTTCAAAGATATTGTAATTTTAGAAGCTCGAGATATAACTGGTGGTAGAATGTTAACTGATAGCTCATATGAAAACTATCGCCTTGATGTAGGTGCTTCATGGATTCATGGAACAAAAGATAATCCAATTGCAGAATTAGCTGAAGAATACGGCATTGAAACGGTACCCTTTGATGATGAAGAATCGGCTATTTTCTATGATGAAAATGGAATTCCAATAGATGAAAAAACAAAAAACTCCATGCGAGAACTTTATAGACAATTTGAAGTGTTTTATGATGATTACCGTGACAAAATTTTAGAACAGAATGCGAAAGACGTCTCACTTAACGAGGCAATTAACGAATTTACTAAAGATAAAGAATTGACAGAACAAGAACTCAATAATTTTAATTTTATGGTTGTTTGGAACATTGAAGGGGATTATGCTACAGACGCATCGAAGCTTTCACTTTTGTCTTTTGAAGAAATGGGATACAAGATGGATGGAAGGGAAGTTGTCTTTCCTGGAGGTTATACACAAATTATTGATAAATTAGCAGAAGGATTAACGATTAGATTTCAACACACTGTAACAGAAATAGATTATACAGATGAAATTATTCATGTCAAAACAGACAAGGGAAATTTTGATGCAAAATATGTGATAAGTACACTTCCACTGGGAGTTTTAAAGAAAAATAGTGTAACCTTTTCACCAGCTCTTACACAAGAAAAGATAGACTCGATAAATAAATTAGAAATGGGTATTCTCAATAAAGTCTATTATGTTTTCCCAGAGCCCCCATTTTGGGATGTAGATTATAATTTCATTGCACACATTTCAAATCAGAAAGGTCATTGGGCATACTTTGCAAATCTATATGGTATTTTAAAGGAACCTGTTCTCTTGGCATTTAACACTGCTGATTTTGGCCATCAATTAGAAGACATGGAGAAGGAAGAAATCGTAGCAGAGGGATTAGAGGTACTCAAAAAATTATATGGTGAAACAATTCCAGAACCAAAATATACCTATGTAACAAAATGGGATTCTGAGCCATTCTCATATGGCTCTTATTCTTCTACGGGTGTAGATTCAACAAACTATGATTTTTTTGTATTGTCAAAACCAATAAAGAGACTCTTATTTGCGGGCGAAGCAACTGAAGTAACTTATCCAGCAACTGTCCATGGAGCATTTTTCTCAGGTGTGCGCGAAGCAAATCGAATTAGCTGGATGGAAGGAAATTATCTTTCACCTAAGGCTCAGATTGACAATTGGGTATTGCCGGACTATGTGCTTTGTAAGGACGGATTGGAATTATTGATAAGCATAGATGAGGAGTCAGCTGCATGCGTAAATCACTCTACAAAATTGAATCTTCTGGACCGTGGCTGGGGATTTGTTACTCCGTATATCTACTATAACTAACGAGTAGCTGGAGTTGGGGTTAGAAGAATCTTTACCAAATAGCTTTCATGTAGAATATTTTCCTTTAGCATAACTTTGGCAACAAGACTTCCATTTTGGATATCGATATTTATGTTCTTAAATAACGCAGTATAGAGTGTAACCTTTCTTCCTTCACTCATCGTAAATCCTTCTTCGGCTAATAATCCATCATCTACAATTTCATTAATTATTCGATATCCAGATGATTTTGGAATTTGACACATTTCTAATATATCAAGTATAGCACCTGGCTTTTGCAGTGCAGCATCCAAGATTAACTTCTTTTCTCTATGCCCATATGATTCTAAAATCAGTCTTGCAAGATCTTGGTTTTCTATAGTAATCCATGGTTGACCCTTTTTCTTATCAAGAGATACTAGGTGATCCAAAAAGTCCTTTTCTAGATTATCTGCTCCTGCACCAAAAAACTCACGAAGTGTGGCATCTAGTGTATGAAATTCTTTAATCGCACTAACTACATCAAGGCTGTATCTTTGTTGCAATCTTTCCTCTACCTTTTGATATGTCTTGACTCCAAGTTTTTCTTTTATTACCAATGCCAGTGCTTCTGCAAGAAGCTTGTCTAATGCATTCACGTGTTGTATTGGGGCAAGCTGGTTTATAATCATATCTCTGATCTGAGAATAGGTACATCATAGTTATTTATATGATGGGCAGTTTTTCTCAACAATTGTATTGGTAATATGTTAGTATAACTCTTAATTCCAAAAACTGGGAATTCTGGCATAATACTTATATATATGGTCTAGCAAGATCAAATATCTTTATTAACCTGTACTTACTAATTCTCAAATATGAGAATTAACTCTTCTGAAACTGAAGATTACAAAGAAATAATTCCCAAGTATGAGAATATCCAATCAAATTATCCAAGAAAACCAACATGGGGAGACACTATCACATTTTCTGAAGAATTACTCGACTGTTGTGTAGGTATAGTTGACATGGTAAACTCGACAAAGATCTCATCAGTACTATACAATTCAAAGCTGGCAAAGTACTATAGCACATTTCTTAATTCCATGAGTAAAATTGCAAAACAATTTGATGCTACAATAGTCAAAAATGTTGGAGACAGCATTCTTTACTATTTTCCTCAGACATCAGATTCTAAAAACAAAGACGCCTTTGTAAAATGCCTAGAGTGCAATTTTTCCATGATTGAGGCACATGACGCTATTAACGATAAACTATTAGAAGAAAAATTACCTTCCTTAGACTATAGAATAAGTCTTGATTATGGAGCCGTTATGATGGCAAAAGCAACAAATTCCATGTGTGAAGATATTTTTGGATCGCCAGTAAATATGTGCAGTAAAATAAATCACCTTGCAATACCAAATACAATTGTAATAGGTGGCGATCTGTATCAGCTAATCAAGAACTATAACTATTACAAATTTGAGCAAGTAAAAGGATTCTCACTTGGATTCAAACACACCTATCCAACATATTCTCTAAAACGCAATGGCATGGGCCCAGTTGGCTCTAGATTTGGATGTTGGTTTCTATGAGTAAAGTAGGCAAAATAGACTGTATAGTGTGCGGTTATAAAGACGCAATGAGGATTGTAGATGAAAAGTATAACGGCTTTAGGGGCATATGCCCAGAATGCGGTTGTAATTGGCCAGAATCATAAATTTTATTCTAATATCTTAATCTTATGGATTATGTGGATTTCCTGGCCCTAACATATCTTGTGGCTTTACATCCTGATCCCATTTTCCTCTGACTCCTTTTATCAAAGACCCGATTCCACTACCCATCAAACCTACAATAACTGCAGTTAGGACAGATTTGTCTTGTAACACAACACTGCAGTCTATCTGTGTTGGCTGGGCATTTTCGCTATAATCAAAACAATCCCCAAACTCTTGTGCTTGAATAGATGCCTCCATGTATTGACTACCAAAAACCCCCAAGATCAAAAATCCAGCAAAAATCAAAGCTATGCCTAGCATAGTAAAACGGATATCGCTCACAAAAGAAATCCGATTTTATTGTATTTAATCTTGTTAATTTTCTAATTGGGATTTGAGTACTCTTAGCGATTTTTCATAAAAGGTTTCTAAATACGAAACAAATTCTTTGAACTCTTTTACTGTCATTTTCTCGCTGTTTAGATATGATGACCATGTCAGATAAACTGATTTTTTATTTTTTGATTGAATTGAAATGGTTGCATGATATACACGCAATGGTAGGCCAGTTGTTGCAATATATGAAAAGGATTGTTTTGGGTTCCATAACACAATATGCTCTTCGATCACATTTTCATCATCAAAGGTTAACTTCCTAATGGCTCCTACTCCGCACTTTATTTTCGATAAATACGTGGCCTTTTTTATTTCATCAATCCATTCAGGCAAACCAACAATATTGCTAATCTTTTTCCATACTTTATCATTTTTAGCATTAATTAGAATTCGCTTCCTTACAGTTCCACTATGAAATTTTTTTGCACTTGTCACATTATTTCACATAAAAAACCGTTTTTAAATTTTTGAAATAGCGTACTTCTAACACATTTAATCTACTAAAACTAAACCAAAAACATGGTATTTGGATGGGGAAAAAAGAAGGCAGAACAAGATACAACAGAGCCACAAAAAGAAAAACAAATCAAACTATCTGAAATCAAAGATGTTTTAGATGATGTTGTCACAGTACGAGCAAAAACTATCATTGCTGAAGTAAAACCATTTAAGAAAAAAATCGAATCAAATACAGACGAGATTCTAAAAATCATAAACGATCTAAAACAAGATGATCTCAAGGTTGATGAGCTTGACAAACGTTTGCAGGTTATTTTTGTACGCGGAAAAGAAGAAGTAATATCAACCATACAAAATGAATGTAAAGTCAAATTTTCTGATATAGTTTCACTTGACGATGTTTTAGAGTTTAATGAAAAATCTGCACAACTTTTAAAAAAAATCGGCGATGTGTTAGGCAAAAATTCAAAAATAATTCATATTTTTGCAAAAAAATATGCCGCAAAACTAAAAGCCATTCTTGCTGCAATAACATCCACTCAATCAGAAATTCAGAAACTTGTTAATGGTCACATAAAACTTCAAGATGACATTTCCAAGGTTTTATCAAACATATCGCTAATTAACGAACTGCAAAAGACTTTGGCAGAAAAACATACAAGAATTTCTGAGCTTAAAAAAAATGTTGAAAAGTATGAAAGTAAAATAAAGGGAGCTAGCGACGAGATTGAGAAAATCAAGGCTTCAAAAGAATATCTAGACTTTTTAAAAACAAAAAAGATAATCGATAATTTAGAAAATGAAAAAAACCAAATCAAAGACCAAATTAACACACAATTTACAAAAATTTCACGGCCCTTGAGTAGATATGAATACGTATCTTCATTTGACAAGCCACAAAAACAACTCCTTGAAAAATTAGTCGCAGAACCATTTGAAGCACTCAATCCTGCCAATAAAGAAAACATAGTTCACATCTTGCTTGCTGCAAAAAAAAGCGTTCAGGGAGGCTCAGTTTCTGTAAAAGACAGTGAAAAAACTATTGCAAATATTGACGAGACGCTCTCATTGCTTGATATCTATATTTCAAAAATATTGGAGTTTTCTCACAAAAAAGAAGAGACAGAAAAAAAACTTGGCAATTTTTCATTATCAAAATTGGAAACCCTTGAAAAAGACACATCAAAAAATTTATCCGACAAACAGGATGCTGAATCAAAAATTCAGAATTTAGAAAAAGAATTATCAGAAATCAATCAAAAGATCCCTGAAATTGTTTTTGATATAGAGCACAAGATACAAACAATATCTGGTACAAAATACAAAGTATTAACAAATTAACAAATGAACAAAATTTTACCTAAACTTAATTAGTTTTTAAAAAAACAATCCTATATGATATTTAAAAAAGCAAAGCTTGAGAGGCACATTTCACTAAAAAAAGATGTACGTGACAGCATATTGTCTTTTTGTAAAATGAAGCATCCAAACGAAGGGATTCTCATTTTAAAAGGCAAATCAAAAAAAGGACACATCATCGTTGATGGCTTGGTCATACCTCCATTTTCTTATAGTGATCCTACCTTTGCAGGATTTCCACAGTCATTTCTACCACTTGACTTGGATTACGTCGGCATAGTTCATTCTCATCCAAGCGGTTCTGCAAATCCATCAATAACTGATCTTCACAATTTTTTTGGATTGGTTTCTCTGATAGTACAATCCCCATACGAAGAAGCTGATATTTTTGCATGGGATAGTAATGGAAACCAACTTAGCATGACTGTGATTGATTAGACAACAAAAAATCAGATAAAACGTGACAAAACTTTATAAGGTTTTTTAGTAGATGAATCATGTCTTGTTTAATTACAAAACATATTTGATATTTCTTTTTGCAAGCTTGGCAGTAAGCATTGGTCTACAGATGATACTTCCATTTCCGTATGGACTGGGAGCTGCACTTGCAATCTTTATTGCATTCCCACTGATGCTTAGAAAGCGGTATATGGGCAAAATGCGTGGATATGGAAATTTCGGCGGTGGAGGATTCTTTGGACTAAATCAAACACCAACTGTAAAGTATGTCTGTCTTACCTGCAGCAACAGGTTCAAGGGCGCAGAATGTCCGCGCTGCGGCTCAAAGATGAAAAGGGCCGACTTTTAAAACCACATTATGACATTAGAGGAGCTAAGGAAAAAAGCAATTTACCAAAACACAATTGATGCTTGGATTGCTGCATGTGAAGAAAAAAACCATGATTGGTACGAAACAGAAGACTATAAAAAATTCATATCTTATCTTAAGACAAACCAACTAAAGATGCAAAAATTTCCGTTATGTGTCAAGGAAACAGGTGGAATGTATGAGCGTGGAAAAGACAAGACAAAATTTGCAGAACTCTTGTCTACATCAGAAGACGAAAACTCGGCAGCATACACAATTAAACTAAACGACACTACAATAGAACTAATACGAAATTTTGAGATATTAAAGAATTAAATTCATTATTTTGATTACTCAAATAAACAGATGCGAAAAACTCCAGTTGAATGCAAATGCAAATCCTGTGAATGTGGCATAAGAACATACAATGATTCTTCGATCTGTCAGGCATGTGAAACAGGAAATCACATATCTGGTGCTAAAAGACATAACCTTCCAGATCCTGTACTGCAAGAAAATGTAAAAAAAGCATAAGCTAGTTTATCGTTTAAGCCTTGGATTGACTATAGTATCAAGTGCATTTCCAATAAACACAAAAGCTAGCCCTGTTACTGCTATCATAAGTCCTGGAGGTATAACCCACCACCAAAGACCTCGTGCAGCAGCTCCATGTGTGCTTGCATCATGAAGGATTTGACCCCATGTCGGAAAGCTTGGATCGCCAAGGCCCAAAAAACTAAGGCCTGCTTCTGTTGTGATTGCAGCAGGCACAGAAATTGCCACACTTGCAAATGCATAAGGCAAAAGCTGAGGTAAAATGTGTTTTAGAATTATTTTTGAGCTACGCTGGCCCATTATTTTTGAGGCCTCAACATACTGCCTTGTTTTGATCTGCAATGCCATGCTGCGTGAGACCTTGGCAACTCCAACCCAACCAAAAATCATAAGAAAACCAATCATCACAAAGATGCTGTTGCTAATAGTTACTGCAAGTATAATCAAAAATGGCAGTGCCGGAAGCGCATAAATCACATCATTAAATCTCATCATTGTTTCATCTGTTTTTTTTCCAATGAATCCTGCATAGACACCATACAACAATCCCATTACTACAGAACCAATCGCTACTGCTATGCCAATAAACAAGGCAAGTGGCGTGCCCCATAACAATCCGACAGAAAGGTCTCGTCTAAGTTCATCTGTTCCAACAAATCCAAAAACCTTGCCTCCTAAAATCAAGCTAGACTCTACGATCTCATTTTCCGAACTTGTGCCAACAAGTCTTATCAAAAAAACATATTTGCCATTTAGAACCTTTTGTACGCTTGATTCTGAAAAAACAATCTGCTCGGCTGAAATGTCATTTAGGAGAAAGCCAAACTTTTCAGACTGTAAGATAAGATTTTTTTTGACTGCATTATCTGTTGAAAACACACGTTCATGATGCACTGCAGATTCCAAGTATGGCAGTGAACGTGATAACAGCTCCACAGTCATGCCATCAGGTCTTATTACAGATATTTGTAAAAGCGGAGATCCAGAATATTTTGCTGTAAATTCGTAGATAAAGTCGTTTGGAAAATCATCAAACTCGTAAACAACACTAAACTGTTGCGAAAATATGGTGAGCTCTTCTGTACTCTGAAGCGAATCTTCAGAATTTGTTAAAATCTTGTGCTCTGGAATTTTTTCAGAAAGAAACAGGTTTATCCATGCAGGAAGTGCAGTCTTTGGAAATTCTAGCCAGCTTTCTGGATTATTCCATGTTTTGAGGGTTTCAAGCGGTATTGTAAGTGCAGCCATGGCTGAAATAATAAAAAGCGTAGCCAAAATTCCAATTCCGACAAGACCAATTTTGTTTCTTACAAACTCTTGGCCAATCTCATTTAGTGGTACTGTGCTCATATCAACTCGTCTTTACCCTAGGATCAAAATATCCATAAAGCAAATCAGCAACAAAGATGCTTGCAAGGAAAAACACTGTCAAGACATACGTTGCACCAATAATCACAGGAAGATCCATCACACTTATTGCCTCAAAATAAAGACGGCCCATGCCAGGCCAATCAAAAACTGCCTCTGTAATTATTGCGCCACCAAGCGAACCTGATAGGCTAAGTGCTAAGATAGTAACAATTGGTGGCGCGGCATTTTTTAGCGCATGACCATAAATTATCTTTTTTTGATTTATGCCAATAGTTTTTTTTGCAATAACAAAATCTTCTTGCAAAATACCAATCATAAAATTGCGAACAAGATATGCCCACGAACCAAAAC
>Ga0209109_10000755_pt1 | contig 17726 bp, 19 predicted proteins | sample Rifsed10ft2_FD_184004 | JGI IMG/M metagenome (GOLD analysis project Ga0209109, IMG submission 184004) | Soil microbial communities from Rifle, Colorado, USA - sediment 10ft 2 (version 2) | ecosystem: Environmental > Terrestrial > Deep subsurface > Rock core/Sediment | place: Rifle, Colorado... | reverse complement strand
AGCGTCCCGCGCTTCTGGCCGCGGTGGCGCTTTCTGCGCCGCAGGTGGTTTTGGCACGCTCACGGGTGGCGGTGGTGGCGCCTTGCGGACCTCCGGTGCCTTTGGAGCCTCCTGCACTTCCGGCCGCTGCGGTCGCTTCTGTGCTTCGGGCGGCGGCGGCGCTTTCTGCGCCGCAGGTGGTTTTGGCACGCTCACGGGTGGCGGTGGCGGCGCCTTGCGGACCTCCGGTGGCTGTGGAGCCTTTTGTGCTTCCCGTGCCCCTGGTACTTTCTTCGCTTCGGATGGTTGTAGTCCCTTCGTCGCTTCCGGCGCCTGCGTCCCTCCAGGGGCAGCAGCTTGCCGCTTGGGTGGCGCCACCGCAGGCTTCGTGGGAGTCACGACTTTGACGAGAGGTGCCGGCACTGGCGCCGTGGGCTTCACCGCCGCCAGCGCCGCGGCATCGAGCGGCTTGCCGGGCTGCGCCGCGAGTGCGGCCTGCTTTGCCGCAAACGGGACCGGCGCGGGCGGGGGTGGTGCCTTCGCCACGACCGGTCGCTTCAGTGCTTCCGCCGGCGGCTTGCTGCCCGCTGCCGCTGCGCCGCGCACGCTGGCCTGGACCGGCGCTACCGCGGCGACTGCGGTGACCGGCGCCTTCGCGATTGCCTCTTTGGAGAGGCGGACTGCGGCCTTGCCGACAGGCTGCGATTGCACGAACGCGGTGTTCGGAACGGCGACGATCGCGCCGGGTACCCGTTGGTTAATGTAGGTGATGTTGCGGACATTGACGTTGTTGTACACGTTGGTGATGTTGGTGGTGTTGATCGTCGTATTGCTGGTGTTGATGTTGTTGAAATAGCTTCGGCTCACCGGGTATGACGGCCGGTACACGTCGCGAGGGCCGAGCGGAAACCACGCGACACCTAAGACGTTACCGATGGAGATCGCTATCTGGAAATTGCTGCCGCCGACGAAGGCGACCAGGGCGGGCGCGTAGACCGGCCGCGAGCGAATCGGCCCCGGGACCCAGCCCCATGTCCCCCTCATATTCGCCCAGCGGCCGTAGTGAGATACCGCGAAGCCCCACGGCGCGTCATCCACCCAGGTCCAGCCCCACGGGTCGACCCACGCCCAATGTCCGTCGTGGTAAGGCGACCAGCCGGCCGCAACTCGAGTCGGTACCCACACGTTGCCGTAGCCCTCGGTGACGCGCCAGCTGCCGTAGTCGTCGAGGTCCTCGTAGCCGATCACATCGCGCGAGACGTAGCGTGCGGAAACCGCTCCGCGGCGGTCGCGGTCGGAGGACCAGCGGTCGAACTCGTCGGCCCGCGGCGCCTCGAAGTACTCGTAGTCGCTCAAGTCGGTCCCGGCAAAACGGTACGCCTCCCGCGCGTTGACGACGTACGCTGCGCCGTCGCCATACACCTCGGCCTGGCCGCTGCGCACCACGACGGCGGTGGTATCGCCGGCGGGATCGACGTCGATCCGGTATTGGCCGGGCCGGCGGATCGCATACGCGAGATTCGGCGTGGCGATCTCGAACACTTCCTGTGGGCCGAGGCGCCGCACGCGAACGTTCAGCGTGCCTTGCGCCAACTGCACCTGCGCGACGCGGTCCTCGAGATTGAGCAGCGCCACGCTGGTGCTCCCGCTCATGCGAATCACGGCTGAACCGACTTGCAGTTCCGCCCGCGCTCCGGCATCCACCCACAGGCGATCGCCGGTGATCAGCGGCCGGTTCATCGTCGCCAGCACCCAGTCGTTCTCGCCGGCCGGGGAGAAGCTCACCGCGCCGCTGATGTAGCCCAACCGCGCAACGCGTGTCGGCGGGTCGGCGCTCGCCCACATGGCCCATGCCAGCACGGTAAGGCCGAGCAGCAGCGTGAAGATTCGAGTGCGAGCGTGTAGCTCATTCATGGTGATACTCCATACTGTTTTCGAGGCCTTTCAGCTACAGGAGAATTATTTCCCTTGCCGCGAAGGCGATCCGTACGCTAATGGCGAATCAGGGGCGCCGCTTACGGACGTCCCGATGCTTCACTTGCGTCGCCACCAAGCGCAAATTGACAACCCTACGCCTTACCGTCCCGTGGTCCGAGGAAATACCACAGGATCAAGCCCAGCAGCGGCAGTAGCACTACCACGATTATCCAAAGTAATTTCCTCTCATTGGAAGCGGAGCTTTGAAGTATGTTGATAATTGCCCAGATATCACCAGCGAGAATCAGCAGGCCCCACAGGCCGGGTACCCGATGTCCATCATCTTGGTTCCTTCGAAAGACAAATAGCGGACAGGCTGAGCTGTCCCCGTAGTCTTGTTTTCATTCGATGCTCACAAGGCGCTGCGCCTGCTGATGACTCTAAGCAACACGACCACGATGGCGATCACCGGCAGAACATGAATGAGACCACCCATGGTGTAGGAGGAAACGAGGCCCAGCAGCCACAAGATGACCAGAGCAACGGCAATCAGCTTCCCTTGAGCCGCATGTCATTCTTGACGGATTTCACGCCCTTGACGCCGCGTGCAACCGCGACCGCCCGGTTGATATCGGCACGGGAATTGACGAAGCCGCTCAACTGAACCGTGCCCTTGAAGGTTTCAACATTGATCTCGGTCGATTTCAGAGTCGGTTCGTTGAAAATCGCCGCTTTCACTTTGGTGGTGATGACGGTATCGTCGACATACTCGCCGGTCCCCTCTTTCGTGGACGTCCCTGCGCATCCGAGCAAGGAAGCGAGCAGGATCGCGCAGATGAAAGTAACAAATCTATTGGCAGGTCTCATTTCGACACTCCTTATAAAGCACTAATTTACGATTCGTCTCGACCAAGAGGAACGCAAGTGCCAGGCGTTCCCGTATCGATACCGGCCGGCGACAGCAATCTGCCGCGCCCTGCCGGTATCGACACTTGTGAATATTAGGTACCTCCCCCGGGATTTTCCGTACGCTACCGAACATAAGGGTTTGATCCAAGTCAATAGACGTGACGAATGCTCTGGGTACATTCGAATTGCAGGCCAATCCGATAGCCCATTCCTTATTTTGGGGAGGCCCCAATGTTGGGACGACATTCGTCTCGGCCGTATCCGGAGACGCGCAAGCTGACGCGCGATTGGTTTTCAAGGCAATCCGTTCCATGGTTTGTCTTCCGGCGAAATATGGTCTGGCGGCGTCCAGTGCCCGGGACAGTTCGGTGATTACCTATTCGAGAGCTCCCAATTGCGGTGTCGATCCAGGAAATCCCTGAGTTGAGGCCTACTTTCCTCGTTCGCGATTCCGTACCGCTCCTGGAAATTGTCTCCCTCATGAAACACCTGTTCTGTGCGATAACGTACATACGGCGCGTGATCTTCGCGCTAACCTGTCATCCGGTTGTGGATTTACGTTTGACCGAATCCGTATGGGAGAACGTAGCTATCGTCTTGAAAGGAACGAGCCGGCGGTCAAGATCCTGGTCAATGACGCAAGTCTCACGCAACTACGTTTATCAACTTGAGACGGCTCGGTGGAGACCCGTAATGTCCAGCCCTTCACTTGCGCAATGATTGCTTCGAGCCGGATCTAGCCCGCCATAGCACTTATGCGCCTGCTCCTCATCAACCCGAGATTCAACGAGAGCTTCTGGAGCTTCAAATGGGCGCTGGACAAGATGTTGTCCGGCAAGCGGGCGATGAATCCGCCGCTCGGTCTGGCCACGTTGGCCGCGCTGTGCCCGCCCGACTGGCAAGTCGAGATTGTGGACGAAAACATCGAATCCCTGCCCCTCGCGCCGCAGGCCGAGATCATCGGCATCTGCGGCATGGGCGTCCAGGCCCCGCGACAGAAGGACCTGCTGCGCTTCTACCGGTCCAAGGGGTATTACGTGGTGGCCGGGGGCAGTTACGCGTCGCTGTGCCCGGAGTTCTATGACGGCATCGCCGATACGGTGATCTGCGGCGAGGCCGAATACATCTGGAGGCGATTCTGCAGTGATTTCGAACGGGGTGCGGCGCGCAAGCTGTATGCAGAAACGGGCACGGTATCGATGGCTGATTCGCCCACGCCTCGTTTCGATCTGCTCAAGCTGAAAAAGTACAGCGTTGTGACGCTGCAGTTTTCGCGCGGGTGCCCGTACCTTTGCGAATTTTGCGACATCATCGTCATGTTCGGAAGGAAGCCGCGCTGGAAGAGCCCCGAACAGATCGGCCTCGAACTCGACGAATTGAGGAAGCGGAACATACGCGACGCCTTCTTCGTGGACGACAATTTCATCGGCAATCGCAAGGCGGCGAAAACGCTGCTGAAATATCTCAAGGACTATCAGGAGCGCCACGGTTACCGCTTCATCTTCGGAACGGAGGTGTCGCTGAACGTGGCACAGGACGACGAACTGTTGCGGTTGTTCCGCGAGGCGAACTTCGCCTGGGTCTTCATCGGCATCGAGTCTCCGGACGTCGATAGCCTGAAGGAGACGAAAAAATCCCAGAACCTGCAAAACGACATACTGGACTCGGTGCGCAAGATCTATGGGCGCGGGATCGACGTCCTGGCCGGTTTCATCATCGGCTTTGATAACGACACGCTGGAGACGTTCGACCGGCAATACCGCTTCATCATTGACTCCGGCATTCAGGCGGCGATGATCGGCCTGCTCACGGCACTGCCGCGCACTCCCCTCTACCAGCGGCTGGAGAAAGAGGGACGCCTCATTGCGCAGGCCGAGAGCACGAACAATACGCGCCTTGGCACCAATATCGTGCCTAAGCGTATGGAATACGGAGCCATGGTTGCATCGTACAAGGCCCTCTACCAGCGTCTGCTCGAAGACCGGCAGATCGCCGATCGGGTCCGGAACAAAGCGCGCTACTTGCGCGATCCCGTCCGCCAGAGCCAATACGGCCTGATCGAGGGACTGGGCATCCTTGGTCGGTTGATGGCGCGGGGAATACTCGCGGGCGGTTTGTCCCGATTGTTTCATTTTCTGCGCAGCCTGCCCTTGGCCTCACCGCGCTTGCTGCCGCAAGCCATCACCGACTGGATCATGGGGCTCGCCATGCGGGAATATGTCGAGCGACGGTTCGGTGTCGCGATAAAAACCCGGCAAGTCGCCGCGGTGAGGCTGGTCGAATCCTTGCAGGCTGCGCTGGCGGTTTACCTGCGGAGCGGCAAGGTCATCGTGGCGTTGAAGGGCAGCCCCGCAGCCGGGCTGAACCTGTTTGTCTCCCTCAAGGGATGGCTCGACAAGGCCTTCTTCTCGCGCGCGGCCAGCCACCTTGAGAAGCTGCTCAGGCGTACCCCTTCAACCGTGACGCTTCGCATCGAACTCGCACCGGAGGCGGAGATTTTTCATCTGAACCGTCTGCTGCGACGTCTGGCCCCGTACGGCGACAGGATCTTCATCCACGTCGATGCAAAGCTGCGCGAGCTTGTCCGGATCGATTCATCGGTGTTCCATTTGATGCTGGAGTGACGGCCTGTCTCGCCCAGTTCCATGGGCTGGAGAGCTATACATGCAGGAACGTAGCGAGCGACAGCCACTTGCTCCATATGCCGTGGATCGGGACTTCGGTCCCTTCTTTCTGAGGTTCTGCAGCTACTTTCCGTATAACGCGAAGCTTTGCCTCAATGGGCACGAGCCCATATGCTGGGGGTGCGCCGCGAGGGCGTCACCGCGGCTGCCGGAAAGCTGCAAGAGGCGGGACTGGTGCGCTGCGGTCGCGGCCACATCACCGTGCTCGATCGGTCCGGGCTGGAGGCGCGCGTCTGCGAGTGCTATGCGGTTCTCAAACGGGAGTGTGATCGTTTGCCCCCCCCGAGCCCCCCGTTTTGCCGCCGGAAAACGGCCCTCGCGGACTCCACCGAATGCTGGCCGGCCGTATGTGTGTAAGTGATCAGTAGAGCTGGAGCAAGAATCTTCGCCTCTATGTACGTCATCGCACAGAGCGCCTGCGTTGCGAGGTAGAAAATGGGCGCGACGATACTGATCGGGGTGACGGGTACCGTGCGCATGGCGCACATCCCGAAAACAGCCCGTTACGCCTGTGCGAGGTGCGATATGGAAAATTTCATCAGCACTACCGAGGAAGCCGGCGATTTATTCGGGAGGATGCCGATCCACCGGGGCACTCCGGTGGTCAAGGGGAACCTGCCCCCCGAGATGATCGCGGCCCGCGCGCTCTGCCGTCAACTCCGGCGCACACGGGCGCCCCGGGACAAGCAGCGGATTGCGCATCTGATCTGCCTGAATCTCCTGTCGATGCTGAGGCGCGGCTCGTAACGACGGCGGGCGGCCCGCTCAGGCTACATTTTCGGGATGCGCAATGTCTTGCTGATCATCAAGGTTCCGGACAAGACGAACAGCAGGGCCAGTGGGTGCAGATCCCAGGGCCCAACCGTCCACACGCCCCAGTACAGGTTCTCGCCTACCCGATCCCGCCACGCGGCCAGTGCCAGCACGCCCGTAAGCAGTACGCTGGTGGGGATGGGTGTGCCCTCGAAGAATTCAACCTTGTCCCCGCCCTCCGAGAGGCTCTCGGCGGTCACGTTGAAGCGAGCCAGCCGGCTGACTCCGCAACATACGAAATAGATCAGCGCGATCCAATCCCAACCTCCGCGCATGCCGGCGGCGAAGCCGAGCGCCGCGGGGGCGACGCCAAATGAGATGACGTCCGCCAGCGAATCGAGTTCGCGTCCAAGCGCAGAGTGCTGGCGCCGCCATCGCGCGACCCGTCCATCGAGCACGTCGAATATCAGCGCTGCCGGCGCCATGGCGGCGGCGGCGAAGAAATGGGCGGACGACGGACCGCCTACGTAGATCATGGCGAAAAAAACCGCCGCCACACCGCACGCTGCGTTGGCCAGCGTGAAGAAGTCGGCGAGGTGAAACCCCCGAATCATCGAGAAATGTTTCGGGGGATTGGCGGGTGCGCGCATGGCGCCTAGCCGGGCGCCGCCGCGAACATCTCAAACGCCTGCGTGCCGTGAAGCGCAAGAGGCATGGCTGGCCCGTTTACTTATTGCGTTCCTGACCTCGTTCCTCACCTTTCTCGCGGTCTTTGTCCTGCCCTTGCCCCCGCCTTGGCTCCTGCGAGGCTCCCTTATCCTGCGACGCTCCCTTACTTTGCGGAATCTTTTCCTGGCTTGATTTTGGGCTCTGCTGGTCACGCTGGGCCGCCCCTTTCTGTGGTTCCTGCCTCCGCTCTTGGACCGCCGGGCCTCTCGGTTGAGCAGGTGCCTGGGTTGGGGCTGACCTCTTGACGTCTTCGCCTCGCCTTTGCGGCGGCTGTGAGCGTGGCTCGGCCGGAGCGCCCTGCTGGACCGGTGGCGCCTTGGAGCGCTGGACATCCTGCTGCCTGGGACTTTTCTCCTGAGGTGCTCCCTGCTGGCCCCGTGGAGAAGGCGCGGGCGCTCTTTGCACTGCGTGCTCCTGATAGTGCTGGCGCACTACGGCGTCACGCGGCTGGTAGCGGTAATTCTGGCCATGAAGCGCCGGCTGCTGCTCCACCCGGGGATACCGATCGCCGGAATACTGCCGCTGGTAGGCAGGCAGCGGGGCGGGCGCTGGCGCCGAACTGCGGTCCCACCTGTCCCATCCGCGTCGACGCTGCTCCCATTCATTGCCCCAGTGCTGGCCCCAGCGTGGCGGCGCATCCGCGCGCCACCCGCGAAAGTACGGAGGAGGTTGCCGGTAGTAGCGCACGGGAATACGCAGGACATACAGGGGCACAACCTCCGGGCCCACCCGCCCCCAGGGCCCGTTGTACCAGGAACTCGCGTACCAGTTATCGCTCTGGTATACCCAGTACATGCCATCGTAAAAGAAAAAGTTCGAATCCAGCCGCGGCGCGTAGTAGACCGGGTAGCCCGGCACGCGGACGAATTCGGGGTACGACACCAGGTTGATCCCGATGCTCACGCCGGGAAGCCCGATACCGATGCTCACCTGGGCAATGGCCGAAGTCAACGACCCAAACAGCATCAACAACACGATGAGTGCGTAGCGCATTTTCTGTTCTCCAGTTCGATTTCCAAGATGGGAGTGTCGTCAACGGACAGTGACAACGGCCTCAATTCTTCACACTTCACTCGCGTCGCCACCGGGCGTAGATTGCCGGCCCTATGCCTTGCCGCCCCGGGGCCCGAGGAAATACCACAGGATCAAGCCCAGCAGCGGCAGCAGCACCACCACGATTACCCAAAGCAATTTCTTGTCATTGGAAGCGGAGCTTTGAAGGATGTTGATAATCGCCCAGATATCACCCGCGAGAATCAGCAGGCCCCAGAGGCCGTGGTACCCGATATCCATCATTTTGGTTCCTTCGAACGACAAATTCGATGTTTGTAAGTATTAGATACCTCTCCTCCGCGACGCTCCGTGCGTTACCGAACATATCAGCACCAGCACGGCCTTGAGAATGAACGCTGGCACGTTGTGTCCCCGGGTAATGAATGCCATCAACCGCCTCTTCGTCCTTCCTATAAGTCGAACAGCGCCAACTCTATTCCATTGTGCCTGAGCTTCTTGCCCTTGGGCAGCTTCAGGTACGGTTCGGCTTCTTCAGCGCTTAGCCCGTACACGAAACTCATCGCGCCCCGGCTCGAGCTGCCGGCACCGTGGCCGCGGAACACGCTCAAACGCTGAAAATGAAATGTCCCGGTGGTGCCGTCAGTGCAATGCATCTGCCCCAAACCACCCAGCGCAGCGCTGGAAGTGAACTGTCCGAGGCATGTGAGATCCGGGCTCTTTTGCGAACGAATGGCGAGAGTTCCCGCCCCGCTGAGATGGCCTTCGGCCTCACCCACGAACAGGTCATCCGCCAGTATCGCAATGACCATGCGCGTCGCGGAAAGCAGCTCTGCACCCGCCAGTGTTGCCGGCCCTGCCAGTCCGATGCAGGCAGCAAGAAGCGTAATGAGTATTCTGCACATTGAAGTCGGCACCGATTGAATATTGCTCGACAGCGGGGGCCTGCGGCTCCTGGAGACCTCACGAGTAACAGCGAAGCCGCTGCGAGAACTCCACCAGGGGGCGAATGCCGCTCGCCTCGGCGCGCTGGCACCAGTCCTGCAATTGGCGCACCAACTGCTCCCGCGAGATGGCGGAGCGTTCCCACAGCGCCATGAGTTCGCGGCGCATGGAGTACACGGTCTGCAGCGCGTGCGACTTCCCCAGCACCGCGGCGAGCTTCATTTGATCGGCCTGGCGCAGCCTCACGTCGTCGTGTTGCAGCCAGCTTTCGGCATCTTGCAGCGCGCGCGCGTCCTGCGGCGCGGTGCGCCGCAGCACCTCGTGCTCCGCGGCGTAGGTACGCTTCAGCGACTTGGCGTACTGCGCCATGACGGCATACCGGTGCGTAATCACCGCCTGTAGCGTCTGCAGGTCCGGGGTCGGCCGGGGCGAGCCGAACCGCGGCACCGGCGCGACGCGGGTGACCTTCGCCAACCCCAGCATTTCGAGCATTCTGATGTACATCCAGCCGATATCGAACTCGTACCATTTGTTCGACAGCTTCGCCGACGTGACATAGGCATGGTGGTTGTTGTGCAGTTCCTCGCCGCCGATCAGGATGCCCCATGGCACGATGTTGGTGCTGGCGTCCCGGGTGGACCAGTTGCGGTAGCCCCAGTAGTGGCCGATGCCGTTGATCACGCCGGCCGCCCAGAACGGGATCCAGACGATCTGCGTGAGGAAAATCATCGCGCCGGGCACGATGCCGAACAGAATGACGTCAGCCAGCCCCATCAGCGTCAGGCCAAGTTTTACGAACCGGGAGTAAACATTGTGTTCGAGCCAGTCGTCGGGGGTGCCGTGACCGTAGCGCTCGATGGTTTCGCGGTTGCGGCTCTCCTTGACGTACAGGAGCACGCCGCCCCACAGCACGCGGCTGATGCCCAGCACCTGCGGACTGTGCGGGTCTTCCGCGGTCTCAACCTTGGCGTGGTGCTTGCGGTGGATCGCGGCCCACTCCCTCGTCACCATGCCGGTCGTCAGCCACAGCCACAACCGGAAGAAATGACTCACGACCGGGTGCAGGTCGAGCGCATGGTGCGCCTGGTGGCGGTGCAGGAACACCGTCACCGCGACGATGGTGATGTGCGTCAGAACCAGGGCGACGACAACGCAGCCCCACCAGGGAAGGTCGAATACGCCTGAAAAAAACATCGATTTCACAACCAGTTACCCGTGTCACGACACTTCGCGGCGCGTTCAGCCACGATGCTGGCTGTCGCTCACGACGCTTTCTCTTAACGTGCAGCCTTGTCCTGAATCTTTTCGCCGCCCCGCTCGATGTCCGCTCCAAGGCCTTGCATGGTGTTGCAGCCCGCGATCGTGCCCAGCATGCCCAACAGCATCAGTGTCGCAAGAATTCTCTTAAACATGGTGCATCTCCTGGTCAGGTGTTCAGTGCAGACAGTCGCGCCAACTCAAGAGCGTTACGCTGCTTCGTTGCGCGCGATGGCGGCTTTCTTCAGAAAGCCATCCACGGCAATTCTCCTCCGCTCCGCGACAGCGCACCGTGCGCTGGCGTACATAACGACGCGGAAGGCATGGGGGGCCTGTTTTTTCAGTCATCTCTGGAAGATGAGCAGCAGATAGGCGAAAAACACCAATAAGTGGACGGCGCCGAGAAGAACGTTGGTGCGGCTGCTCGAAAATGTCATGTTGCTCAACACCAGGGTCAACGCCAGCAACGTAATATCGACGCCGTCCAGACCGAGGATGATGGGTTTGCGGGCCAACAGCCCGAACGTGAGAACCGCGGGAATCGTCAGCCCGATCGTGGCGAGCGCCGACCCCAGCAGGATGTTCACTGATCGTTGCAGGTCGTTGACCAATGCGGCGCGCACGGCCGCGAGCGACTCGGGGGCGAGCACCAGCATGGCGACCAGCAAACCTGCCAGCGCGACCGGCGCGCCCAGCACGCGAATCGTAAAATCAATCGGCACGGCGAGCTGCTGGGAGAGGATCACCAGCGGCCCCATGTATGCCAGCAGCACCACCACGTGATACGGAACCGAGTAGACCTCGTGGACGATCAGCCGCCGGCGTTTCGCATTCCTCGCTTCCGTTGTCGGACGTGAGGTCCGGAAATACGCACGATGGCGTCCGATCTGGATCGAGAGAAAGACGCCATACAGGGCTACGGAAACCAGCGTCAGGAAGGCTGCTTGGACGGGAGAGAATGTCTGGTCAGGCGACGAGTGCGTATAGTTGGGCACCACAAGGCCGATCACGGCGAGCGGCAGGATGACGGCCAGGAAGGCATTGGCGCCCTGGAGGTTGTAGTCCTGCTCGTGGTACCTCAGGGCGCCGATCAGCAACGTCAACCCGACCATGCCGTTCAGAACGATCATGATCACCGCGAACATCGCATCGCGGGCGAGCGTCGGGCTGCCCTGGCCGGTGGACATCGTGGCGACGATGATCATCACCTCGATACCGGTGACGGACAACGTCAACACCAATGTGCCCAGCGGTTCGCCGAGTTTCCCCGCCAGGGTTTCCGCATGCCTCACAACTGCGAAGACCGACAACAGGATGATGAGCAACAGCCACGTCAGTATGAGCGTGAACCATACCGGGTGAGAAAGGTCGGCTAGCAGACTCTGGCCGAAGACGAGGAACACCAGCGTGGTGGCCAGGTTCATCGACAGCGGCCATTCCTCCAGCAGCCTGTGAGCCAATTTTCTTTCGGGGTTCACTCGTTCGGAGTCATTTCATGCGAATCAGGTCTGCTGGCGCGCGGGTGACTTGAATTATCCGCCTCACCCCGGGCGGGTCTGTGCGCCAGCGAACAGACGATGCAGGGTACTTGCCGTAACCTTCGCGTCATGCCGCAGCGCCGTTATCCTGCCTTGAAAAGCATCGTGTAATCGCGCTCCCGAACAATCAGCAGTCAGCTTTCGACATCGGGTCTGTGCTTACCCCTCTCCTCATGCCGTCTGCTGGGTTTCCCAGTAGCACGCGAACAAACCAGGAGAGTCCGATGCTCGCCGTAAACCGAGAGCCCGCCGCAAACAGCCTGCTTGCCGCTTTGCCCCGCAAGGATTATCAGCGCCTGCTTGCCGGCCTCGAGCCGGTCAGGCTCACGTACGGGAAAGTGCTCTATGAGCCCGGGGACCCGATTCGGCACGTCTACTTTCCCAACGACTCCCTCGTGTCTTTGCTGACGCTGGCGGACGGGCACCTGGCTCTTGAGGTCGGGATGGTCGGCTATGAAGGCATGGTCGGTACGCCCATGTCCCTGGGAATCAACGTTTCGGCCGTCCGCGCCCTGGTTCAGGGAAGCGGGACCGCCATGCGCATGACAGCAGCGCGCTTTCATAAGGAATTCCGTCGCTGCCCGCCATTGCAACGGGCGTTGTACCGCTACATCCATGCATTGATGGCCCAGGTCACGCAAACCGCCGCGTGCAACCGCTTCCATGTGGTGGAGGCGCGCCTCGCCCGTTGGCTGCTGATGACCCGCGACCGTGTACGCGCAAACCAGTTTTATCTGACACAGGAATTTCTCGCGCACATGCTCGGTGTGCGGCGGGTCGGCGTGACCAAGGCCGCCAGCGCCCTGCAGCAGCGGAAACTGCTCCGTTACAGCCGCGGCAATATCACGATTCTCGACGAGAAGGGTCTCGAAGCAGCTTCCTGCAAGTGTTACCAGATCGTCAAGGACGTCCAGCACCACGCAGGGTGGAATTCGACTCGAAAAACCCGCCCGATCACCACGGCGGCGCGAAAAGTTCAAACGGATCAGGAAATGGAGTGTCAGTCATGGCCGACAATCTGAACAATGAACTTGGAACAGCGCTGGATAGGTTCACCCAGAAGCATCCCACCGGCACGGACCGGGACCGGCTGGGCGAATCCCCCGAAGACACCTTTCACAGGGACTTTGCAAACCTGAAACTGTCGGTTATCAGGCCGGTGTTCGCGGCCATCGGCAACATGCTCGAAGAACGCGGGCACGAATTCAACATCTCTGAAGAGCAGGGCGGGAAAATCTCGATTCATATCGTGCCTGCGGGCGTCAGCAAGTCCATCCACCCTTACGACTGGTTTCCCACCCTTTCCTTTTACGGCGCTCCATATACAAAAACCATCGGGCTGCACGGCCGCAATTCGAGGCCGAATTCAGAAGCCGGTTCCGGTTCGCGTGGCGAATACAAGCTGTCGCGGGTCGACCGCGAGTTCGTGGAAAAGGAATTGATGAAGTTCATCTCCGAGATCGCCAACTGGTAACGCCGTTCCCGGGACCGTGAGTCATGGTCTCGTTATGTACGACTCCGCACAGACACCGGTTCGATGGTTCGCCATAGTCACTGCCTTGTTGGGTGGCTCGACCGGACGCCGGCAGGGTTGGGCGGGGTTTGGCTTCGGTACACACAATTGCTTTCTTACAGGAGACATCAATGAATGCGATATTGAGAACCGTGTTGGCGGTGGCCGGAGTGGCCATTGCCGCGCACGCGGCCGCTGAGGTCACTTTTTACGAACGTCAAGGCTTTGAAGGCCGGTCTTTCACCACGCAGAAACGGATCGCCAACTTCGAGCGCTTTGGCTTCAATGACCGCGCCTCGTCGGTCGTGGTGGTGCGCGACCGCTGGGAGGTTTGCGAGGACGTCAGGTTCGGCGGACGATGCGTCGTGTTGCGTCCGGGCCGGTATCCGTCGCTGGCCGCTATGGGTTTGAACGATCGTGTTTCGTCGGTACGGGCCGTGAGTGCGAACGCGCGCATCGATGACAACCGCTATGCGCCCGCTCCGGCGGCGGCACGGGTCACCTTCTACGAGCGTGAAGGCTTTCAGGGCCGGTCGTTCACGACCGGCAAGCAGGTCGGCAACTTTGCCCGCTTTGGCTTCAATGATCGCGCCTCGTCAGTGGATGTTCTCGGCGACCGCTGGGAAGCCTGCGAGGACGTCCGGTTCGGCGGACGATGCGTCATCTTGCGGCCGGGCAGATATGCCTCGCTCGCCTCGATGGGCTTGAACGACCGCGTCTCATCGGTGCGGGCCGTGAGCGCGACCGCGCGCTTCGATGACAATCGCTACGCGCCGGCTCCGGTCGCGGGCCGGGACGGCCGGGACTTTCGTCGCCGCAGCAACGAGCGGGTGTACGAGGCGAACGTCACTTCAGTCCGCGCGGTGGTCGGAACGCCCCAGCAGCGGTGCTGGATCGCGCAGGAACAAGTCCCTCAGGAACGAAGCAAGCTCAACGTTCCCGGGGCGATCGCGGGCGCCATCATCGGCGGCATCCTCGGTCACCAAGTCGGCAGCGGAAGCGGCCAGGATATCGCCACCGCCGGCGGCGCTGTTGCCGGGGCCGCGGTAGGCGCCAATGTCGGTCGCGGTGGGCAGCAGGCGCAGACCCAGGACGTCCAGCGTTGCGAGAACGTGCCCGGGTCGGCGCGGCCGGACTACTGGGATGTAACCTACAACTTCCGGGGCCAGGAGCATCGCGTGCAGATGACCGCTCCGCCCGGATCCACGGTTACCGTCAACGAACAGGGCGAGCCGCGGGCATAGCGGGTGGCGCAGCGGATCGAACAAAACGGCCCTCCGGGGCCGTTTTGCTGCGAGCAAACCTGCCCCGGAGCGCGACGGCGGCCCAAATGGAGTGACCGTCACCGCTTGTGCGCGATCTGGGACAGCGTCCGATGGGATTGTTGATCCGCTTTTTCCTGCTGCAGGGTGAGTTCCTTGACGAGCGTCACCAGCAAATTGACGTCCCGCGCAATCGCGGAAAGGCTCGTGAGCATCTGCTGCTCTTCGGCTGCGGTCATTTCCATTACTCCTGTGGTGATCGCCAAATCAAGATGGCTGGGTTACTGGCCGCCGATCGACACGCCGAAGCTGGCCGTCTGCAGCTTGTACGCTGACGGAATGTAGGCGAGCTCGATGCGGATTTCCTTCAGTTTCTTCGCCTGCAGGGCTGCGGCGGGGAAGTCCACTTCCACGGACTGGGTCATGTCCTGGCCGGGATCGAGTCGGTCGGTGGTGTCGTACGAGGAGGAGAACTTCAGGGTCGGTTCGGTCCGCGCCTCGCCGATCTTGATGATCTGCCCCTGGTCGTCTATGTAAAGAATCTTGCCGCCGATGAGGCGGACGGTCTGGTCCGTTGAACTGTTCGTCAGCTTGAGTTTCCCGGTGAGCTTCGCGGGCGAGTCAACCCGGCCTGACCCCTTTTCCACCCGCTCGGCCACTTTCAGCTCCGAGACCTCACCCGTCACGATCCCGGCCGTCACGGTCACCGAAGGCGGCGTCACCGTGTAGACTTTGTCCTCGATCACCAAAGCGGCTCCCTGCGGTGCCTGGGTGCAACCCAGTACCGTCGCCGCAGCCGCCGTCGCAACCATCGCACTCATCAATTTCCGCATCGCCGACTCCTTGTAAGAACGCTGACAATCAACCGACGCGACGCGCACGCATTCACCTCGGGGGCGTCCATCGATGCACGCATGTTGCCGCCTTGCCTTGATGCCGTCTGTTCGCCAGCGCGCATAAGGCGGGAAATAAGCGGCCTGTCGGACTTGGGTCGGAAAACGCCTCGCTCAACTCCGGGCGTCTGGTCAGCGGTTGATCTCAACGTCGATGCGTTCCACCACGGGGCGCGGCGCCCCCGTAATTCGCTCGCCAGCAGGTACGCGGTGCTCCTGCGAAAAGCTTTTACGGCGCCGTCAGAGCGGATCGAGCCCGCTCGCCTTGAGCACGCGCGCGGCGGCGGGCGTCGCGAGAAACTGGAGCAGCGCGCGGGCCGCCTCCGGTTGCGCGGCGCGGGAGAAGATGGCCGCCGAAACGATCGAGGTAATCTGCAGTTCGGGCGGCAGCGGACCCACGTAGTCGAGGCCGGGAACGGCAAGCAGTTCGGGAATCTGCTGCACGGCGAGGTCCGCCTCTCCCCGCGCGAGTATTTCTCCGACGAGGCCGCCCGGTTGCGTCCTGGCCTTGTCTTTCACCTGCTGTGCAATGCCCAGGCGCTCGACCACGCGCATGAGATGCATCCCGCTCGCGCCGCTGGTGGTGTGGGCGACCGATTTCGCATCGAGCAACGCACGCTTGAACGCCTCCACGCTGCTGATATCGGGCTTGGGTACTCCGGCACGCACCGCGACGCCGGCCCCACAGCGCGCCAGTTCGCGCTTGCTGCCCGCCACGACATGACCCTGTTGGGTCAGCTCGTCGATCACCGTGGAACCCGTGAGCAGCACATCGCCGGTGTCTCCACGCGTGATGCGTTCCAGCATGATTTTGCCGGGTTCGTTGCTGACCGTCACCCGGTGGCCCGTCGCGCGCTCGAACTGCGGGATGAGTTCGCGCAATGCGCCCGCGGTGCTCCCGGACGAGAACAGCTTGATTTCTACTCCCGCTGCATTCTTTTCTTGGGCCGCCATAGCCTATGTTCCTCGAAGAATGTCAGCGCGCCGCGCCTTCATCCTTCCGCCTTCATCCTTGCTTTTCTCACCCCGCGCGGCGGCGGAATTTCTGGAATGCCGCCGGTCTCAATGGCGCCATGCGCTTTACCGCCCCGGCCCGCGCCCCGGTTCGCCCCAGGCGTTGAGAAATTTCCCCTCCTTGTCGAAGACGATCATGGGGTGCGTCCCACGGTTGAACACGTAGACGCGATCCTGCGAATCGCACGCCACGCCTGCGACCTCGACAAACGCCCAGCCCTCCGGCATCTGTTCCCAGCCTTCGATGACTTCGTATTCGATCCGGTGCTGTCCCAGTGCCATGTCTCCTCCTGCCGGCGTGCGGCACATCCTCGTCTGACATTATCGCGGTACTTTCGCAGGGGAGGATAGCGCAATCTCCGGCATCCGGTTCGCATGCATTACAATCGCGTCTACCCTTCACGCATTCACCCTTCACGCATTCACCTCTAAGGAACGAAAAATGGACCTCGGAATAAGGGGCAGATCGGCAATCGTGACCGGCGGCAGCCGCGGGATCGGCCGCGAGACGGCGCGGCAGTTCCTGGAAGAGGGCGTGCGGGTCACGATCTGCGGGCGCAACGCGGAGACGCTCGAGCGCGCGCGCGCGGAACTCGCGCAGGCGACCGGCGGCGACATCCACGCGGTGGTGGCGGATACGATGAAGGAGGCCGATATCGCGCGCCTCGTCGAAGGCGCGACGCAGCGCTTCGGCAAGGTGGACATCCTCGTGAACAACGCCGGCCAGATGTATTCCGGCCGCTTCGCCGTGATGACGGATGCGGGACTGAAGGAGCAGTTCGAGACCAAGATCTTCGGCTTCATGCGGGCGATCCGGCTGGTCTATCCCATGATGAAGGCGCAGCGCTGGGGCCGCATCGTCAACCTGATCGGCGGCGCGGGGAAGGAACCGGACCCCTACATGTTCGGCAGCGGCATCGCCAACAGCGGGCTGCTCAACATCACGAAGTCGCTCTCCACCGAGTTCGGCGAGGACAACGTTCTGGTAAACGCGGTCTGCCCCGGCTGGGTCGACACCAACCTGTGGCGCCGCAACGCGCTGGGGCTTGCCGCGGAACTCGGCGCGGAGTCCGAGGAGGAGGCGCGGCGCCGCGCGGCGCGGAAGAACTCCCTCAACCGCTTCGGCCGGCCCGAGGAACTGGCAAACGCGATCGTGTTCCTGTGCTCGTTCTCGGCGGCACCGGACCAATGGACACCACCAAGCGCCGCCCCTGGATTGACTGGATTCATACGGCGTTGGTCCAAGGTAACCTGGTGCGGGACTATGTCAAGTGGGATGACCAGCCGCACAGCCTGGCCGCCGTGCCGGAGTCGTTCCTGCG
>Ga0209109_10000753_pt1 | contig 17730 bp, 20 predicted proteins | sample Rifsed10ft2_FD_184004 | JGI IMG/M metagenome (GOLD analysis project Ga0209109, IMG submission 184004) | Soil microbial communities from Rifle, Colorado, USA - sediment 10ft 2 (version 2) | ecosystem: Environmental > Terrestrial > Deep subsurface > Rock core/Sediment | place: Rifle, Colorado... | reverse complement strand
CGGCACCAAGGTCATCGACGCCGAGCCCGGCTGGCGCGAGGCGCTGCTGCACGGCGGCCGGCGCGTCGTCATCGACCTCGGTGCCGGCGACGGCCGCTTCGCCTACGAGAGCGCCCGCAACGACGCGGCGTCCGTCTACGTAGCCGTCGACCCGGACGCCGCCGCCCTCGCCGCGTACGCTTTTCGCGCCTGCCGCAAGCCGGCCCGCGGCGGCGTCGCCAACGCTCACTTCGTCGTCGCCGCTGTGGCGGCGCTGCCGGCGCCGCTCCACGCCCTCGCCGACCTGGTCTGCGTCAACTTCCCCTGGGGCGGCCTGCTGCGCGGCCTGCTGCAGCCGGAGCCCGCCGTCCTGCGCGCCCTCGCCTCGCTCGCCAAGCCGGGCGGCCGCTTTCAGCTCGTCCTCGCCTACGACCCGCAGCGAGATAGCGGCGCCTTCACCGGCGAGCCGCTGCCCGTGCCCGACGAGACGTACATCGACCCGGCGCTCGTCCCTGCCTACGGCGCCGCCGGCCTCGCCGTCGAGGAGCGACGCCGCCTGAGCCGCGAGGAGGCGCTCGCCATACCCTCTACCTGGGGCCGGCGCCTGCTCCACGCCCGCCCGCGCGACGTCTTCCTCCTCCGGGGAAGCGTCCGCTAACCTGGATGCGCACCTAGAACGGAGCGGCAGATGCTCAGCATGCGCACCCTCCTCATCGTGCCCGCGGACAGCGAAGAGGCAATCGAGCAGGCCCGCGGCACCCAGGCCGACGTCATCGTCCTCGACCTGGAGGACAACGTGGCCCCCAGCGCGAAAGAGGCGGCGCGCGGCCGCCTGCGCGAGCGCGTCGCGGCGCTGAAGGGCGCCGGCCGGGCCGTCTTCGTCCGGGTCAACGGCCTGAGCAGCGGCCTCACTCGCGACGACCTCGTTGCCGCCGTCGGGCCGGGGCTGGACGGGCTCGTCCACCCCAAAACGGAGGCAGCGCAGCAGGTCCGCCAGCTGGACGTGCTCATCCGCGAGCAGGAGACGCGCAGCGGCGTGAAGGCCGGCGGCATCGTCCTCCTGCCGCAGATCGAGTCGGCGCGCGGCCTCCTGCGCTGCGAGGAGATCGTCCTCGCCTCCAGCCGCATCGGCGGCCTCTCGCTGGGCGGGCGCGACTTCGCTGCCGACCTGGGCGTCCCGCGCACGCGCGACGGCCGCGAGCTGCAGCACGCCCGCTACGTCATCGCCACGGTCTGCGCCGCCTACCGTCTCGCGGCGATCGACGCGGCCTTCGCCGGCGCCGGCGACGAGGCTGGCCTCGTCGCCCACGCGGAACTCGCCAAGTCCATCGGCTTCAAGGGCAAGAACGTAGTTGACGCGTCACAGGTGGACGCGGTGAATCGCGTCTTCGCCGCCGAGGCTTGACGGCGGCGACAGTGAACGACCGAGCGTTCCGTCGGCCGTTCGGTCGAAGGCTAAGGCTAGGTCCAGACCCGGCGCAGCGCCTCGCGCCGCACGTCCTCACGCACGCCGGCGATCTTGAAGCCGGCGTCGCGCACCTGGCGCACGACCTCGACGACGTCGGCTGCCTTGGGGCCGCGCAGCACCGGGTCCAGCTCCTTCGACATCCCCATAACGATCTCGATGGCCTCCTCAGCGACCTTGCGCCCGGCGGGCGTCAGGCCCACCCAGACCACGCGCCGGTCCTGCCGGTCGCGCGTGCGGGTGATGAGGTCGCGGTCTTCTAGGCGGTTCAGCAGGCCGCTTACGCTGTGCGTCTCCTGCAGCAGGAGCGCGGCGAGCATCGAGGGCGTCAGGCTCTCTTTGGCGAAGTAGACCAGAGCGAGGATGCGTTGCTGCGCGACGCTGAGCTTGAGGTGGCTCAGACGCTTCTCCAGGCCTCTTTGGGCAACGTTGCCGGCGTCAACCAGGGTCATCAGGGGTAGGGTTTCGGTGCGAATTGCGTCTTTTTCTAGCTTCGGCAAGTCTTCCTCCAGTCGGGGACGATCTCAATCTGAGACCAATAATAGTGAGAGGGTTGACAATACACAACATGCTAGTTCGCCCACGAGCCTATTTTCCCGCGCTCGATTTTGTCCTCCGCCGCCCGGCGGATTTGCTATAATCCGTCCGGCGCCGGCTTAGGGCCGCGCCCGGCACCAGGGAAGGAGCGCCCCGACTGCCCGTCGGGGTAATTTATGCCCGCAACAGTCGTCATCGGCGGCCAATGGGGCGACGAAGGTAAGGGTCGCATCGTTGACCTCCTAGCCCGCGACGCGAGCGTCATAGCACGCTACTCGGCGGGGAACAACGCCGGCCACACCATTATCAACCATCTGGGCCTCTTTGCCCTCCACCTGGTGCCGGCCGGCATCTTCTACCCGGACAAAACCTGCCTCATCGGCAACGGCCTCGCCATCGACCCACGCGTCCTCATCGAGGAGATCGACAGCCTCGCGAGCCGCGGCGTGAGCACTGAGCGCCTCTTCGTCAGCGATCGCGCCCACGTCATCATGCCCTATCACCCGCTCATCGACCAGCTTGACGAGAAGCTGCGCGGCGCCGGCGCCGTTGGCACCACCGGCCGCGGCGTCGGGCCCGCCTTCGTCGACAAGGTGGGCCGCCTCGGCATCCGCATGGGCGACCTCGTCGACCCGAAGTCCTTCCGCGAGCGCCTTGCCTTCGTGCTGCCCTACAAGAACGCCGTGCTGACGCGCCTCTACGGCGTCGAGCCCCTCTCCTTCGAGGATGTCTACGCCACCTACAGCGTCTACGCGGAGCGGCTGCGGCCGCTCGTCCGCGACACCTCCGTCATCGCCCGCCAGGCGCTGGCCCGCGGTGAGAACGTGCTCCTGGAGGGCGCCCAGGGCGCGCTCCTCGACCTGGACGGCGGCACCTACGATTATGTCACGTCCTCCGTGCCTTCCTCAACCTCCGCCGGCGCGGCCATCGGCGTCGGCATCGGCCCCGCGGACATCACCAAGGTCGTCGGCGTCTACAAGGCCTACATGACCCGCGTCGGCAATGGCCCCATGCCCACGGAGCTGCTAGACGAGACGGGCAATATCCTTCGCCTGCAGGGCCCGCGCCCGGAGGTCGGCACGACGACGGGCCGGCCGCGACGCACCGGCTGGTTCGACGCGGTCGCCTCCCGTTACAGCGCCTCTCTGAACAGCGTCACCGCGGTCGCCGTCACGCGGCTGGACGTGCTGGACCCCTTCCCGTCCATCCAGGTCTGCACGAGCTACAAGATCGACGGCGCCATCGTCGAAACGCCGCCGGCCAGCCTCTCCGACTTCGAGCGGGCGCGGCCCCAGTTCGAGGAGCTGCCCGGCTGGCAGTGCGACTGCACCAGCGCCCGCCGCTTCGAGGAGCTGCCGGCGAACGCCCAGCGCTACGTCCGGCGCATCGGCCAGCTCATTGGCAAGCCGATCGAGATCGTCTCCGTCGGCCCGGAGCGCGAGCAGGTCATCATCGTCGACAAACCGATCTGACATCCCGCGCTGTCTTTGCGAGCCATCCTTCCGCGGAAGGAGGCGAAGCAATCTGGGACGATTCGACCAAGATTGCCACGGCCCTTCTAACGAAGGGCCTCGCAATGACAACGGCTGTCCGGAGCGCAAGCAGGTCATCATCGTCGACAAGCCGATCTAGGCTGAAAGAGTCCTTCCAGTCTGCGAGTCTGCACTTCAGGTGCTCACGAGTCCGCAATCCTAGTTTGGGGGTGCAGGGGGCAGAGCCCCCTGACGGGAAGTCTGAGGGGTGTCCCCTCAGAAGAAGCCTCTCTTTGGAGCGGAGCAGACAAGGCTCTGCGCTAAGCGCAGGCCGCAGGATGCGCAGCCGCCAGCGCCAGCAATAGACCAGATTCTTCGCGGAGTCTACCCTGAGCTTTGCGAAGGGCTCAGAATGACAGCGCAATGCAGCAAGACGTCCTCGACGCCCTCCGACCCGGCCTTCGGCTCGTCATCGTCGGCATAAACCCAGGCCTGCGCTCCGGCGCCACCGGCCACGCCTACGCCCACGCCGGCAACCAGTTCTGGCCCCTCCTCTACCAGTCGGGCCTGGTGTCGCAGCCCCTGACCTATCGCGACGACCAGCGCGTCCTCGAGTTCGGCATCGGCCTCACCAACCTCTGCGACCGTACGACGCGCTCTCAGAGCGACCTGACGCGCGTGGAGATGGCCGCCGGCGCCGCTAACCTGCGCGCGAAGCTCCTGCGCTACCGCCCGCGCGTCGTCTGCTTCAACGGCATGGGCATCTACGAGGCGTTCTCCGGCCGCAGAGGGGTCAGGCCCGGCCTGCAGGAGGAACGCCTGGACGGCGACATCCTCATCTTCATCATGCCATCGACGAGCGGCCGCACCGCCGCCTACCCGCGGCCGGCGAAGCTGGCGCTCTTCCGCGAGCTCAGGGCCCTCGTCGACCGCGTCGCCGGCGAGGTGGTCGCGCCTTGACCGATGCCTCCGCGGCGGCCAGCGGCCCGGCGCCCAACCAGCGCAGCGAGCGGCGCGTCTTCTCAACGCGCCTCGAGGCGTTCCTCGACCGGCTCGCGGAAGGCGAGACGCCCAACGCCGGCGCCTTCTGCGCCTTCTGCTACAACCCGCTGCCGGCCGGCTTCGAACGCTGCGACCACTGCGGCCAGGGCATCGGCGCCCGCAAGCCCATCGCCTCGCTCCCCGCGGACGTCATCGAGATGCACGGGCGCAAGCGCCGCCGCGAGAGCCTCATCGTCAACTCCCTGGCCTACGCCGGCCTGGCGCTGGCCCTGGCGCTCTTCCTCGGCCTCGTCGCCGTGAACGTGCTCTACATGGAGAGCGCGCTCTGGTTTTTCGTCATCGCCACCGTCGTCCTGCTCATCGCCAGCCGGCTCTTCCCCGCCCTCTTGGGCGGCGTCATCGGCGACGACGTCGGCTTCCGTTACGCCAACAAGCGGTTGGCCGAAGACTGGACGGACCACGTCGCGAAGCGAGAGACGGAGCGGCGGGAGTAGGCGGCCTCACCCCACGCCTAGGACGCAGGAAGCGCAACGAATGCTCGCCCCTCTCCACAGTGTGGAGAGGGGTGGCGGCAGCCGGGGAAAGGTCGTGCCGTGCCGAAGACTGGACGGAACACGTCGCGAGGCGGGAGACGGAGCGAAGGAAATAAGGACGTAGGGGTCGAGCATGCTCGACCCCTACGTTGCGCTATACGCTGACCAGCAGGTCGATCTTGTGGCGCGAGACCTCCGCCATCAGCTTCGCCGAGGCCGCCTCGTCCAGATCCCACAGCGGTAGGCGCACGCCGCCAACGCTGAAGCCGACCTTGTTCATCGCGTGCTTGATCGGGATCGGGTTCGCCGCGACGGTCATCAGCGCCGACATCAGCGGCAGCAGGCGCCGGTGCGTCGCCGCCGCCTCGGCGTTGCGGCCCGCCAGGTACGCCTCGATGATGCTCTTCATCTGCCGCCCGATGATGTTCGAGCAGGTGCAGATCACGCCGTAGCCACCGACCGATAGGAACGGCAGCGTCATGCTGTCATCGCCGCTCCAGACGCGGAACTCTGGCCCTGCGTCCTCGACAATCCGCGCGACCGCATCGCAGCTGCCGCTCGCCTCCTTGATGCCGGCGACGTTCGGGATGGCGGCGGCGCGCAGGACCGTCTCCGGCTCCATGTTGCGGCCGGTGCGGCTCGGGATGTTGTACATGACGCAGGGGATGTCGACCGCGGCCGCGATCGCCTCGAAGTGGCGGTAGATGCCCTCCTGCGTCGGCCGGTTGTAGTAGGGGACGGTGAGCAGCAGCCCGTCGACGCCGGCCCGCTGCGCCTCGCGCGACGTCTCGACGCTCTCGCGCGTGTTGTAGGTGCTCGTCCCGGCGAGGACGTGGCCGTCCTGGCCGACGGCCTCCTTGACGGCGCGGAAGAGGCCCAGCTTCTCGTCGTGGCTCAGGGTCGGCGCTTCACCCGTCGTGCCGCAGACGACGACGCCGTCGCTGCCGGAGGCGAGGAGGGCGCGCGCCAGGCGCTGCGCCTGCTTGTAGTCGACCTCGCCCGCCGCGTCGAAGGGCGTGACCATCGCCGTGATGAGCCGGCCGAAGCCGCCCGACTGCGAGCCGTTGCGCGTGTCAGACATCGCCGTCCTCCTCCGAGTCCGAAACCAATGTAGCTGCAGACCTTCAGGTCTGCCCTGTCACGCCGGCAGGGCTGAAGCCCTGCAGCTACGTTTGGCGGGGTCGTGGCTGCAGTATACGCCGTCCGACCTAGATCAGGCCGCGGGCGATGAGCTCCTCAGCGATCTGCAGGGCGTTGAGCGCCGCGCCCTTGCGCAGGTTGTCGCCGACGACCCAGTAGGCGATGCCGTTGGGGTGCGAGAGGTCGCGCCGGATGCGGCCGACGAACACCGGGTCCTTGCCCGCCGCCTCTCGCGGCTGCGGGTAGAGGCTTACCGACGGCTCGTCCTGGACGGCGACGCCCGGCGCCGCGCTCAGCAGCTCGACGACGGCCTCAGGCTCCATCGGCCGCGTCAGCTCGGCGAAGACGGCGGCGCTGTGCGCCACGAAGACCGGCACGCGCACGCATGTCGCCGCAATGGCGATGGCGTCGTCGTGCATGATCTTGCGCGTCTCGTTGACCAGCTTCCACTCCTCGCTGGTGTAGCCGTCGTCCTTCCAGGAGCCGATCTCCGGGATGAGATTGAAGGCGATCTGGTGCGGGTAGACGTGGGGCACCACCGCCTCGCCGGCCAGCGCCCGACGCGTCGTCATCTCCAGCTCGGAGACGGCCGCCCGTCCCGTGCCGGAGACCGACTGATAGGTCGCGGCGATGACCCGCTGCACGCGGTTGACCTTGTGGATTGGCCAGAGCGTCAGCACAATCGGTGTGGTCGCGCAGTTGGGGATGGCGAGGATGCCCTTGTGCTTCGCCACGTCCTCGCCGTTCACCTCCGGTATGACCAGCGGCACCTCGGGGTCCATGCGCCAGGCGCCGGAGTCGTCGATGACGACAGCGCCCGCCTTCACCGCCGCCGGCGCGTACTCGCGCGAAACCTCGTCCGTGGCGGAGATGAAAGCGAGGTCGCAGCCGTCGAAGGAGCGGTGGGTGAGCGCCTCGACCTCGATCTGGTGCTCGCCGAAGAGCATCTTCGTGCCGGCCGAGCGCGGCGAGGCGATGAGCTTCAGCGAGCGGAGGGGGAAGCGGCGCTGAGCGAGGATGCGCAGGAACTCCTGCCCAACCACGCCGGTCGCGCCGACGACGGCCACGTTGTAGCTTTTCGCCATCGCTGCACCTGCGAAAAAGGAGTCGCCCCGTCTCTCGGGGCTCGCCGCCATCATAGCCCGTCCAGCAGCCACCCGCAAACGGACGGCTCCGCCCGGACTAGCGCTTGACCCGCCGTCCTGGCTAGAATCGAGGCGATAGCAACCGCACGGAGACGAGACGATATGGCGGCGAGCGTTGGCAAGCGGTACGTGGCACCCTCCGGCGCCGAGGTCATCGTGACCAAAGGCGGCCCCGGCGACCTCTCGGACGGCGAGGTGCCCCTCGTCCTCAAAGAGCAGGCGGCGGCGGACCTACGCGACGGCTCCGGCCGTAGCGAGCCCGTCGTTCCCCTCGGCAAGCGCTTTCGCTCCGCCGACGGCGAGATCGAGCTCCTCGTGATCAAGGCTGGGGTCTGCGACCTGCGTTACAACGGCGTCGCCATGGAGGTTCTCCAGCCGAAGGTGCTCCCCTCGGCCGATTAGTACGACAGGCGATCCATGACCTCGGCTCTGCCGCCCGGCAGGCGCATCTGCGTCATCGGCACCAGCGGCGCCGGCAAGACCTTCGTCGCCGAGGCCCTCGCCGAGAAGCTCGGCCTCACCTACATCTGCAACGACGCCGTCATCTGGCGCCCGAACTGGCAGCCGGCGCGGCGGGACGAGGTGTATGCCGAGCTCGACGCGGCAACGCGGGCCGAAGGCTGGACCTTCGACGGCAACCTCAGCTCCCCCGACCTTACCCGCAGGCCGGAAGACGCCCTCGTGCTGGAGCGCTGCGATACGCTGGTTTGGCTTGACCTGCCGCGCTGGCAGGTGCACGGGCAGGTCATCCGGCGCACCGTGGGGCGGCTGCTGAGCCAGGAGCCCCTCTGGCACGGCAACCGCGAGAGCCTGCGCACGCTGCTCTGGCGCGAGTCCATCATCTGGTGGTCGATCAGGAGCTTCGGCCGGCGTCGCCGCGATTACGCCGCCCTGTTTCGCGACCCGCAGCAGGCCCATCGCCGCCTCATCCGCCTCCGCTCGCGGCGAGAGGTGGACGCCTGGCTCCCTTCGCTGCCCGCTCCCTCGCTGTAACGAGCCCTCGCCTGCCGCGTTCGATCTGATGACGACCCATCTGCAGGGAGGCAGACTTCATGCTCCACATTCGCCGGCTCCTGCCGCTACCCCGCCACCGCAGCTCCACTCACGACCTCGTCCTCGAGAAGGCTACACGAGAAGCAGAGGCGGGCCGCCGCCTGGTCATGTACGACCGCCAGACCGGGCTCTTCGCCTCCTGGTACATCGAGAGGCGCTTCGCGGAGGAGCTGCGCCGGGCCGACCGCTACGGCCACGCCCTCAGCGTCATGGTCATCGAGGTCGCCCAGGGGGCCGGCTTCGCCGCCTTCGATCAGATCTGCGAGTGGCTGGGCCAGCGCATCCGCTCCAGCGACCTGGCGACGCACCTGGGCGAAGGCCGCTATCTGGTCTTCGTGCCGGAGACGGACGCCGTCGCCGCCGGCCTCATCACCGGCCGGCTGCAGGAGCACTTCCCCAACGTCATCTCCGTGGGCCTCGCCTCTTATCCCGAAGACGGGCTCAAGCTCTCGGAGCTGCGCGACGCCGCCGAGCGCCGCCGTGCCACGCCGCGAGTCGCCGTCTAACCGGCTGTAGACGCCCCGCCATCCGAATACGCCGCGGGGTGCTTCGCGGTAGCGCTATCGCCCAGCATGCGCGGCTGGACGGCCGACTTGTTCGCCCGAGAGTGATTAGGCCGTTGCCAGTCCAGTCCCAGACTGCGAACGGGGCGTCTCTCGACGACGCCGCGTGGTGCTTCGCGGCAGCCCCATCGCCCAGCGTAAGGCTGGTGGTCGGGGTGCCCAGATTCGAACTGGGGGCCTCTTGGTCCCAAACCAAGCGCTCTGACCTGGCTGAGCTACACCCCGTGAGCCGCATCTAGTCTACACGGAGCCGGCTGCGCATCGCTCTCGCGCTGCTCCGCCGGAAGTTAGAGAGAGGTTTGCTGAGGGGACACCCCTCAGACTCCCCGCCAGGGGCTGCGCCCCTGGACCCCGCTTGCGCTGAGTGGTCAACACGCCACTCTCTCTAGAAGCACGCCGCGTTGGGGGCTGCCCTCTGCCCTCTGCGCTCTGCCCGGGGACGCTACGGCGGGACGGGGCACCCCGGGCACGGCCACGCCTCGCTCTGCGAAAAGCCGCAGGCGCCGCACTCCCAGCTCGTCTCCGGCGAGAGCCACTCACCGCCGCTACCAAGGCGGCGATGACGGTGCTCGCTGCGCACCGACGCCCGGCAGCGCGGGCAGGCGCCCGCCGCCAGCCGGCGCCAGCGCGACTCCTGAACGTGGCCGCTCAGGAGCATGCCCAGCAGCGATATGAGCAGCGCCAGGGCGAGGAGGCCGCCCGCCGCGGGCGACAGCACGCGGCCGACGACGACGAGGACGGCCAGCGCCCAGGCGACCGCCCCCAGCGCGCCGAAGAGCAGGTCGAGGCCGGCGCGCACGCCCGTCATGGCGTCGAAGCGGCCCGCCCCGCCCTGAGCCTGTCGAAGGGCCGGCCGGCGCCGATGAGCTCGCCGATGTCCTCGACGCCGTGCTCACCGCAGTAGCGCTCGATGCCTTCGAGGACCTCCAGCGGCGCCAGCGGGTTGGCGAACGTCGCCGTGCCCACCTGCACCGCCGTCGCGCCCGCGAGGATGTACTCCAGCGCGTCGGCGGCGGTCGCGATGCCGCCGCAGCCGATGACCGGGACGTCGACGACGCCCGCGACCTGGTAGACCTGGCGCAGCGCCACCGGCTTCACGGCCGGGCCGGATAGCCCGGCGAAGGTCGTGCCGATGACCGGCCGCCGGCCCTCCACGTCCATCGCCATCGCCTGCAGCGTGTTGGCGACGCACAGCGCCTGCGCGCCCGCCTCGACGACGGCGCGGGCGACCTCGCGCGGGTCGGCGACGTTCGGCGTCAGCTTGGCGATGACCGGCAGCGTCGTCACGCGCAGCACGCGCCGCACCACGTCCGCCGCCGCCGCCGGCTCCTGACCGAACTCGATGCCGCCCCGCTCCGTGTTCGGGCAGCTCAGGTTCAGCTCGACGCCGCTGAAGCCTTCGACGCCCTCCAGGCGGCTCGCCACCTCGGCGTACTCCGGCGCCGAGAAGCCCATGATGCTGACGACGACAGGCACGCGCCAGGCGGCGTAGGCCGGCGCCAGGTCGCGCAGCAGAGCGGCGACACCGATGTTCTGCAGGCCGATGGAGTTGAGCATGCCGCCCGGCGTCTCGGCGATGCGGACGGGCGGGTTGCCGCGCCGCGGCCGCAGCGTCGTCGTCTTCGTGACGATGGCGCCCAGGCGCTGGATGTCGAAGACCTTGGCGAACTCGACGCCGTAGCCGAAGGTGCCGGAGGCGACCATCACCGGGTTCGGCAGCACCAGGCTGCGCTTGGCGCCGGGCGCGAGGTCGACGGCTAGCGCGGTCATCGAGGCCATTATAGGCGTGAGAAAGGAGAAGCCCCCGGTCGCCGGGGGCTTCTCCTTCAGCAGGGCCTGAGGCCGCTTACTCTTCGCTTCGCCCCCGCTTGCTCTCGGCGACGACGGGCCGGCTGCCGCCGGCCATCTTGCTGATGCTCGCCATCGGGTCGCCTTCCCAGAGCGTATCCGCGGCGGAGTTGCGAAACTCACGCTCCTCGCCGCACAGCTTGCAGCGACCCTGACTGGTCGCGCCGCGCGGCGTCTCGATCACCCAGTGATGCCGGCACTGCGGCGCCTCACGCTCAACAAACTCTTCGACAACTGGAGTCTGCATTTCCACCTCCTCGGTCCAGCGCCGTCACTACTTATATACGTCGGCAGGAAGGCGCAGGATCATTTATCGCGCCCTCAAAAAAATTACAACTCGACCTCAGAAAAGTCAACGTTTCTACGTAAAAAACCTTAAGTTTTTCATTAAAGGACTGTTAAGCGTTCCCTCCCGGCCTGCCGCTTCCTATAATGGAGGTAGTCAGGGCCACGGCCCTTCTTATGCAGACAACGAAGCAGCAGCTGCTCTCACTTCTCAAGCGCGCCGGCAGCGTCACCGTAGAGGAAGCCGCCGGAGCCCTCTCCGTCGCTTCCATGACCGCCCGCCAGCACCTCGTAGGCCTCGAGCGCGACGGCCTCGTCGGCACGGAGCGCGTGCGTCGCGGCCCCGGACGGCCGCACTACCTGTTCTCCCTGACGCCCAAGGGCGAGGAAACGTTCCCCAGACGCTACGACATCCTCGCCCAGATTCTCCTGGACGAGGTCGGCGCCCTCCATGCCACGGAGATCGCCGGCCTCAGCGCCGACCAGAAGCGCACCCTCATCATCAAGCGCTCCGCCGACCGTCTGGCGGAGCGCTTTCGCGTCCCCGTCGAGGGCCGTTCGCTGGAGGAGCGGGTCGCCGCCGTAACGGAGGTCATGAACCAGATCGGCGGCTTCGCCGAGTGGCTCCCGGTCGACGGCGGCTTCGAGATCCGCGACTACAACTGCGTCTTCACGCGCCTCGCCCCCCAGCACCTGAGCGGCTGCGAGTGGCACATTCACCTCCTCACGCGACTGCTGCGCTGGCCCGTGCGCCACGAGGTCATCCTCAACGGCCACGGCGCCTGCTGCCGCTACCTCGTCTCGCCCGAAGGAGGAACCCTCGCCGGTGCCTGACGCCGTCAGCGAAAGCGCCGTCCTCGCCGCGCTGCGCCAGGTCGAAGACCCGGAGCTGCACCGCGACGTCGTGTCGCTGAACATGGTGCGCGACCTCAAGATCGATGGCGACGCCGTATCGATGACCCTCGTCCTCACGACGCCAGCCTGCCCGCTCACGGGGCCCTTCAAGGAGGCGGTCGAGCAGGCCCTCCTCGCCCTGCCGGGCGTCAGCCGCGCCAACGTCGCCCTGGACGCCGAGGTGCGCGCCCACAGCGGCCAGAGCGAGAAGCGCCCCATCGAGGGCGTGAAGAACGTCATCGCGATCGCCTCCAACAAGGGCGGCGTCGGCAAGTCCACCGTCGCCACCAACCTCGCCGTCGCCCTGGCCCAGCGCGGCGCCAAGGTCGGCCTCCTGGACGCCGACATCACCGGCCCCAACGTGCCGACGATGATGGGCTTCGAGGCCGGCTTCCAGGCGAAGAGCGAGGGCGGCCTGCGGCCCCAGGAGAAGCACGGCGTCCGCGTCTGCTCCATCGGCTTCGCCCTGCCGAAGGGCACGCCCGTCGTCTGGCGCGGCCCGATGATCGGCGGCGCCGTGCGCGACTTCCTCCACAACGTCGACTGGGGCGAGCTCGACTATCTGATCGTCGACCTGCCGCCCGGCACCTCCGACGCCTCCATGAGCATGGTGCAAGAGGCGCCCATCGCCGGCGCCGTCATCGTCAGCACGCCCCAGCCCGTCGCCCTGGAGGACGCGACGAAGGCGGTGGCGATGTTCGACCGCCTGCAGGTGCCCGTTTTCGGCATCGTCGAGAACATGAGCTACTTCGAGGCGCCGGATACTGGCAAACGCTACGAGATTTTCGGCCACGGCGGCGCTAAGATGGCGGCGGAGGAGCTCGGACTCGAGTTCCTGGGCGAGGTCCCCCTCGACCAAGCGACGCGGGAGGCGAGCGACACGGGCGTACCGGTCGTCGTGTCCGCGCCACAAGCAACGGCCAGCCGGGCGCTCATGGCCATTGCGGAGAAGATCGCCGCCCGCTGCAGCGTCCAGACTTATCTAGAGGAGACTACGTAACTGTCAGAATGGCTTTCCTTCCTGAATCGATCCCGTACCGGCGGCGAGCGCACGGCTAGCGCCGAGGCGCCGGCAGAGCCGGCCAAACCGCGTCGCAGCCGCTCCCGTCGCGCCGCGACGCCCGCCCCCGAGGCAAGTGAGGCGTCGCCCACCACAACAGAACCCGAAGCCGCGACAGCCGCCCCAACAGCCGAGCCTGCCGCCGGCCCCTCGCCGCGGCGACGGGGCAGCCGCGGCGGCCGCGGCCGCGCCCGCAAGACGGCGGCCCAGGCCACGGACGACGGCGCAACAGCCGCCGCTGTCGAGGCGGAGGAGAAGCCGGCCGAGGCGCCGCCGCCGGAGGAGCCCGCCGCCGAGGCGCCACCCGCGGCCCGCCGCCGGCGCGGCACGCGCGGCGGTCGCGGCCGCTCCCGCGCCGGGGCCGCGCCCGTCCAGCCACCAGCCGAAGCGCCGGCCACGCGGACGCGTGCCCCTGCTAGGCGTCAGGCCGCCGCAGCACCGGCGGGCAGCGTCGAGGCCCTCATCGCCCGCCAGAACGTCCTCTTCGAGGAGTTCGCGGCCCAGCAGTCGCAGTCCATGCGCGAGGTCCAGCGCACGGTCCGAGCTGGAGGCGGCGCCCGCGGCGCCGGCGCCAGCGCCGGCCTCAGCAGCCTCGCCCTGCCGAAGGTCGCCATCTTCCTCGACGTGCCCAACCTCATCTACGCCGCCGAGCAGATGGGCGTCCGCGTCGACTTCGGCAAGCTGCTGGACTACCTGACGGAGGGCCGCCAGCTCGTCCGCGCCACCGCCTACGCGCCGATCACGGACGACCCGATGACGCGCTTCGAGAAGCAGCGCTTCGTCGAGCCTGTCCTCGGCTACGGCTGGAAGATCGTCACCAAGGCCTGGAAGCGCTTCGCCGACGGCTCCATGAAGGCCAACTTCGACATCGAGCTCGCCGTCGACATCCTGACGATGTCCGACCGCCTCGACATCGTCGTCCTGCTCTCCGGCGACGGCGACTTCCGCCGGGTCTGCGAGCTGGTCGAGAGCAAGGGCGTGCGGGTGGAGGTTGTCGCCTTCGCCCAGAGCACGGCGATGGAGCTGCGCGCCGTCGCCGACAGCTACACCGACCTCGGCTCCATCCTCAACATCGTCGGGGCGTAAGTCAGGCCCTCGAGGCGCTCGTAGGGGCCGCTAGCCAGCGGCCCCTACATCATTCCCGTCGTCCTACAGCTCGCCCCGGTTCGCCCGCGCGACAAACGCCTCCAGGGTCATTACAGTTACGGACTCGATGTTCCTCAGATACCTAACGAGCAAGCCGCTCGTGTAGAACCCGCGTAGCTTCCAGCCGTCGCCCCCGAGAACCACGTAACCTCTCGAGTAGTTGCCTTCACTGGACGCCACAGCGTCCGCAAGGCAGATGACCTCAAAAGGCACCTTCTGTTCGGCCGTGCCGGACACCTGCTGCCATTTCAGCGAAATCAGATACCCGAGACCATTGCGGTCCGTCGCGACAACATCGATAACATGCCGACCGCCTCCTAGCCTCTGACCAATGCGAACCTGGGTTTGATACTGATAACTCCCTTGCCGCAGCGCCGGAAGCACCATCTGCTCGAGAACGCTACCTGTCCGCGTATCTCGCGGCATGTGTCAGAGCCCCTTCGTTGCCAGGACTTCCTTTGCTTTGGTTCGGTCGCCGTTACAGCTGATCCGCCTTGGCGCGTCGAGGTAATCGATGCTGAAGCCATAGTCGCCATACAGTTCTACAACGCGGTCCGTCTTCTGATTGGAGAGCACGACTGGTCCCCCGTGCTTCGCCAGCCACTTTACCAGCCGCTCCTGGTCCTTCCAGGTAAAGTCCTCCTTCGAGTACTTCGTGAACTCGACGTCGTAGGGCGGGTCAGCGTAGATGAAGTCGTCCGGTTTCACATCCAGTGCATCGAAGTCGCCACACATGAAGTCCCACGCCTCGAAGGCGCGACGGTAGTCCAAGAAATCGCTGACGTAGTCGATAGTCTTGTGACTGCCAAACGGGACGTTGAATTCACCCTTTCGGTTGAAGCGGCAGAGGCCGTTGTAGCCGGTGCGGTTGAGGTAGTAGAAGAGCTGCGCCGCCTCGACGCCGTCCGCCTCGCCGCGGGCGATCAGCTCGTTGAAGCGCCGGCGGTGGGCATAGTAGAGCGCCGACTCGTTGCGCATGTCGACGTCGAGGCGCAGGCCGCGCTTGAGCCAGCGGTAGAAGTTGACGTTGTGCGGGTTGATGTCGTTGAGGAGCGCTTTCTCAGGCATGAGCCCCAGAGCAACCGCGAGGCCTCCGCAAAGCGGCTCCACCAACCGGCGCTGCTCATGTCCCTTCCACATCTCCCTAAGGCGCGGTACTAGCCAGCGCTTGCCGCCCGCCCACTTAAGAGGAGGGGTCAGGGGCCGGACTTGAGGCCTTACCGCTAGCTTGACCACGACTTCCTCCCCGCGAAACCTAACTCAGATGTTCTGCCGACGCAATGGGTCAGACACCCCTCAGCTCGAACCGCGGGCCGTCCTGCAGACCTCACCCCCTGCTGCCGCCCTTCGGCAGGCTCAGGGCAGGCTTTCCCCTCTCCACACTGTGGAGAGGGGCTCACCTCGTAGGCGCCACGGGCATCAGACACGTGGGGAGAGGTCGTCACCACATCTCCCGCAGCTCAAACCGCGGCCCCTCCTTGCAGACGAGGCGCGCCGCGCCGCGGCGGTCGAAGACGGCGCAGCCGTAGCAGATGCCTGTCCCGCAGGCCATCGGCGACTCCACCAGCGCCTGCACCGGCTTGCGGCGTCGCGCCCGCGACGGCCCTTCGTGCTTCGCCAGCAGCTCCGCCAGCGCCGCGAACATCGCGTTCGGGCCGCAGGCGAAGACCGCGTCCGCCCAGCCGTAGTAGTCGAGGAAGACGTCCGTCACCCTTCCCTGGCGCCCCAGCGAGCCGTCCTCCGTCGTCACGACGACCTCGACCTCCGACGGCAGCAGCTCGGCCGGGAAGACGCCGCTTTCGTCGCGGGCGCCGTCGATGAGGACGACGCTGCGGCCCTTCGCCACCGCCTCTTCCGCCAGCCAGACCAGCGGCGCCACGCCGATACCGCCGGCGACGAGCAGTAGATTCTGGCCGCCGCGCAGCGAGTAGCCGCGGCCCAGCGGCCCCCAGGCGAAGACGCGGTCGCCGGGCTCTCGCCGCGCCAGCCAGGCCGTGCCGCGGCCGACGACATCGTAGAGGATGGCGAACTCGGGGCCGCTCTCGCCGACACGCAGGCGGTGGTAGCTCATCGCCCGCGGCAGCAGCGGGTCGTCCGCCAGCGAGGCGCCCGTCAGCGGTTCTTCGGCGCCCGGCAGGACATCGGCGCAGCGCAACATGAGGAACTGCCCCGGCGTCGCGCCCCGCAGCAGGTCAGGCGCCGCCTGCCCTGAGCCTGTCGAAGGGTCGAACCACGTGACGTAGGTGTCGCCGTAGAGCCTGGCGCTCTCGACGACGCGGAGGAAGCCGACCTTCATCGTATGCCGGCCATCCAGCCCGCCCACAGCCCGACGAGGCCGCCGCCGAGCAGGAGCAGAGCGCTGTGCACGCGCGTCCGAAGCGACGCGTACGCGACCACGGCGCCGATGACCACCGTCGCCGCGTCGACGAAGGCGCTCTCCGCCAGCCGGATCGTCGCGGCGAGGATCGTCGCCACCACCGCGGCGCCGATGCCCTTCAGCGCCGCCCGCAGCCAGGCGACCTCGCCGAAGGCGGCGATGAACCGGCTGGTCAGGACGGCGAAGAAGAAGGACGGCAGGAAGATGGCGAACGTCGCGACGGCCGCGCCCGCCAGCCCGGCGGCGCCGTAGCCGACGAACGTCGCCGTGATGACGATGGGCCCCGGCGTGCTCTGACCCAGCGCCACGCCGGCGAGGAACTGCTCCCGCGTCAGCCAGCCGAAGCCGTCCACCACCGGCCCCTCCAGCAGCGGGATCATCACGTAGCCGCCGCCGAAGAGCAGCCCGCCGGTGCGCAGGCAGAGCCAGAAGAGGTCGAGCAGCCTGCCGGGCTCCCAGGCGAGAGCCGAGACGCCGAGCAGCGGCAGCAGGACGAACGCGCCCGGCCGCGGCCTCAGCGGCGGGCCGTAGAGGAGGAACCCGACCACGCCCGCCGCCAGCAGCACGGCGACCTCCAGCCCCGGGAAGGCGAGGCCGACCGCCAGGCTCGCGGCGAAGATCGCGAGCAGCCGCAGGTCCGCCTCGCCGGCCGCCAGCCGTCGCGGCTCGCTGACGCCGCTCAGGAAGAGCCGGTACGCCGTCGCGGCGATCACGGCGACGACCGCCGGCTTGATGCCGTAGAAGAAGTCGTCCACGGCCGGCGTCGCCTCCTGCTCGAAGTAGGCCCAGCTGAGGCCGAGCATCATGACGAAGGCCGGGAGGATGAAGGCGAGCCCGCTGCCGACCGCGCCGGCGAGGCCGGCCCGCTGGTAGCCGATGTGGATCGCCATCTCCGTCGAGTTCGGACCGGGGACGAGGTTCGTCGCCGCCAGGGCGTCGAGGAAGCGCGGGCGCGAAATCCAGCCGCGCTCGTTGACGGCGCCGCGCTCCATCATCGCGATGTGGGCCACCGGCCCGCCGAAGCCGATGACGCCCAGCGCGCCGAAGTAGGCCAGCACCTCGCGCAGGCGGGAGGGGTTCACCGGCGCCCGTCGCGGAGCCCGGCTTCGCATCCTGCGCCCTTCCCCTTCGCTCCGTTCAGGGTCAGGGCTTGTCTGCTCCGCCTCTTAGACGAGGACCTTGGGGGGACACCCCCCAGGCCCCCCGTCAGGCTGCGCCCTGAGCCTGCCGA
>Ga0209109_10000751_pt1 | contig 17748 bp, 17 predicted proteins | sample Rifsed10ft2_FD_184004 | JGI IMG/M metagenome (GOLD analysis project Ga0209109, IMG submission 184004) | Soil microbial communities from Rifle, Colorado, USA - sediment 10ft 2 (version 2) | ecosystem: Environmental > Terrestrial > Deep subsurface > Rock core/Sediment | place: Rifle, Colorado... | reverse complement strand
CTCCTCCATGTTCGTATGAGGTTATTCTGCGATTCAACATCTGTTCGATTTCTGCTTTGAATTTATCATTGCCAAGTACCTGGTCTTTATTTGTCGCTTTACGTATTACTTCCAATGTGTCGCGATCGATATGCACTTGAAATAATGCCTGGTAGTTTTGTGTCCGTTCGTCCTTCGATTGACCTAATGCCAGATAAAGTGCATGTGGTTGAATGAGCGGGTTTGGCTGGCCTTGTGCATTATGTGGGTAACTCGACCACGGGTAGCCTTCTGGCCGCTCCACCATCCCGGCTCGAACAGGATTTAATTCAATATATCTTGAACATATCAGATAATAAAAATTATCTTGAATCAGACTGTGCTTAAAACGACCTTCCCACAAGGTCCCTGTACGTTGATAGGTGTGGTTGATATACCGGACATAACGCCGACCGACAGATTGCATCAAATTTGATACTCCACTTTCAGTCTTTGGAGTAACCAACAAATGAACATGATTGGTCATCAATACATAGGCATGGATGGCGCAATGATACTGTTTGCTTGCCTTATGTAAGGCTTCAAGATAAAAACGATAATCATCGTCTGTGTAAAACGTAGCACTACGGTTATTGCCACGTTGAATGATGTGAACAGGATGGCCGGGTAATACGATCCTTGGCTTTCTAGGCATCACAATTCCTTTGTAATAATTCTGTTTCATAGCGTATTAAAAACTTGTTCCGTTTTCAAGTTCTCTGACCCCTTGATCCTTGATCCTGCTGGAATTTCCGTCAAATCTCGACCATCTGCCTGTTTGGTCTGTAATGCCTCGACAAACCGCTCTTCGCCCAGATAGATTTGCTGCCTCATAGAAAAAGGTGACAGACCGCTCATAGACATCATGTCCCCGCGGCATTAGTGCATCCATGCACGTCATTTATTTTTATAAACATAATTAATATTATCCTGTTTGCTTTATGGGTGAATCCCCTGAAAAGGGTATATTTATATTCCTCTACTTAGAGTATTAAGAAAATCAATGGATCAAGCTCGATTGATTTCACAATTAAAAATTATCATCTCCCCATCACATTCTCATAATTCCCTTAATTTATTATCTGTCCACGGAGCAAATCCAATCGATCTTTTCTTTTTGTTATCGTTCGTGTTCATCAATTGTCTTATCGCATCAAAAACGACCTTAAACTGCTCATCATATTTCTTTTCCAGGTTATTCAGTTTTTTGGCAAGATCTTTATGACCGGAAAGCATTTCTCTCAATTTTACAAACGTGCGCATAATTTCAATATTGACCTGAACAGCTCGCTCACTATGTAAAACACCGGAAAGCATGGCGACACCTTGTTCCGTAAAGGCATAGGGTGGATAACGTCTACCACCCCATTGACTTGAGGTACCAAAATGGTGCCTCAAGTTTTCAAATTCTTCGTCATTTAATTGAAACATGAAATCTTCTGGGAAACGCTCAATATTTCTCCTGACTGCTCTGGTAAGCGCCTTGGTTTCAACTTCATAAAGATTCGCCAGATCTGAATCCAAAATAACCCTATGACCACGAATAAAAAGAATTGCGTTTGTAATGCTCTTCAAAGGAATTACACTCATTTCATTTGTTCTTTTTTTCTTGGCCATAATTACCTCTCCCTCACACTCTCATCTTTATACCTCAGCAAGGGACTCAACAAATATTCAATCAACCTGCGCTTGCCCAGATTGACTTCCACAGTCACCGCCATGCCGGGTGAAAGATTGATCATTTTTTCTTCTACTTTCATGATGGTTTTGTGCATCTTCACACGCATGGCATAAACGAGTCCCAGATATTCATCGGGTGTAGCATCATTGGATACATTAAGTATCTCTGCTTCGATCACACCGTATTTGGTAAAGGGAAAAGTTTCCACTTTGATTTCTGCTGCCTGGCCTTCATGCACAAAACCAATGTCCTTGTTCGGCAACCAGGCTTCTACTTCGACGGCATCTTCATCCGGGACGATATGCATGAGTTCCTGCGCGGGCGTGACCACACCACCAATAGTATGTACGGCCAACTGGTGCACCTTCCCGGAGACCGGGGCGATTAATTTTTGTAATGTAACCCGCTTTTTGGCCTTGACCTTTTCCTGTTCAAAGGCGGCAATCCGGTTTTCCGCATCAGCCAGTTCAGTTAATATTTGTGATTCAAACTCTGCTTTTTGTGCTGCCAAACGCTGATTGATATTGGCAATGGCCGCACCGAGACTGTCCAGATTATTTTTTTGCACGTCCCGTTCCTTGACCTGTTCGATCCGCTCCTGTTCGAGTTCCAGCCATTGTACACGCGGCAGCATGTTTTTTTTGGCCATTTCCTCCAGTGATTTAGCGCGTTCTGTAATCAGTGGAAGGGTGGCATCAAGTTGTTGTATGCGTTGATCGACGGCATTGCGTTCTGCCTGCCGTTGCCGCTGTTCGTCTTTTAATGCCCCAATTTTTGCCTGATATTCATTTAATGAACTCCTGGCCCGCTCTTTTTGTAACCGGATTTGTTCAGGTGTGGCTTCTGATAAACCGTTGAAATGATCAATAGACGTTTGATCTTTGTTAAGTGTATTCAGAATGGTTAACTGTCTGACGCGGTCAAGCTTGAAGACAAGTTGTTGTTCCTTGATGGATAGATGATCGGCACCTGCGAGGGTGGTATCGAGTTCAATGAGAGGTTGACCTGCTTCAACCCGTTCGCCTTCTTTGACCAGGATGCTACGCACTACTCCTGTTTCCAGCGGCTGAATAATCTTGATCTTACCGCTTGGAATGATCTTGCCCTGTGCCACACCGACGATATCCACCTCACCAATACTTGCCCACACTACCGTGAAAATGAAAAACAATATGATCGCCCAGAGAATATAGCGGCTGATGGGTAACGGCGGGGTTGCCTGGATTTCCAGGACAGCGGGCAAGAATTCCAGTGCTTCGTTCTTGTTCATATCGTATGTATATTTATATGGTTATATATATTGCTTTTATTATGGCTATGCCCTAAACTTGGCGAATGAGCAAGGAAAGCTTTGAATGGGATATGGTTAAGGACATGCAAAACCGTCTGAAACACGGTATTTCTTTCTCCGAAGCTGAGACTGTTTTTGCAGACCCACAGAGAATTATTGTGCGTGATGTGACTCACAACATTACCGGAAACAGGTATTTTTGCATTGGTAAAACAAGAGAATCCATTATGACGGTAAGGTTTACCTATCGGGAAAATGTTATTCGTATTATCGGCGCTGGACGTTGGCGCAGAGGCAAGAAAATTTATGAAGAAAAAAATAAAATATACTGATCTTCCCCCGGGAGATGAACCTGTTGGTGAACTTGAGATCGTGAAAGACTTTCTTCCTCCACCGGACAAACTGGTATTCAGGCAAGACAGGCAGAAAATTACCATATCATTAAGCCGCTCCAGTCTGGAATTCTTTAAAAAGCAGGCGGCCAAGCATCATGTACAGTACCAGAAGATGATCCGGAATCTGCTCGATGAATATGTTGCCCGCCATAACAAATAACAACTTCATGTTTCATTGACTGCGCTGTTAAACAAACCGGTTTGATGTGCATATAAACGTGCGTAATAACCCGGTTTTTCAATCAATTCCCGGTGTGTGCCGCTCTCGACGATCTGGCCTTTTTCTATTACGAGTATCCGGTTGGCGTTTCTGACTGCGCTCAGGCGATGGGCAATGATAAATACCGTGCGGTCCTTGCAAATGTAACGCATGTTCTGGTGGATGATATATTCCGATTCATAATCCAGCGCACTGGTGGCTTCATCAAAAATAAGTATACGTGGATTGGTGATGAGCGCACGGGCAATGGCGATACGCTGACGTTGGCCACCGGAAAGATTACAGCCATGTTCACCTACGATGGTGTCGTAGCCTTCCGGCAATTCCAGAATGAACTCATGGGCGCCGGAAAGCTTTGCAGCATGGATGACCCGTTCCATGGGCATGGCTGGATCGGTAAGAGCAATATTTTCCCGCACGGAACGATTGAATAAAAAGTTTTCCTGCAGAACAACACCGATGTTATGCCGTAACCATACGGTATCCACCATGGCCAGATCCACACCATCCACCAGCACCCGGCCGCTTTCCGGTACATAAAGCCGTTGTATCAATTTGGCCAGCGTACTTTTGCCGGAACCGGAACGACCAACGATCCCAATAATTTCGCCGGGGTGCACCTGTAATGAAATGTTACGCAGGACCTCCGGGCCATCCGGCCGATACCGGAAAGTGACTCCATCAAAACTTACGCGGCCTGCAAGCTGCGGTAACGAGGCCCGCCCAGGAGAATAGGTGGGTTCCGGTTTGACATTTAATATATCACCCAACCGCTGTACCGAGATGCCGGCTTGCTGAAAGTCCTGCCAAAGTTGTACCAGACGCAGTATAGGACTACTGACCCGGGCCGCTAGCATATTAAATGCCACCAGTTGCCCAACACTCAAATCACCGTTTATAACCAGCCTGGCGCCAATCCAGAGGATCAATAATATCGTGAGCTTGTTAATAAATGATGCGACCTGACCCGAAATATTACCCAGATTGGTAGCCATGAAACTGGCCCTGACGTAGGCGGCCAATTGTTCTTCCCAACGACGCTGGCTTTGTGGCTCAACAGCACTGGTCTTGAGTGTTTCAATGCCGTTAATCGATTCCACCAGAAAGGCCTGGTTTTCAGCACCCCGATTGAATTTTTCGTGCAATCTTGCCCGCAGGATGGGTGTTATTACTATTGCCAATAAAATATAAAAAGGAATGGTACCCAGGACCACATAAGTCAATATCGGGCTGTAAAGATACATCACAGCAAAAAAGACAAAGGTAAAAAACAGATCGATAATCAATGTTACTGCAGAACCAGTAATAAAATTGCGGATACTGTCCAGTTCCCGGACACGGGCTACTGTGTCACCCACGCGTCTGGCCTGGAAATAATTCAGAGGCAATCTGAGCAGATGTCTGAACAGATCTGCGCCCAGTGCGACGTCTATGCGATTGGTGGTATGGGAAAAGACATAATTACGCAGACCATTCAGCAATACATCAAAAACATAAACTACCAACAGACCCACCGCGAGCACATCCAGTGTGGTCAACCCCCGGTGCACCAGGACCTTATCGATGACGACCTGGAAAAATAATGGCGTAATCAAGGCAAATAACTGGATAAAGAATGAGGCCAGCAGTACCTCACCCAACAGTTTCTTGTATTTCCATATGAACGGTACAAACCAGGAGAAATCAAAACGCCTGAATTCACCCAGCAGACCGGCCCGTTTCGTTAAGAGAATTAGTTTTCCATTCCATTTTTTCTGGAAATCTTCTGAAATAATGGCCAGTGGGCGTTTTTCCAGCGGATCCTGAACCAGTACCTTATCATCCTTAACTTGTGCCAGTATGAAATAATGCCCGTCGTTATGCTGGGCGATGGCTGGTAGTTGTATTCTGTTTAAACAGGACCAGTCAAAAATAATTTCTTTAGCCTTGAGACCAAGAGACTTTGCGGCCCTGAGTATTTCTGTGGTTGTGAATTCCTTACCTGATACACCGAACTGATGACGGAGTTGTGAAAGATTGGCAGGCAGTCCATGTAAATGTGAAATAATAACAATACATGCGAGACCTGTATCCAGCTTGTCCGTGTCCGTAGTTTGCTCCATCGTTCCTGCTATCCTTAATACAGTAGTATATGCCTTTATACTTTGATGCTTGGCTGCACAATTGAATGTACAGCCGCCCCTTGACATTAGGATAGCAACACTTTACGGATATGAGAAGCCAGATATCAGGAAATAATATATCCGGATCACTGGCTGATACGGATTCAGTGGAATATCAATATTTTACTGCATCACTCCATGTCGAAGTCCGTTTTGTCACCGTTTTTGTTATCCACCAGCAGTTCATCCGTGAAAGGGGTTTTACTTCTACTGATCCTGAAGGATGGGACGGTGATATCTTCACAGCTGGGTTGTTTTTCTGACGGCCTGGCTGCTCTGGCAATATCTATCAAGTCATGATGATATTGTTTCAACTCCGCAATAAACTCTTCCCTGATAACAGGTGTAACCGGAATCACGTTCATGCCGAATTTCAGCCGTTGTATCAGGTTAGGCATGACCGGCTCCAGGTTCAGTTTGTCTTTAGCTGAAATCTCTTTGCCTATGCAATTTACAAGATCATCAACCACTTCTACGGCATGTACCCAGGCCTGGGAATCAACACCCACCTTGATGTAGATTTTCAAAAGCAGTTTGCTCCAGTGATTAAAAAGAAAATCCCTGATAAATACCGGCATAGTCGTATCGCCAAGATGTTTCGTGATCTCGTTTCTGATGATGCGATTGGCAACGATAAAATAATTCTTGTCCCTGGTAATGCCGGCATCGTGCCGGGTATGATTTTGCGGGTTTCCGGCTGCATCTGTCAGCATGTAAGTGTTGGAGACAGGCCTGGTCTCCGTGCTGATCTTTTTCTCACACAGTAATGTATCTATGTCCACATAAGCAGTATGCAGGCTTGAGGTTACATATTTCTCAAACAGCTTGAACAGGATCAGTTTTATCTCGATTCCTGACTCAATATTCTGACATGCCTTCTGAAATGCGGTGCAGACTGTTTCCGGCCGGACCGGGTTCAGGCGTTTTTCTACTTTCTCACTGCTGAGTAATTCACACATGCGTTGGTCCAGGGTAAATAATGCCTCGTGGCAATCATGCCGGACCTTTCCAACCGTGGCATTCAATGCGATGGATTCCTCAATATCAATTTCCTTGTCAGCGCTTTTTTCTGATACAGAATCATCACTGTTTATATTCATACTAATAGAATTACTAAACAGGTTTGAAAAATTCTCTTTGAAGTCAGCTTCAATGGATGTCCTTTTCAGGCGTACTTCGCGCATGGCATTGAAATAATAATGATGTTCAGACGGGCCGCTTTTCTGCACCAGATCAAACAGGATATCGTCTGCCATATTCAGCATGACAGACAAACCATGTGACAGGCGATCTGTCATCAAGTCGCGGCATTCATTCAGCAGTTCCAGTGAATCTGTATTCAATTTGTTCATATGGGTTTTGTAACTCGCCATACTGACGATGTTTTCAGGTTTCTTATCGTTCATGAAAATGACATTTCCCTCGATAAAATTATTTCCGCTATTTGCGGGCCGTTTCTTAAGTCTGGATACATTAATAGTGGATACATTCACTATCATCAATGGGGAATACTCTTTACTGCGAGGGAAATCACATACAGATTTCAATTATTTGTGAGTGATTTCACAATTGTGTATCAAGATCCGGGCGGTGGATGCCGGGCGGTGTACCGATGCAACACCATCAATGCAGGTAATGGCTTCACTTGTCTTTTTCGTCGTTAAATGCAGACGTCATAACACATATCCGGCATGGCCTGATATTTATAACATATTGATTATTATTGATTATCGAGATAGGTATAAACCTTGCTTGCCATTATCCACCCGTACTAAAGCAAGGAATTACAATGAAAAACACAGAGTTTGACCTTGTCGATATCAAAGACAAGGAAATTGAATTGCAATCACTCGTGAATGATTGTGGCAAACCTGAGCTGGTTCATTGCGTCAGGCTGTTATCCATGTATGTTGCGCTTTATAAAAAGGCATTCGGTGATCTGCCTCCGGCAAGTTTTGAAAAAATACTGGCTTCTGACAATGTTGATGCGGACACCGCAAGAATCTTTGAAAATGGCATGCTGGAAGCAATAACTATTCTGGAGATGGTATTGCAATCACGGGCGCCCGGGCAAAGCTATCAATATACGGGGATAACAATCAACTAGCGGATTGGTGATCCGTTCAAACGCTGTTTGACAGATCAATCAGGTTTTCTTCGTTCCCTTCCTGTCTGGATTTGGCGCCGTCATTGCGCATCTGATCAATATGGTTCAGATAATCCTGATTGATATCACCCGTGACATATTTTCCGTTGAAACAGGACAAATCAAAATCCTTGATGTCCGGATTACCGGCACTGACTGCTTCTATTAAATCATCAAGGTCCTGGTAGATTAACCAGTCAGCGCCTATCAATTTTGCAACTTCCTCTTCAGTCCTGTTGTGTGCAATCAGTTCGTTGACTGATGGCATGTCTATCCCGTAGACATTCGGATAACATACCGGGGGAGCTGCAGAGGCAAAATATACTTTATTGGCCCCTGCATCTCTTGCCATCTGAATGATCTCGCTTGAAGTATTCCCACGCACGATGGAATCATCGACGAGAAGCACATTCTTGTCCCTGAACTCGAGGTCGATGGCATTCAGTTTCTGCCGTACCGATTTTTTCCGTACTGCCTGGCCGGGCATGATGAAAGTGCGCGGGATATAACGGTTCTTGATAAAACCTTCCCGGTATTTCAGTCCGAGATTAAAGGCCAGTGGCAATGCTGATGTGCGTCCGGTATCGGGAATAGGGATAACAACATCGATATCATGGTCCGGCCGCAGTCTCATTATCTTCTTTGCCAGCGTTTCACCCATGCGCAACCTGGCCTTGTACACCGATATATTGTCAATAATGGAATCCGGTCTGGCCAGATAGACATACTCAAAGATGCAGGGTGAATATCTTGGATGCTCGGCGCATTGCCGGGTGTATAACTTGCCATCAGTCGTGATGAATACCGCCTCGCCTGGTGCAATATCCCTGATTAAATTGAAATCCAGTGCATCAATGGCGACGCTTTCAGAGGCGATAATATATTCCTTGCCCTTATCCGTATCCCGCTCACCGAAGGCAACGGGCCGTATACCGTTGGGATCGCGGAAACCAAGCACACCAAAACCTGTGATCATGGCCACAGCGGCATAGCCGCCACGGCAGCGCTGGTACAGTCTGCTGACGGCGTCAAACACATCATCGACCTCAAGGCGGACCTTGCCGAGACGTTCCAGTTCTCTGGCCAGGACATTCAGCAATACCTCCGAATCGGAATCGGTGTTCAGATGGCGCAGGTCTTCTATGAACAGGTCCTGTTTCAATTCCTCACCATTGGTGAGGTTGCCATTGTGTGCAAGTGTAATGCCGTAAGGAGAATTCACATAGAATGGTTGCGCCTCAGCCGAGGATGAGCAACCGGCGGTGGGATAACGCACATGACCGATGCCCATGTTGCCCTTGAGGTTCAGCATGTGGCGGGTGTGGAAGACATCCCGTACCATACCGTTATCTTTGCGCAGATACAGCCTGCCCTGATCATAAGTCACCATGCCGGCTGCATCCTGGCCACGGTGCTGCAGTACAGTCAAACCATCATAGATGGCCTGGTTGACGTAACTTTTAGCGACTATTCCGATAATCCCGCACATCGCATCACTTATGCATCAGTCTCTGGTTCAGGTTGATAGTCTTCCAGTACAGGCTCTATCTTTTCATAACTGTGATATTTTGCCATCGATTCCGGCAGATACTGCTGTGCCCAGACGGAAACCCGCTCAAACGGTTTCAAGAGGAGTGACTTCTCCCATCCTTCTTCCATGGGGATCGCCGTAAACCCCGCCAGGAATACCACGACCAGGACAATTATCGCACCCAGACCCGTACCGAATAACAGACCGAGAATGCGATCGGTGGCGGTAAGCCCGGTCCTGCCCAGTAATTTTACAACAAGAAAACCGATGCCCGTCAGTATCACCAGGCTGATAATAAATAATCCCGTAAAGGCAAGGACAAGCCTGAGTATAGGTGTTTCTATCGAGGCTTCCAGCATGGGTGAGAACCATGGGGTAAATTTGGCCGCAATACCCAGTGCCAGGGCCCAGGCCAGCAGGGAAAAAACAATGTTCAAAAATCCATAGATCACACCGGCCAGGGCCGGTATTGCAATAACAACCAGTATGATTATATCGGCTGTTTGCATGTCTTAATCACCAGTGAGTAAAGATAGATTCAGGGATAGTGGACAATGATACCTTCGATCTGCATGGTGCTCTTCAGCTTTTCCTTGATTATCTGTGCATCAGAACGCCTCAGTTCGGGGCCGACACGCACACGATATGAGGTAGTATTATTCTGCTTGAGTGGTTCCACAAATGATCGGAAACCTGCCTGTTTAAGCTTTTGATTGAGTTCCTGGGCATTTTTTTCACTGGAAAAACTGCCCAGTTGCACTACCCATGCAGACACGCCCACGTTGGTTGCAGGCTCATCATTTTTACCGGCTGCTGCGGCAGATTTTTGTCCGGCGGTTTGTGCAGGTTTTGGTGACGTAGTTTCTTTTTTTTCAGCTGGCGGGACAGCCTCTTCTGTTTTCTGAACAACGGGTTCTTCCACTTCTTCAACGGCAGGTTCTTCCTGCACCGGTATGATGCGCGAACTGAAATTACTGTCCGCCGGTATGATGCGTTCATCTACCGAAGGTGGTAAAGGCATGTTTTCCGGTTTTGGAGGGATATTGGTTTCAGTGATCACAATTTCCTGATCTTCAGTATCATCCAGCAACATAGGGATGAAGATCACCGCAAGTATAACAATGACTGCTGCGCCAACCAGACGTTCTTTCAGACCTTGTTCCATTCGTAATTAATGTTGCAGCTTGAGATGAATGATGGCCGCCCCCACTGTGAGGAACGATCCGGTAATTACTATGCGATCCTGCGGTTCTACAATTTCGCGGATATTGTTCAGGGCATCAGCGGCTGAATTGTAACAGCTTATATTCCGGTTCAAACCCATTCCTGCCAGAACTTCACTCAGCATATGACTATCAGCACCCCGCGGATTGTCCAGGGTGATAATATGCCAGAAATCCGCAATCTCGGACATCTCCCGGAAAATGGCACGATGATCCTTGTCTTTCAGCATGCCAATCAATACATGCGTCTTGCCCTGCAACGGTAACGCCTTCAGGTTCCGCACGAGTAGTGCAGCGGACTGGCAATTATGCGCCACATCCAGTATCAACTGCGCCTTGTCCGGGACAATCTGGAAGCGCCCGGCCAGGTTGAACTCCTGCAACCCTTTCCGGATGGCTTGAATGTCCACGGGAAAGCGGTCCGATAATACTGTTAATGCCGTCAACACACCAGCAGCATTCGCCATCTGCTCAGGATTATACAGAGAAGGCTGCGGCAAGCCGGTATAACTTGTGGAACCCCACTGCCATTGCCAGGTATCACCGGTGACCTTATGCCGGTAATCCCGGCCTGGTATATATAATTTTGTTCCCAGTTGACTGGCATGATCAAATATTGCAGCCGGGGGATTAGGGTCAGAACAAACTGCAGGGGCATGACTGCGCATGATACCCGCCTTTTCCCTGCCGATGGATTCGCGGTCCGGGCCCAGCCAGTTTTGATGGTCAAGGTCGATTGCGGTGATCAATGCCACATCTGCATCTACACAATTAACAGCGTCCAGGCGTCCGCCCAACCCGACTTCCAGTACGGCAATACCAATCCCTGCATGCTTGAAGATATCAAGTGCAGCCAGTGTGCCAAATTCAAAATAAGTCAGTGAAATATCACCACGTGCACGATCGATCCGGTCAAAAGATACACACAGCATCTCATCTGTCACCTCTACACCATTCAGACAGATGCGTTCGTTGTAACGGATAAGGTGTGGGGAGGTATAACTCCCCGTATTATAACCGGCATTCATCAGTATACTCCTCAGCATATTGACACTGGAGCCCTTGCCATTTGTGCCGGCAACACTGATAACAGCATAATCCGGTTGCAGCAATCCCATCCTTTCTGCAACGGCCATGCATCGATCCAGTCCGAGATCAATCGATGTGAAATGCAACCCCTCCTGCCAGGTGAGCCACTCCTGCAAGGTATTAAAACGCATGGTTCCAGCGACGGGGAGAATATTTAGTGTACTGGCTTGCATATTTACAGTTTATTGTGCGGTAACAGGTTCCAGACGGTGTGTCATTTTGGCCAGCAAGGAGGCAATTCGATCACGCATTTCGCGCCGGTCAACAATCATATCAATATCACCATGTTCCAGCAGGAATTCACTGCGCTGAAACCCTTCAGGCAAGGTCTCCCTGACTGTCTGTTCAATCACACGTGGTCCGGCAAAACCTATCAGGGCACCTGGTTCAGCAAGATTGATATCACCCAGAGTGGCCAGGCTCGCCGAGACGCCGCCCATGGTCGGATCAGTCATGACAGATATATAAGGTATGTTCCTTTCACTCAATAACCCCAGTGCCGCACTGGTCTTGGCCATCTGCATCAGTGACAGGATGGCTTCCTGCATCCTGGCACCACCACTCGCAGAAAAACATACAAGTGGAATATGATGCTCGATGGCAGCCTCTACTGCGCGGACAAAACGTTCGCCAACCACGGAACCCATGGATCCGCCCATGAATTCAAATTCAAAGGCACAGGCCACCAGCGGGATGTCCTTCAACTGCCCCATCATGACTATCAATGCATCCTGTTCGCCTGTTTTTTTCTGGGCCTGACTCAACCGGTCTTTGTATTTTTTTGAGTCACGGAATTTCAGCTTGTCTACCGGTGTGATCCCTGCGCCTATTTCAACACGTGGTTCCGGATCAAGAAAACATTCCAGCCTGGTACGCGCACGTATACGCATGTGATGCGAGCATTTTGGGCAGACTTCCAGATTACGGTCGAGTTCTGCCCGGTACAGTACGGCATTACATTTATCACATTTGCTCCACACACCCTCAGGCACTGTCCTCTTCGAGGTAGTGGTCGTCTTAATGCGGGACGGGATGAGCTTTCTGAACCAACTCATAGTATCAATTCTGTTATTTATTCCTGATAATTAGGCCTGATGATCAGGGCGCATCAATCGCTGTACGTAATTCAGTTAGATAGACAGTGACATCCTCAATCAGTCTGTCCTTGTGTTCGCCCAATTGCGCAATACGCTCCACCAGAGCACTGCCCACAATAACAGCATCGCTGAAACCGGCCACCGCCCTGGCAGTGGCTGCATCCTTGATCCCGAAGCCCACACCAATGGGGAGACCCGTTTTACTCCGTATATGCGAGATTTTTTTGGCAACATCATCAACATTCAAACGGTTGCTGCCAGTGACCCCTTTGAGTGAGACATAATACAGGAAACCACTCGCTTTGGAGCAGATCAATGCCAGCCGTTCATCACTGGTAGTCGGTGACAACAGAAAAACCTGGTTGAGATCATAACGATTCAATGCCAATTGCAATTCATCTGACTCTTCGGGCGGCAAATCAACCAACAGAACTCCGTCTACACCAGCCTCACTTGCGCGTTTGGCAAACTCCTGATAACCCATCACCTCTACCGGATTGAGATAACCCATCAGGACAACCGGCGTTTTTTGATTTTCTTTTCGAAAGTTTGCAACGATACGCAGTACATCATTCAGACTGGTAGCATGTTTCAAGGCACGTTCACTGGATCGTTGAATTACCGGACCATCCGCCATCGGATCAGAAAACGGGACACCCAGCTCTATGATATCCGCGCCGCCCCTGACCAGAGCTTGCATCAATGGCAGGGTTATTTCCGGATCCGGATCACCGGCAGTGATAAAAGGAACCAGTGCCTTGCCACCGCACTTATGCAGATTGTCAAAACAATCTTTTATTCGACTCATAAATGTTTTATCTGTCGCTCCAACGATAAAGAAAATATTAAAAGGAATACCAGGGATCAGATAACCGGATGATTTCTTAAGATAGATGTTAAGTTTTCCTACGCCGGCGGTATTTGCCTGAGTTTTATTTCAAGCAATTCAATCGCCATATCGGGTATCTCTTCATGACTTTTTGATTCATTCGATGTCAGCCAATGGTCTACCGTATCACGTTTGACCCTGATCAGTTCGGCGACCTGTCTGCGATCCAGTTTATAGTCTGCTATCAACTCTATTAATCTTTCCCGGTTATTCATGTCAGCTCCTCACAAACTGATTCCTTCACGAACTGCAACGGTCTGTATGTCCTTGTCACCACGTCCGGACAGGTTGACTACAATAATCTCGTCTCTGGACATTTGCGGCGCAAGTTTTTCTGTATAGGCCAGGGCATGACTGGATTCCAGCGCCGGCATGATACCTTCGGTACGGGTCAGGTTATGAAAAGCGGCCAGCGCTTCATCATCATTTATCGCTACATACCGGGCACGGCCGGTATCCTTCAGCCAGGCATGTTCGGGGCCCACACCGGGATAATCCAGCCCTGCGGATATCGAGTGTGTATCTATAATTTGACCATTTTTATCTTCCATCAGGTAAGTCCGGTTACCATGTAATACCCCAGGACTCCCGGCATTCAATGGTGCAGCATGACGGCCGGTTTCTATACCGTCACCACCTGCCTCAACCCCGTACATCCGGACATTGCTGTCTTTTATAAAAGGATAAAAAAGTCCGATGGCATTGGACCCGCCGCCCACACAGGCCACCAGCGCATCAGGCAGATGGCCAGTCATATCGAGGCATTGCTGCCTGGTCTCACGTCCTATAACCACCTGGAAATCACGCACCATCGCCGGGTAGGGGTGTGGACCGGCAACAGTACCGATAATATAAAATGTATCATCTACATTCGTGACCCAGTCACGCATGGCTTCATTCAAGGCATCTTTCAGGGTTTTCGATCCGGCCTCGACTGCAACAACTCTCGCGCCCAGCAATTTCATCCTGAACACATTGACGGATTGCCGTTTGATGTCTTCTGAACCCATGTAAACAACACATTCAAGTCCCAGTTTGGCCGCAACAGTGGCACTGGCAACACCATGCTGGCCAGCGCCAGTCTCTGCAATGATCCGGGTTTTGCCCATACGGTGTGCCAGCAGGGCCTGACCCACAGTGTTGTTTATCTTGTGCGCACCGGTATGATTAAGGTCCTCACGTTTAAGATAGATCTGCGCGCCACCCAGTCTTTCCGACCAGCGTTTCGCATGATAAAGAGGTGAAGGCCGGCCAACGTAGTGTTTTAATTCGCTGTCCAGTTCGGCAAGAAATTCCGGATCCTTGAGATAACGTTCATATGCACGGGTCAATTCTTCAAGCGGGCCCATTAATGTCTCTGCGACAAACCGTCCACCATAGGGTCCAAAATGGCCTCTGGCATCAGGCAGTTTCATTTCTTCATTCGCCGTGACTTCCACGGCTTTAACCGGACCGGATTTTTGCATTTCTGACCTCTCGAATAAATTCCGCGATTTTTCCTGCGTCCTTGATACCTTTGGCTGATTCTACACCACCGCTGACATCCACCGCATACGGTTTGGTCTGCTCAATTGCGACAGCAACATTTGCCGGAGTAAGACCACCTGCCAGAATCAACGGTTTGCCGGTATGTGCCGGTATTCTGGACCAGTCAAATGCATGGCCGGTCCCGCCGTGCAAACCTTCAACATAGGTATCCAGCAATAATGCAGAGGCATCAGCATAACGGATTGCGGCAGCATTCAGATTCACATTATCCTGCATTCTGACTGCCTTGATAAATGGTTTCGAGTGATATGAGCATAGCTCCGGTTCCTCATCTCCATGGAACTGGAGGACATCCAGAGCAACGGTTTCCAGTACCCTGGTGATTTCATCAGGTGCTGCATTAACGAATAAACCCACCTTGCATACAAACGGGGGTAAAACATCAACAATTGCGCAAGCTGCCTGGATAGTGACAGCCCGTGGACTTGCCGGATAAAACACCAGACCGACGGCATCAACCCCCAGACATGCGGCTGCCAGGGCATCCTGCGGACGGGTAATACCGCAGATCTTCACCCTTACCCTTGCATATTCAGGACTTTCAGATAACTTCTTCACCGGATAAACCTGTTGAATCAAAAAATAATTTTACCAGATTTGATGCGATTACTGTGTAACCGCCAAAAGGTTAAATTCCGCCAGTACGGGAATATTGAATTTTTCCGGATAGGTTACATTCATAAGATATAAACCGTCCGGTGCTGCTGTGACGCCCCCCACCGTCCTGTCCCTGGCATCCAATACCTGCTGCGACCATTCTACGGGCGCCTTGCCCATGCCGATTTCCATCAGAACGCCCGCAATATTCCTGACCATATGATGCAGAAAGGCATTGGCCTCTATATTAATAATCACTGTGTCACCTATTCTGTTCACATCCAGCCGCCGCACTCTTCGCACTGGACTATTGGACTGACAATCAACCGCGCGGTATGAGGTGAAATCATGTTCCCCTACAAGACAATCCGCAGCCTGCTGCATTTTGTGTTCATCCAGCGACCGGCACTCCCAGGTCACTCTGTGATTGTATATGCCCGGCCGCGCAGATCGGTTCAGAATAATATAACGATAGCTGCGGCCCGTAGCCGAGTAGCGGGCATGAAAATCATCAGCGGCGGGTCTCACCCACAGGATGCTGATATCCTGCGGAAGGTTCACATTACCACCCAGCACCCAGGAACGCATTTCACGTACCGCATCCGTTTCAAAGTGTGCAACCTGATGCAGGGCGTGCACACCGGTGTCCGTGCGTCCGGCGCATTGGACTTTCACGGTCTGATCCGCAACCCGGGACAATGCATCTTCAACATATTGTTGAATTGATCTGGCATGTTTCTGCCGTTGCCAGCCTGAATATTGTGTACCAGAGTATTCCAGACCCAGGACAATTTTCATATATGAACACCCGACAGAATGAAAACACCTTTGCGTAACCCGCTGGTGATGGTTGAAAAATGATGTTGAGCTTTGTTATCGATGTAACAAGATGTGGATATTGACAGAATTATATCTGACCCAGTAACTCCTGGGCTTGCTGACGTTGTTCATCATTGCCAACAGCTATGATTTCATTCAGTATGGTCTTTGCATTATCTGAATCTCCAAGTTCAACATAGGCCTTGGCCAAATCCAGTTGACTGGCAATTTCATCTTCTTCTGATTGCTGGGCAGTACCGGCAGAACGTGGAACCATAATAGTATGATCAGCGTCATCTTCTTCTTCGTCTATCACGAGTTCAAATTCATCCCCTGATGGTGCTTCGTCCTCTATCTCTATATCTGTATCCAGCGCAGCACGCTTTGGTAACTGCATGGTACCTTCCATATCGATATCAGGCTGTGCATCGGGCGCTTCAGCAGATTCAGTTTCTTTATCAAAATTAAAATCAATCCCGAGGTCAGAGCTGTCATCACCTGACGTAATATCAATACCTGCAAAGGTCAGATCTTGCTCATTCACATCATTCTCACCGCCATCATCCGGTGACAACTCAAAATCAAGCAGATTATCATCTGCTTCTCTTACTGCACCGGCTTTGGTATTATCGAGCAACTCATCCGCATCCATACTGTCACCCGCTGCAGCGGTTACATCAAGAAGATCTGCATCACTATCCGGCTCAAAGTTCCTGGTCTTTGTCACATCAAGCAAATCATCGCCGGACTGCTCTTTTGTACCGGTTTCAATCTTCGGGGATTCATCTCCATTATCAAAACTGATGCCTGAAGTGACATCAAGAAGATCGGCCTTTCCGGTTTTTTCATCATCAGTGACATTAAATGACGTATCCAGAACATCGGGTGCAGCTTCATGCTTCTTTTCGTCTTGCTCCAGGTCAAACGAGAAATCCAGTGCGTTGTCATCGGCCGCTGCAACTTCACCTTCTGCCTGCGACACATCCTGTGAGATGTCCAGCGCGTCCGCAGCGGGTTCTTCCGGCTTTTTGTCTTCTTCCAG